>Ga0065711_1006260_pt1 | contig 17889 bp, 10 predicted proteins | sample Hoacrofraction12_FD_59098 | JGI IMG/M metagenome (GOLD analysis project Ga0065711, IMG submission 59098) | Hoatzin crop microbial communities from Cojedes, Venezuela - Epithelial fraction 12 v2 (version 2) | ecosystem: Host-associated > Birds > Digestive system > Esophagus > Crop | place...
CAATCTTTTTAGTAGAGACAGCAGTGACAGGATGAGGGGTAATGGTTTTAAACTAAAACAGGGTAGGTTTAGGCTAGATATAAGGAAGAAATTCTTTACAATGAGGGTGGTGAAACACTGGAACGTGTTGCCCAGAGAGGTGGTGGAGGCCCCATCCCTGGAAATATTCAAGACCAGATTGGACGGGGCTCTGAGCAACCTGATCCAGTTAGCGGTGTCCCTGCTCGCTGCGAGGGGGTTGGACTAGACGACCTCTAGGGGTCCCTTCCAACCCAAAACTTTCTATGATTCTATGATTCTATGAAAGCTGAAGGTGCCGTGCAGGGGAAAGTGCAAAGGTGTTTATCAGAAACGGTAACATAGGCAGAAAAAAAACAGTGTCACTGAAAGAACAGAGAAAGTTACCGTGCCGCCGTTTTGGCTTTAACTCTGCCACCGCTGAAGGGAGTCTTGTTCCTCCCATTAGCTCAGGCACGTTGTTATTATTCGTAATCGATGGCCTTGCTGGACTTGTCAAATGCGAGACAAAAGACACACTCGGCCTGAGGCGTCAAGAGCCGAAAAGCTATCCAAGGGGGCAATTAACTGGTGCTTATCTCCTCAGACAGCAGTGAGGGGGGGGGACAGCCCACCACTGCGGACCGAGCGACCTGCGGGGCGCCGCGGAGGCCGCGCAGCCCTCAGAGGTCGCTGCGGTGAGGGGCCGCCGGCCCCGGGAGCGCAGACCGCCATGCCCGCTCCGCGGCGTGTGGAGCTGCCGAGGCCCGCTCCTGGCGGCTCCACGCTCTGCGCCGAGAGCCAAGCGGTACACAGCGACTGACTTAGTCTCACCTCGCAAAAAGATTTTCCGAACATATAAAAACTGGCACCTGAAAACTCTCTTTGGGAGGAGGAGCTGAGCGAGAACTTTACCTGACGGACGGGTCGAGGAGGAGCCAAGCGAGAACTTCACCTGACGGACGGGTCGACGGGCCTGAACCTCTCTTCCCCACCAAGAAGGGACGCCTTTCAGGTAAGAGTCGCACCTCTGACTTTGTCAGACGCATCCCCGGGAACACATTAACTAAAGCGCTAAACCATTACCTTGAGCTCAACTTCTGTAGACAGTGCATTTACCCATGGCAATCCCCAATCTGTGATACCTGTCACTTGAATAAATTACCCGTTGTTTCAGCTTCGTGCAACTGTTTCAGTGAGAGTCCTTGGCAGGGCTCTGGCAGGCAAGCTGAATCTGGTAAGTGGCTGCACGCTTAACCCTTTAGCCGTAAACCGTTGACCAAGTCTGGGACTAGGAGCAGATCCAGCCGCACCTGGACTCCTCTCTGAGAGTTTAGAACGCAGGGGGGTCTGCTCTGAACCCTGTGACTCAACGGGAGGGCTCTCCTTTCGCCGCTTATCAGGCTCCGCTTGCCCCCTTTAACACGACATCATTTCAAGACTCACCGTGAGGACGCAACAGCATCACGTGATGAATCTGACATGTTATCTGAGCCAGTATGGATAAAATAAATCTCAACACCTAGAGGACAAAATCACTACTAGCAGCAATAGCTGCATCGCGCAGAAAGTTTCTCTACACCAAAGAGACAGCTCAGGCTCAGCAAAATCCTGTTTAAACCCTTGTATTATATACATGAAGCACAACTAGGAAACAGGCCCTAAATTGTAGTCCTGGTAATTTTCACGTAAGTGTGTATAATTTTGAAGATATGAGATCTCTGGTCTCCCGGTGCCCCAACATGTACACTGCTTTCCTTGCTGATAAGCTGAAAAGCTACTCCAATACCGCAGACAGAAGAGAGAATGGCTGTATTTATATCCTGCTGGAGTAATTCTTCAGAGGTTGTGGGAAAGCCTGCAAAATTTGCAGGTCAGCATTTGACAGTAATGAGTAGATGGAAACTGTAAATCACTTCCCACACTCAAGTTATGTGATGTGCCCTCCACAAGAGTTAATAATCAGAGCTGTTAAAAAAACCCCAACCCAACCAAACAAAAAACATCAGCAACAACACTACAAGGGCTTTTACCTTCACAGCTGCTTTAGTGCAAGCGTGAGTATCTGAACAATCACACTGATGATTTCCCAGATTTGGAAGGGACGCTCAGGTTCAAGGGTGCAGATGGCAACAAGTAGCTGCTGGGAGGTAGCAACAAGCCTCAATTTGACAGAACACAGAGGAGTGAACAGGAAAATAGTTATGCAATGGGTAAAAACCATCATAACTTTTTTGAAATTGAGATGGTGGTAATTTACATCATCATTCATGGACATGCCACTGGACACCCTGTGCTGGAAGTGATTCTGCACCAGCAGACTTACGAGTTCCTTTAATATTCTGCTCCTACACCTGTGCTCCTGGTGACCAATACTCCATAAACTAGAGAAGCAATTGACAGCAGAATGTCCTCGCTAATGCTTAGAGGCCACCCTAACTTTTAGTGCTTCCAATTAATCCCAACATGGTGCTCCAAAGCTAGGAGAAGACCAGAACATTAGGAAAAAAAAAAAAAAAAAGCTGCAACTCTTTATACTCACTGTGTAATGCAAATTAAGCTGCTTCAAGTGGTGCTCCCAAAAGATATGTTAAAACAGGAGGAAACACCCAGGAGCTCATATGCTGACTTCATCTTGGTGAATCAGGCCTGTTCTATTTATTTATTCCCCTGATTTATAGACCATCTACTGCCATGGCAGCAGCGTGTTTATTTACTAGTAGAAGAACATAAATTCTGATAAATTCCATAAAACCTGGAGAAACGAACAAAGCTTAAGAAAAAACCAAAACTCTAGCTAGCACGCTAAACATCTTGTATTGTGTTCTGAGTTACTACACAGACCACTGCGAGCTCCAGGGTTTTTAACAGAGCTGACTGATAAAAATAAATGGATTTGGAAGTTTTTTGGAAAGCATTGAAATAAAGGTCAGTGGACACATTTTTCAAAGCACATATGTGATTTAAAAAAGGAAGTCTTATTTTTGAAAGACACTTAGGTACAGAATATTATCGGCATTTAGCATCTCATTCCAGTGAAATCACTGGAGATTAAATACCTCTCATCTTGGAGGATCTGGGCCTAAAAGGTCTTATATTCTTTCGAAGTCCTTGTAGTTTCAGGGCTTTAGGTCTAAATTAGTTTCGTAATTAAGCCTTAGGTGCCTCAGTTGCTAGGATTGTGTAAAACTGTGTTGGAAAACTGGAATGCCTTTAGAAATTTGAACTTGGGAGATAAATGTCTCTTGACATGAAATGAGACTGCAGGCCTGAAGGCCACATTCATTCAGACTGGAGCAAGTTAAGCACCTTAGTTCTGCTGAGAACCTCATAATCATCTGTCCAAGGAAGAAATTTTCAAAGGGACAGATGACTGTAAGGCCCTCAGTGTTGTCTGATATGGGTTAGGAGGTGATTTTCCAGAGAAAATACATCAATGACAAACTTAGCTTTCACAAAGGAGAGAGAGGCTTCCAAATCAAGTACAACCATGTCTTCCAACTTCAGTATGTTGGTAAGGAAGACTTTTAACTATGAATTTTCTTAGCCTTTCAGTGAAGTTACAGGAGTGGGAAAGTCCTCTCCAAAGCTCTTGGAGAACAGAATAATTCTGTGAAGAATTGCAGTGAAGGAGGAGACCTATTGCAATGCTTTACTAGCCTTACTTCTAGCAATTTCCCTAGTGTTTAATCTGATGCTGTCTAGCTTTCAGTTTTTCCCCATTATTTCTCACCCTAACCACAATGGACATATACAAAACTGAATTCCTTTCTTTGCAGCAGTTTTATATACATATGGAGAGTTCTGTTTTCTCTCAATCCTCTCTTCTTTACAATAAATAAGCCAATTTTTTCAGTCTATCCTTGAAGAAATTTAACTTCTCATCTGTGCCTCAAATGATGGGTACAAATCAGTTGTAACTGGTGTTGAAGATGGATATCCTCTGCACTGACTTGGGTTAACAACAATCTCCCTCAAAAATGCAGTGGAAAACTGGAATGCAGACCCAAGTGGTTCTCAATGGCATAGGTAAAGCAGGCTCCCGCAGGCTCATAGACACAGAGCGTGGGCTGGTCTGCATGCCCAACCAGGCAACAACACTGTTGGTACACTTGCAAGTACGGCAAACCTGTGAGACCTAATATTTATGTGAAGGGAACAAAGATAAACAATGGATAGTTTTTTTCTGAGACTGCAGAAGTGTGGGAGGTTGCGCCCAGTCTCTTCAGAAGTGATAGGGAACCTTGCCACCTTGAAAAATGAAGTGTCTGATTCCTGTGAGTATCATTATCACACTTTTTGTGTCAAAAGGGATGGAGCTGATTCAAACCAGCTTTCACCATAGAGCACACATGCAGCATGTGCTGCGTGCAGACGTTCAGGGAGGGTTTTGGTGAGGATCTCTGCACTGTGAACTCACCGTGCTCAGGAGATCAAGTTAGGGTTGAACAGGTGATGTTAATGAATGTGGGCTGGATGACTTGGTGGCCAACACCCCCAGCAATTCTGGAGCTTAGGAAATGTAATTGAGTTCAGTCTTCTGATAACTAGGGAAATATACTTAAATGCAATGTCTGAGATGTGCTAGCTTTAAGCTTGCACTAGTCAAACAACTCATGAAAAAGAAGAAAATATTCATCATCATTTCAGGAAAGACATGGAGTAGGAAAAACAGAATTAATATATTGCTTGAAACATGTATCTCCAGTTTTTAAAGCATTTATATGATTTAACCAAGAGAAAATAGTGTGTTATGTGATTATGGTGCTTTTGAACAGGGAACATAATTTGTTAGATGCCTTGTATTAAACTTTCCTTTTGGCTAATAAATACATAACATTTATGTAAAGTGTTATAATGCAAAAATATATTTATTATCAGAGGGGAGGCTGTTGGCATTAAGAACATAATTACTGCTACTAAGCTGCTATTCAGTGAAGGTTATCATATCTAAACGAAGTCTATGGTCCTGGAGATTTTCTAAAAGCGCTGTTAGAATTTGCCACCTAAGGTAGTTACACATAACTGCGGCTCTGGACGTTGGCTCACTGACAACTCTGAGCGAAGTGGAAGAATTATTTCATGGGCTTGGCAAACTATCCTTTTGTTTATACAGCTCAGCAGGATGTTTGCTTTCTGCACAACAGCAGGACACTGTGGATTCATGTTCAGTTTGTGATCTGCTGTAACTCCCAGCTCCTTTCCTACGGAGATGTTGTATTTCTCTGTTATGTATTCGTTCATACTCCACACATGGCTGTCCACTTCCATGCGGCTCTTGTTCATTTGTGGTTTTGCCTTCCATTTTGGCATGCATTCACTTGCCCCCATCAACTTCATCAACACCTTTTCTATTGTGACCCCCTCTGCCTAGGGCAGATGCAATTCATTGATCTACTGGAAACCGTGCTTTCCTAGCAAAATCTGCACCAGGATGCTGCAAAGAACTCTGGAGCTCTCAGGTGTCCTCGGACTGTCTTCCTTCTCCTGCCGTGGAAACAAGACTGTCTTATTTGGCAGGGAGCGGGACCAGAAGAGAACAGATCTCTTCGTTTGTTGTCAGGACTGTACTGCACCTGACCCTTGGGGAAGTCCACAGAAGAGGCTGGGGAGAGGAAGAGTCAGAAAAATGTCTTTGTTCATGTGTGATGTGGGCAGAGAGTGAGGCACGAGGTGGATTCCAGCCACAGACAATAATGGCTATTGCCTATGGCCCCCGTGTTTGTTTTAGCAAGTCCAGAGATCTGAAAATCTGATCTGACTGTTTCTGTTGCCATAAAGGGAAGACTAAGGGTTTGTGTTGTAAGAAGGAGCAACCTAATCTAGGGTCAGTAAGCCACTGCTCCTAACTCCATCCAGCCAGAGAAACCAAGTATGTTTTTCCGTGGCTTTCTGTCTCATCTCATTATCTTCTGCCCCAGGCTCAGTCCCTTTGCAGGAACAGTCTGGTTTTGGCATAGACCGTGTCATTCATCCATGGGCTGAAAAAAAAAATTGATTTTGCTGCCCTCTTGAGAAGCCAGGGCCTGGGGTGAAGGTAACGCCAGCAGGGACAGGGGCAGGATGGGGAAGCCCCATGGGATGTGGTCTCATCTTGCCAGCTGGACTCCTGGGGTGGGAGGGCAACACGTCGGTAGCTGCCTCCTCCCCAGGAAGAAAAGTGTCTCCGTACTGGGTGGGGGGATGCGGTGGCCCTCTGTGTGCAGTGGGATAGGCGAGAGCACAGGGACTTGGCAGAAAGTTTCTTTCTGCCTAGATGCACCTGACATCTGTATTTGTAACCCCTTTGGATTTCAGAGCCTGTTCAACCTGCCTAAATGTGTCCTGACAGCTTTGTAATTTCCATGTCCACTAGATTAAGCATCTGCTACCACAAGGGAAAGGAGAACATCAGGGAGGGGAAAAACACAAGAAAAAACACACAAAAACCCCCAACAGCCCCTCAACCTTAAATTTGTCTGAGGAACACTGGAAAGAGTTTGAAGCCTCTTGCCCCCTCTGTCCATGCTGCCCAGGCTGTTTCCTTGTCTTTCGGTTCACTTATCCACAGTTTCTCAGGCTCAGAAGATATTTGTGAGGGAAGTATAGAAAATTGCACTGTCAAATTGGATGGTGTGAAGGAAATGTCTCAGGAAGAGAAGTACCCAAGCCTCTTGAGATAGTGCTGAGATGGGAAGAAGTTATAAATAAGGAAAATGAGACTAGATGGGGAGGGTAGCTTATTAAGAATTCTGTCCTGCACTTTCATATAGAGGGACCATGCTCCTGGCACCAAGGAGAAGGCTTGTCTGCTGCTGACATACCTCTTTGCTAAATATGCTATTGCTTCTGAGAAGACATGCAGCCCCACAAGCACCCACTGCCATATTGCTATCCACACAGCACGTGGATCTGAGATGGCATGAGCAGCAGATTATGGCTTCACCACTGGTGCCAAAAACACTTGCAGATATTTTTTTTCAGAATGAAAGTTTTATCTTGGATTGAGCTGAACACTACATTTGGGAGTTAAACCTGTCTCATTTTTAGAAAAAATGTAAGGAATTTTCCAAACAAAAGTATTATATGAATTAAAAAAATCAAAGGTTTGATTCACAAAAAGCCAAGACATGCTGCTTCAACTTTCTACTTCTGTATTTATTTTCTTAAGTGATTTTCTGAGATATTGAAGTTCAACTGAATCAGAGGGGAAAAATAAATGGTGGTGCAAATGAAAAATGTCTCTGTGCCCTACTCCCAGTGTAAGAAGGCATTTTCTACTTATAAACTGCTCACCTCAGGTGCAGACAGCAGCCTTCCTAGTAGGCCCAGCTCACCCCAGGTGTTTCTCTCCCAAGGCAGCTTTTTGGTGTTCTCTGCTACTCTCAAACATATCTTTCTTGTGGTAAAATGTTAGAGTAGATACAATCCTAAACCATCGTAGACCTTACTGTTGTCTTTTTGTTTATCTCTCCCTTTTCACTGATTTTTTCTTTCATAACATCTGTTTCCTTCCTATATATATTTTTTCACAAATAGTAAAAACATCCTTTCTTTCTTTCTTCCCCTTTGTATCTGTTACCTTTGGTTTTTCTGGCCCTCTTTCATATACTCCTGGTGTTTTTTGTAAAGAAGACTCAGTAGTGCGTCTTTTAATGGTAGAGCTCTGCTCTCTCTTAACGTCTTTTAGCAGCTTACTGCAAAGCAGTGAAGGTGATAAATGGAGTCTCACCACCTTTGCATACAATGGCAGAAGTATTTCTATCTCCTTACTGGGCAGACTACAACTGATGTACCACCGGATCACATTTGTTAGGCATGGTTAACCTGTGACTGATTTATCACATAGGTCTTTGTCATTCTCCATTGTTCCCAAGTGATGAACTTCTACTTCATAGGAGAAATTTCTCGATGATGTGAAGTTGGGAAACATTGTCAGCATACAGAAAAAAGCAATGCTACAAGAAGAAGTGGCTAACCTTAAGAACTGAAATTATAGAAGGAGGATGACAGGCACTACCTTAAAATAAAGCATAATGTACTTAGTGACTAATAAGAATTTCTGCTACAAAGAGGAAGTTTATCAGTTGGAAACAGTGTATTAGAAGCAAGCTAAAATGAAAGCTTTTTCATAAAAAAGGAACACATTTTTCTCTGGAAAACGTAATTTATTTGAAAAAATTAGCTTGTTGACATGTACTTCTTTTTAAGAGATTTTGATGAACAGCGATTCTTTAGGTAAACGTTCCAATTGCACTGAAAATGGCATTTTCCATCAAAACTTTTTCAATGACAGATTTACCCGTCTCTATACATGCCTAGTACTTAGAGGCCATTTTCCCCAGCCTAGAAGATGGCATTGCGTCATTAAATCAACCATTTGTCTCACTATATTGGAGAAGGAGCAAAGTATCTTTTCTAACCATATAAGTTTCTGGCCACAAAGAACATAATGATGGGCCATGGCAGGCCCCTGCAAAGGCTTCTCAAACAGCTCTTTCACAACTTCAAGGCCAGTGAGCTGCTTTATCAAAACTGGCCCTGAGCCTAGACAGCCAGACCCGAAGGAGGGCATGGGATGAGCTCCGGGCAGTAGCAGCTTCTTCCATTTCCACCACACAGATACTGATTTTCTTTCTTTTAGACTCTCATAGTCCTGTTTTTATCGTAACCTTTTAGTCTTCTCCCTTTTTCTCCTGAAGTCATGTCTACTTGTGTAAAGCTCACCCTTCTCCTTTAATCCTCTTAATTTCCATTCCTTTTGCCAACTACAAGAGCATTATGTCCAGGGGAACAGGAGGGGGTAAAGTCTGAGGCTGTTCTGCAAAGCAGACCACAAGAGATGGGCCAGTTTCACTGCTCTTGCAAGCTACACTGCAGAATTTTATTAAGTCCTGCCATACATTACAGCTCACAGAGGGGCGAAGGGAGTAGAAGGGCACATCGAAAGCAGCTCACAGGTGGGCGGTTCACAGGGCAGCTCACCATTTCTTTGTGGATAGTGAGCTGGATCCCAGGTAGACCAGTGATACTGGCTTTACTTATCTATGCTGCTATGAGATAATGCACAATGCAGAGAGTCAGTAGCTCTTGCTTCTGCCTCTCTCTGTTAGTCGTGTCATATAGCCCAGGCAAAGACGGGTTTGAACTACTTGTGAACAGCACATTGCTCAAGATCAACCAATTCACTACACTTGACTGATACTGCCACATCTGTGCCTGATGGTTGGGAAATTCTGTTTGTGGCTGATTCTCACATGATGTTACTGCTACTGTGCCACTTGAAAATGAACCTGTACGTCAAGTCAGATCCTGGGGGAGCGGTATCACTGTGGCCAAAAACACACGTGAATGAACTGGTACAGGTCCCATCTTCATCTGCAACAGGAAGCTTCTGTTTTTTCGTAGCGTTGAGAGAATTCAGAGACTGAAAATCTTTCTAGGGCCAATAGATCTTGTTCCTTCCAATCCAGATTTTATCTCTTGTCTTCCTAAGTATTACCATCAAGGTTTATAAATAAAGTCACTGACACCCTGAGAACTAACCATGCTGTAGTTGTGAGAGCTCAGAGCGTCTCAGAGACTTGGGGCTACATGCAGATTGTTTTTTTCAAAATTTCTGTTCTTGCTTGAGTCTTTAGGAAAGCATGTTTCAGCAACCCTGGGTAATGACAGGAAGTCTGAATTGTTCGTCTCTCTCTTGAAATCAGATGCTGAGGTAGTTGTAATATGTAAGTTACATACCTGTAGCATACAGTCTAAAAACGGCCATCCGTGCTGAAGCTCTGCAGAAAATCAGCAGACCACATGTCTATGTCATTTACTCACTTTGTGTAACTTGACAAACAGGAGAATAAGGTGTTATTCCACAAGATCTTTGAACAGTAAGGTTAGGGAAGGAAATTTTAGAATGGAAGTGTCCCAGTACAGATGAGTCTCAGTATGAAGAAAATTTGTCCTGTAGTAAAAGTTATTATTTACATTCCCCTCTGAACTCTTTAGTCTTTATTGCATTACAGATCCTTATCTCCCTCAATGCTCTTTCACTTTGGTACTGAATTCCAGAAATTCAGTAGCCAAGCCATTCCCATTCATATACTATCTCTCTCCTTAATTGTGCTTCTTACACATCTCTATAAATAGATTTAGGCACTACACTTCTACTCTGTTCTTTCAAGCTATGCAATTCTGCTACCATAGAGATTTAAAAAAATATTTAGCCAGGAAAATACCAATATTAGACTGTAGGTTCTTTGGGACAGGGATTTACTTTCTGTCTGTGTACTGTCCTTAGCCTGACATATTGTAAACGTCAGATATTCTATAGATAGATCTGTTTTACAAGCTTTTCCATGGCTATGAATCTTTTCCATCCTTTGAGCTTCCTCTTCTCTAAGGCAAAGGAAACCTTTATATGTGTAATGAGTAAACCTATGGTGGTTAGCTGTGCATCTTGGCTGGGTCACCAGACCCTTTTCTTATTAGAAGAACTGAGTCTTTGTCTGCATGGATCTTGTCTTTGCTTCCATGAGAATTAGACCTAGAAGAAACCAACTGGCTTCCGCTCAGCACTGGACTAATCTGAATGACGTAGGGATTTGCATACACTGGTGATGTGAAAACCACTCCTATCATCTGCCTCTAGTATGGCAGGTCTCAAGGGAACTGGAAGACATCTGCATTATTAAGACCAAATTGAACATTGACTTCAATTAATCCATCTTAATAAACTCTCCACTAAGCACAAGGAGAGCCTTTATCAAGCTTGAGTATGTCCTTAACTTCTGGAAGCAAAAGAAATAAAGATCTTCACCCCCTTTTTACCCTCCTCCCTTTGGGGGGTTGCTGGGGAGGGATCTTGATAAGCTTTCAGACGATTCAGAAGTCAAATGAATCATTCTGTGGGTGTAAAGTTAGAAACTATCCTGTGTTTTGGAAGAAAACATAATCGACAGGGTTTTAAACAAAGGAGACACCACAGAAGCAAAGCTTGTCAAACCATGTCAGTATCTGACTGGTCTCATGTATTGTGACTTAAAACGCTGTGAGGCTCAGGCAGTGGATAGGGAAAGGACAAGTGAAAGAATAACTGCTTGTCTGCTAAGCTCAATAACTCTAATGAAGCGATTGGTTGAAAGGGATGGAGCTGTTGAAGGGGAAGCATGTGTAATATGTGCAATACCTGAACATAGTGGGAGTGGTGGCAGCTACATTTTTTCACCGCTGGAAACTGCTTAAATCCTAAACAAGTTCAGAAAACACAGAGGGCTAACTGGCTTTCTCCTAGTTGTGGTTACAACTCTCCTGCCACAGCAGAATTGGGTGTATGTGGCCTTCTCCGCTCAAGAGAATACTTGTATTGGTCTAATTGGGGCATCTCTTAGGTTGGGACTGAGATATATCAGCAGATCCACCTACTGAAATTTTATTTTTCTTCACAAAAAAGGTTCAACAGGGGCAACAGCAGCATAAGCAGCTCCATAGCACCCTGCCAAAAGGCTCTGCAGCAGCCCTCACTCTGAGGACGAGAAATTGCTGTGAATGTGCAGATTAGGGCTCTGTGCATAAATAATCTGAGGAGCACGGAGGTTAAGGCTTGTCTGGTAGTAAGGAAGATTGCTTGAGAGGAAGGCACATGACTGAGACGTGGCTTCTCATCACCCTGGACTCCCTCCAGTCAATAGCAGGAGATGCGTAGTCTGAAGTGCCTTCTGGCAGTACCCTCTCGCTAGCCATTGATTACAGAGTGATTTTAAGGCAATGATATTCCAGGCTTTTGGGAACACAGTCAAACGTCTAACTAACAACGAGATGAATCTGAGCCTGGGAGGGAAGCAAACTCTCTGTCCAGGCTTACACTTCTGTCTGCCTATTTGCCTGTTTTACAAGGAGCCGACATGAGTTGTTCTGTGTTGTGAAACAATCAAAAGTGATGTGCTTATTCTGCCTCAGTTGCTTTAGGTCTTTCTTTTCCTATGCCTTACTTTTTTTTTTCCTTCTTTATGTCTGTTCCCATTATATGCTGTATTATTTCTTCCTTACCCTACTGTCTTTGTATTTAATCTGATTTCCCTGTGATATAAAACTGTTTGAACGTATTTCTCTCAACATCTTACCTCTAGCAACCTGTCTAGATTATTTTTTGTTTTCTTCTGCACTTTCTGTTTCCAGCTCTCTTTTGCTTCTCTATTTGTCTTTAATCCTTTCCTCCTCTTCTGTCATCAGTGGTTTTCTACCTTTAATTTTTTTCATACATGGAGAATCTTCTTCATTCTCTCCTGTCAGTCTTCTATTATGCCTCTTTGTTCTCCTGCTGTCCTTTACATCCTTTATACCCCTTTACCTTTTGTCCTGATTAACTCCCTGTCTGCACACGTGTCCAGATCCTGAGGGATCTGGATCCCTTTGCTTTGGCTTACTCTCCACCCAAAGGAAAATCTTTTCCAGGTGTCAACAGGTCTGAAATCAGTACCCCTTCAGGTCATCATATTGTCCTAGATTATTATATCAATGAACAGCAGTATTTGTTTCTATACCCTTTACATAATAATTTACTTTTAATCAATGGCAAAAGTATATGTCAAAGAATCCTCTCACATCAGCATGGTCTTCCAGGGTATGAAGAAGAGAGACAGGCTTTGTCATCCATATTCAAGGCCAGTGGAGGCTCTGCCAAGTCGAACTTGTGGGAAGAACTGTATAATCAGGTGTTTTTCACTGATAACATCCCGCCACCAGTGCAATCTGTACTGAAAAATTGGGACCAAGTAAATCAGCTAACACCGTCTACCATGGCGTATGAAAGTTGGTCACTTGGCCAAAACCAAGAGGTAAAAACTTTTGTAAACAAAATCAAAGACTTGAGCTGCAACTGGAACTGAAAGGAAGCCAACAGCTATAAAACAGGACCACTAAGTGCTAAGCCTCAGATACGTGCATGTATGGGACAATGGTATAATGCATGCCCAGTGGCTGAAGCGGTGCAGCAGGCTGCCCAGCATGTTCTACATTACCGAACAGTCTAGAAAGCAAGTGAAAAGAGACTGCCAAGGCAAAGACTGCTTCCAGAGAGAAAGGCCACATTTCTTAGTCAGACACAGAGTGAAAGAAAGAGCTCCTAGACACCACTGCTAGCTGAGTTTCTAGTAATAACCATAAATCCAAAAGTACTCTCAATTTTTCCCAGAACAGTACAAAAAATGTGAACAAAGGTGATTGATGCCTATTCCACATCCTGAAAAATGTTTTCCTCAAGCTACTATCTGCAACAATATTCCATCTTCTGGCATTAGTAAAGTGACCTTTATCCCCCTGTTGTCCTGGCTAGACACCTGGGAAGTACCACCTCATATCATTTGGATCTGATGATATGAAATCATATCTCAGTTGTACCCTGGTGGTTTGTCAGTAAAGGCACCTTAGTATTTTCTTCACCAGTTTTACCTGCTACTCAGTTCAGACCTACATATCAAGTAAAAAAATCCCTTTACTAGGTTTGGAGATATATATATATATTTACAAATACAAGCATAAAGAGGGCAGGGGGCAGTTGTCCGTAGCTACGCACAGAAGACCCTTCATCTGAGATGATTGTCACTCACAACTCTGTTTTCTTGCTCCAGAGAAAAGAATGTGATTGAACTTTTTATCATAACATTTAATTCCTTTCCTCAAGTCCAGAGAGCACCCCGGGGAATATCCTGGCAAATGATGTCAAGGTCTCCTGAGAGCTATGGGCCCATCAGCAGGGACCAACAGCATCTCCCACAGTTAGGAATCAGTATTAAGGGGAACAGAACAATCTCCCCTCCAGATCCCTGCCATTGCAAGGTTCCAGTGTGGCTGCAGGGCCCCTGGGTATGGTTAGTCCCTGTGACTGAACCCAGGACATGGCAGGCATATGGACAGGACAGAGGAAAATGTGAGTCTTTAGTCCCAGGTGATGTGGATTCTGGGCACCTTCTCCTCCTTGCTCTGGTTTCTTGAGGACAAGTGTGCCGCAGGCTCCATCTGGTTCTGTAATAAAGGATAAATTATTAAAATAAATAAAATATTGATGAACTGTTCTATAAAACAGAAGGCCTTTAAAGTATTGATTAAGAATTGAGAAAGTCATAATGAGTTTTATCTGCAGAAATAATTAGAAAATAGTTTTTGTGTGGTAACCCTCTTCAGGGAGCAGGTAAAAGGCAGTATTTAATCCCTGGACTTGACTGCCATCTGTATAGTTTATACATCATCAGAACTATAATTTTTACAAGGTCATTGTGTTGTCCATCCAAGAGTCTTATGGCACCTCATGAGCAATAAGAAAACAAGTTTCACAACAGCATTAAGAAGTAGATAACCATCACTATAGTAAAGGCAGGATGAAGTAGGAAGATCCAGTTTCCACATCCTGCAGTGTATATTTAAACTGACAGCTTTCAAAAAAACACAGCATCAAGAGAGAAAGTAAAGAAAAAAAATGCCTATGTCTTAAATAGTTAAAAACAACTAAATAGTTCTTCCTTAAATAAAGAATAAATACCTATAATTGTTTCTGTACTTATCAAGGTATGACTATTCCAGGTTTGTTCCTCAGAGACAGCTGAACATGCTTAGTAATAGCAATAAAATTGCTGAAGGTGCATGGAGATTTTGGCATTCACACATTCCTCGTAATCTGCTCCTAGTGGGACTCTCAGCAGGCTGGTGTGTTTAGGTACCAGCAACCTGGCATCACATGCTTCCCTCTGTTGGGGTCCACCTTCTGTGGAGCTTCTCTTGCCACGGCTTTTTCTCACAGGAAAGGACCACATTCTTTCATTCAGCACCTGCACACATCCTTTCCCAGAGTCCCATCACGCCTTGACTTCAGGCTCAGCACTTTGGGGCAAGTTGCAATGAAAAGCAGTTGTGGCCAGACCCAGTTCTTCCGGCTGACTTTTAGGCCCCAGTGTGCTGTGGGTCCTCTATAGCCTGTGGAGAAAGGCACCTTCAGGGAGTGAGTCAGTCTTACCTAAGGTCTAAATCAAAAGCTTGACACTTCCAGAGGGTGAATCAGATCTTAGCTGGGCTGAATCACTCCCTGGAGCTGTCTGTCAATCTGAGCAGTTGGCTAAGTCTCCTGACTGTGGCACCTCTGAACTGCATCCAGACTAGCTTCTTTTAAGCTTGGTTAGTCCCACAATTAATCAAAACCTCATCTATAAAATCCTGCATTTCTTCTTTCTCTCTCTAACCCAAAGCTTACTGGCCCGCCTGTGAACTGCGTGACTTTGTATATCCCACCATGAATTCCTGGTTCTTTAATTTTACTTTTGAGGTTTTCCAGCTGTCTGCCTCATCCTCCTGCAGAGCGATGAAGGAACTAGTTTTCCTAGCAAGTTTCAGTCAAATAATTCTCTTAAGGTATTTCCACTTGAACAGGCTATTACTTCAGTCAATGACCCACTCTTGACCCATCTGGCAGATCCATGGCAGGCCTTGTCAATTTTTGGTGGCTTACTACACATTGTGGTGATTCCCAAAACAGCAGTTCTTTAATGGGATCCACAAAATATGCAGAAACCCAACCTGTCACGGATTTAAAACTGAATTTCTATGAACCTAATGCCACTACATCCATTCATAACATGTCAGAATTTACTTCACCCTCTTCTTTTCATAATACATTAGCTCCTGTCTATCACTGTCTAGTAATCTATTAGCACAGCTGTTAATGGTGGCATTAAACACCCTCTATATAACTTGGAAAGGGATGTTGCGTAGAGCAAGGTCTCAGATTTAGAGGAAAGGAGTAGCAGAGGTAATAAGGCACTCCTGAAATATTGGTGTTGAGATGCCAAGATCCATATAGTAGGATCTATATGTATAGTTAGGGTTTGCTTGGTTTGGAGTTGCAAAGCCTGGGGCACAGATCCACAAGAGTGTTTCTACTGCAACACTGAACATTGCAGTGCCTGGCTTTCAAACCCTTCATTCCTGACTTAATGAGACTTTGGAGGGTTGGGTGCTAAGGAACAGAATTCACTACAGCCAGCATGCTGAGATGGGAGCTACTTAAATTAGCCAATAGGAGAAAACAACAGGAGGGATCTGTTTTAAATCACGTCTCTCTTGGGGATTGAATGCCTTAATTTGACTTCATGGAGATTAGTTTGCAGGCTGCATTGCCTATGCAGGGAAGAAAGTGTTTGAAGGCTCTTTAGCAAAGGCATGACGAAGCCCAATCGTCAGAAGACGGGGAAAAAAATCAAATTGGAAGCAAAATGCATGTTTTAAAGAATCAGGATAATTAACTGCTGAATTAGCTTATCAAGAGATATAACGCATTTTCCACCAACTGAGGCACATCTTGCATTCTGAATTTTTCTGTCAATACTCAAAAGCAACTAAAATGCGTGTGTATGATTCAGGAATTACTGGGTGATAAAGTTTGTCAGGAGCTCAGTGTATATCACCGTGATATACCATGTCCTGTCTTTTAAACAGATTCATCTGCTTTTACCAGGGCTAAATTTGGCCCCACTCCTCTTCCTGAGGGCTCAGTGATGTTTTGATATAGAATAATGTGAGTTAGAGATGGTATCAGCTTATCTTGTCTTCTCTCTGCAGATATTGCAAGATTGTCCTTTATTTTCTGTTCATTAGTATTTTGACCTGGAATGTTTTATATATCTGAACTCTTTCTGTTGCTGATTATTCAACAGTCTATTAGAGCTCACTACTAGGACATTTTTAACTTATGAATTGTCCTTCAAATCCTCTGCTCACCTACCTGACATTTCTTTAAAGTCACACACCCTTTGGGTCCAGCTCTCCCCGTCTTTCTGATGTTTGTTTTTGCTTAGAGATACGCTAGCCATGGGCAGCCAACCTGTACCTCATGCACTTCAAATTTAGCTCTCATTCTGGATCTGGGAGCCTGGTCCACATTCATCCTCTGTCTTGCAGTGCCACAATAGCATCCCTGGGAAAACCCTATCACCAGATGTCTGTGGTCCACTCTCAGTGCTTCCCCACCCTATGCTCCACGAGGTACAAGCAACACGTGCAGCGGATCATGACCGCCTGAAGCTCTGAGTTATGTGATGCAAAGGGTCAGGAAAGTTGGCCATGCTCAGTGGATGCCGTTTTCCTCATGGTTTAACCAAACTCTGTATGCTGGGGCACACGTACGGGCCAAAATGAACCCTATCAAAACCAACAGCCTGATTTTGGTCAAATTAGATCTTTTAATCTTTCTTGCATGACTGCATAACCTCAGGTAGAAGGAACTTGTAATCATATTGGCTTTTCCCTTCAGCATATTGCATTGCAGACTCGTAACTCATTTATTCGTTCTCACCATCCATCTCTCACTAGTCATCTCTTCAAGTATTTCCCTTTCCTCCAAAAAAATTTAGTTTCAGATGGGTTTTCCCCTGTGTGCATTTTCCCAGGCTGAATCTAATTTTGTTTTATTTTCAAACTCTATTTCTTTCTCAGCTTTGACAGTTACGGAGCAAGTACGAGAAGGTACATGGAATTAAATGCAATCTACATTACTTCTCTGTTCTCCTTGGGATTTGAAACACCTCCTGATTTTGTATCACCTATGAATGTGATTAGCTGACTCTTTATTTTGGATCAGGGATACAACTGCTCAGTGAAGAAATGGCGAGATCTGAATAGATTAAATCCCCAAACCAGGAAATTATTTTAGTAGTAGTATTTATTCTTAGGTCTATTTTCATGCCATGCAACTATATTTTCTGAACTGAAAGTAAACTTCATCTTCTTTTTTTCACTTGTTTTGCCTTGAAGTGAGAAGTGATTAGATTTATAAGCCTGAAGCACACTGTTAAAACGCTATATTCACTACTTGTGACTCTGTTATCAGATATGTGCTTCCGGGTTTTTTTCTTCTTTTTTTTTTTTTTTTTTTTT
>Ga0065711_1039387_pt1 | contig 17889 bp, 13 predicted proteins | sample Hoacrofraction12_FD_59098 | JGI IMG/M metagenome (GOLD analysis project Ga0065711, IMG submission 59098) | Hoatzin crop microbial communities from Cojedes, Venezuela - Epithelial fraction 12 v2 (version 2) | ecosystem: Host-associated > Birds > Digestive system > Esophagus > Crop | place...
ATTCTTTACAGTGAGGGTGGTGAAACAGTGGAACGGGTTGCCCAGAGAGGTAGTGGAGGCCCCATCCCTGGAAACATTCAAGACCAGGTTGGACAGGGCTCTGAGCAACCTGATCTAGTTAGCAGTGTCCCTGCTCACTGCTGGGGGGTTGGACTAGATGACCTCTAGGGGTCCCTTCCGACCCAAAACTTTCTATGATTCTATGATTCTATGAATTGAGCTGCTGTGTCCTGGTCTGGATTACACCGGCCTCTTTACCATCCTGAACGCTCCCTCTCATGTCAGCTCAGCTCCACCGCAGCACACCAAGCTTCACAACCTCAACACATTACCATGTTTGTTAATCTGTGCCAGAGACAGGTGGTACGGGCAGAACAACGTTAGAAGCCTGTCACTTCATCAAAGCAACTGCCTGCCAGGGCTGGGCACCACACACAGGAATGCCACACACTCCAAGGTGCCCCTGAATTTAAAGGACAGTGCTTATTCTAGTTCAAACGCTTGCACAGCTCACTCTCTCTTCAGGTACTTTTGATTAAACACTTCATTAGCATGCTAAAGCATATGTCATAAATTTTCATTATTTAATTTCTGATTATACATACCCAGGCTAGTAACTGAGCAGAGGTTGTCCAAGATCCTGAACACTGGAGAAGTCAGAATGGTTTTCCCTATTTCTGCATGAAACTTATTCAAAAGAATCTAAGTATAAGCAGCTCCCTATAAATTCATTTCTCTTCAAGCATTAACTCTATCCCTGGGAGGCATATCAAGTTTCAGAACAGTACTCCTACGCACCTGAGACTTTTAAGAGCAGTTTAATAGTAAAAATATCACACATCACATACTCAATAAGGAAAAAGCTCTCCTAGACACTTCCAGACTGGAACAACTCATTGCATAGCTCCTCACAATGCACACCTCTTGACAATCCATACAGATTCAAAAAATAAAGAAAAGCAGCTGCGTATTCATGCAGGTTTTAAACAACTATGAAATATTCGTCACGAGAATCTCTACTTCTGGGAAAAAAAAGCTGCTTCCCAACACAACAGCACACAGGTGGAAAGCAGAACACAGACACAACTTTTTAAGAAATCTGCCAAAGGCAATGTGGGTTCATCAACAAGCATGGAGCTGTGTTGGTATTTGCCATGAGCTAATATTAGACTACCTACACTCTGAGATTGCTGCGGCGTAATAAACCACTGTCTCTAGTCCACTACCCCACTCTCAGACATCTTCGAGATGCAACTTTCATTTCATTTTTCAGGTATTGCTTCCTTCAAAGACTGATGCTGCTTAACAGCTGAACTGCAGGTCAGATGCCCTGTATATTTTTAGGGTATTTAGTGATGCAGGTGTGTCCTGACTGTACAAGAGAAGCAGGGGAAAAAAGCCAAACACCCCAGGAGAAATATGGAATGTCAATTTCATTACTGATTTTTTTTAAAACAAAAAATCAGGAACTCGCTCCTCAAACCATACTGACTTCTAGCAAAACACAGCAGAGGAAGCAAAGCATGACAGTAATTAGGACATGTCAGGCATGGCTAACTAGGCTGCAGTCCTCTTCAGCTGCTCTGTTTCCCATTTCTTCAGCTCTGCTGCACACAGCACTTATATGCATTCGCAGGCTGAGGAGTGGGAAAGGAGGGACAGCTATGCCACGACACAGCCTCTGAGTAACAAGCACATGGCAAACCTGGAAACAATTGCAGTAAGTTTATGCATTCCGTGCCATGGCAACTTTTAACCAGCAGTCTATTCTTAAACCTTCACTATGGTACAACACAATACAGGAATAAAACTGTTAGCACAATTTCATCAAGGTTGAAAACAGTAACCCAAAAATGCATGTGAACTCACCCACAACAGCGAGCTGGTAAGTTAACAAACTGACACATGGGAGAGCTGCTTCCTGCACCACTCGTGCACCGGACTGTGCAAGAAGCTTCACTTCTTTCTTTTCAAAAGATCCAAATGATGAAGAGTTCGGAAGAAGGAGAAGACAAGTTCAAGCCTGATCTTCACCAAACTGCAGCAGAGGATGATCCTTCTGCCCCTCCGCATGCAGAACTTCTCTGTATCAGCTGGACAAAGCTCACATTACACGGTAAGTGGACAGGCAAAACGTACTTCTCAGTACCATGACTAAACCACTGAAAGACCCAGCTAAAAAGCAACAGCATTGAGGACAACCCCTTCAGTACCGCACTTTCACATTGTTGCAAGTGATCAAGCTCATTTCTTTTAAGGCTTACCACCAGCTAGCGAAGGCACCCTAACAGACCACACATGTGCTCTGCCGTGTCCTCAGCCGTGAAGTACATTGGCTTAGCTTTTAACTACTCAAACCCAGCTTTAACGCAACATAACACAACTCAAATCATCATCTTTACTCCCCACACTTCACAATAGCAAGAAAAAGACCCTGGAGGGAACCGAGCATTTATTTCAGTAAAAGCTGGAGTGGTGGAAGTACTCACCCATCTGAGGGAAACCAATGCAAGACACTCATCTCTAGCCGATAAAACAGTACAGAAGGAGCAGAAAACAAAAATAGAGTCAGGTGCTTCCTACAACACAAACCGAAGCGCCAGGGGAATGCAGCACAGCGCAGCGGCCCACTGCCTCTTGCAAACCACGATTAGCGCAACTTTTCGCTGGGGTGTTCACGTCCAAACGTTTATCGCCCTGCAGCTGCAGCCAACCTAAGCACCTCGGCAAGGAGGAGCACTCATTTGCCAGTGGTGCAAACACCTCCCTTCAGCACACGGCTGCCAGAGAGCTGCCCCTCCACGCGCAGGGGGAAGGCCTGTTTGGCTGTCTCGCTCCCCCAGGCAGACTGCCGAAAGCAGAACGCAGACCGACAGACACGCACACGCTATGGCAAACCAGCTGGATGGCAAAAGTGCCAGGGAACTCCGCTGGGCTGCTGTTATCTGCCTGCGTATGCCGCTGAGTTAGAAGTGTGGCTTGATTCCAGCTGACCTCCCCTGCAGTGTCAAGACCTCAGCTGCTCTCTTCAGACAAAATGAGACACAGCCACGAAACCTCACCCTCCCGACCCTACCCCAAGCAGGCAGCAAGCCCAGAAGCAGTTAGCTGCACAGGCCTTTTCTGACCCCAGCCTCAACATCCGGCTAGCTTCCACCCAAATCCAGGATGAAGTTGGTACTCCCTCCTTAGCTAAGTGGTGAACTGTCTATCCACTTGCTTGTTTCGGTACATCCACAGCGCAGTTCAGGCTCGAAAGGACCTTCAGACTTCTGCACATCATTTACTAAAAATAAAGTACTCTTGCCTAGAAGAGTTCAAAAGCTTAGTTATTCTCTTCCAAGAGCTACACACTCTTTTTCAAACCTTTGAAACCTTTTAGAAATATACATGTCACTGAATTTCAATGAGCTTTCACTAAACTTCAAAACAGTATGAGTAACTCATCCCGCTGGAGCATGCTCCAGAGTTGTTTTGCTAATGATAAAGCCACTGAAGAATTGTCAACACTGGTTAGTCGTTTTAAGATACTACTTCATCCTAAAATATTAAGCATTTTTCAACAGATTTATATTTCTATAGGATGGTATGGGTAAGATTTGTAGCCCATTGCATTTAAGAGGCCTTTGGAACAATCACAAAAATCAGTTTGGTATTAGTTCACCTAAACAGGAAAGACCAAATATTTAAAGATATTACTAATCTACACACTGAAAACCATACCCCCCCGCCCTTCTCTGTGATCACCCATCACACTGACCTACGCAAATACCTACGCACTACCACAAACCCATTCAACTGAGACAGATTACACAACTCCAGCAGAGAGGGAATTTTTCACAGACGTTATCTTTAGCACTAAGTGAGGATCACCTACCTACATCACTTTTACAGTCAGTGAAGAAAGATGTCCCCACAAACCTGATTCTGGCTACACCTGACGTGCAGGACTTTGTTGCTTCTGGGACCACGTGCACATCCTGGCAAATTCCTGACTGCATGCCAGGAGGAGACTGAAAAATTACTGTTCCCTTCCTCAACACGCATCTCTCTCATTTGGGAGGGTGAAAATGGAGGCCACAAGAGGCAACAAACTCTCCATATTGTGCTTCAATGTCCCAAACACTGATGACCAGAGACTTGGAGCTAACGAGCACTCTCCAGAGAATTTGGAATGATCTTCTCTGAACAGCTCTTCCAAAGGTTGGATCTTTTTCTGAGTTGACAAAGAGAAAACATAGGAAATTAGACTTCTTCACCTATTACCCTTTGTGAATACTCTCATTCCACCAGATGCCTGTTGCAGTGACACAGTTCAGAGATTTTATTCTATTTTAATAGAGACTAAAATCTCTTTTCATACAGCATTTTCCTGCAAAGCTCTTAAATAGACATGTTATCGTTTTACACAGCAAATGAAATATAGAAACATTGATGTGTTAATAAAATATGGTAAGTACAGGCATAAATGAAGCTGTGTATTCAAGTGAATCAAACTTCTCATTTTAAATGTAGTGAGTTTCTGTCACTTTCAGACTGACTACTATCCAATGCAATATAAATAAAATGGGGATTTCCACAAAAAGAAAAGACTACACTCTACAGAAAATACATTTACTTTGTGCTTATTAGAAACTTTTGCATAACCAAGATGCATATTCTTGCAGATACCTTTGCATGTAAACGTCAACCAAAAATACGTTTTCATTATACCACAAACATTTTAAACGGTATTTTTAAAAGATACATAGTACAACAGCCCAGTTTGACCACACTGGAAATACTATAAAAGCTTGCCTGCTCAAAGGTACTAGAAATATCAGTTCACAGACACCACATGTATGTGAAATACGAGCAAGATACTTTTAAGTACGACCAATAAAAGCTCGGAACTGGCTTGACTGCGTCATTGTTTCCTGCCTGCGAAGAGGAGCTATTTCAGCTAAGTGAAGCTGAGCAGAGAAGAGGAAGTCTAAACCTTCTACAGATTTGGGGCTATGAAAGGAACACATCTGAAGAAACTCTGTAGTTCACAAGAGGTGAGTAACAATCTATTATGCTACGTTAACAAAGTAATTTGGATGTTTATGTATGTAGCTAAGATAGACTTCTTTCATCAGAAGCTGAACATGGGCACTTATTCTAGACCTAATGAAAAGAAATTTAATTCTTCAATGCACTTCCAAAGTATCATTCTATAAATACCATTTAAAGCAAAACCACTGCATTTGTAAAAGCATAATACCATAAATACTGTTGTTTAGGATTTTAACAATAAATTTTAAAATATGCAATAACTAAAAGCATTGGTAAGTACGTTATCATTACAGGAAAAATGTTTGTTTTCATTAAACTGAAACCAGGAGAAGATCTTGTTGCTTGGTCTCTCTGTGCTTCACTAAAAGCCATGTCCTCCTCAGGGAAACGCAAGCAAATGTAAGGGACAGCCAAAGAAAAAGAAGGGGACTGAGAAGACAGATATACACAGAGTCCTTTAAATGGTGCCACTGTCACCTAACTCATAGTAAGAACCTGGAGGAATAGATTTAATTCTGATTTTGTTCTGAAAGTCTTTGTTCTCGCTCACAGCACCTAGATGGGCTTCACAATTCACCTTAGACATTCAAGACCTCAGCCATTATTAAAAAATTAAAACAGATTGATAAAACATACGAACCAACATCAGAGTAATCATTCAGAAATAATAGATACAGACATCCAGAAACAGTGACTCCAGGGTCTCTTCAGCAAGTGCTTTAATCAATACCAGTAAGTAAATGTTCCCATCATGGAAAATGGCAACTAGAGCAAAACCATCCACCCAAAGATCCGCTTGGGCTGACCTGGGAGAAATCAGCTTGAACCCCATGCAGACAAATACTGATGAAAACGCAGAAAACCTGCATTCGTGTGTAAACGCAGGTAGGTAAGCACACACCTTTAAAAAAATCTCATTATTTCTTACCTACATAAATGTCAAATTTTAGATTTTTAAAAATTAAATTTAGGAGAAATACTTTATAATAATTACAAATAATTATAAATAATTATAACATTGACATGCATTTAAATGCACCAAGTTTAGAAACAGTGTCTTCAACAACGAAACAAAAAAACCCCCGTTTTGCTCAAAACTAGCATAAACTTGAAATAACCAGCAAACAGGGCATGGAACCACAAATTTTCCTGACAGAAGCTCAGGCCAGACTCAGCTTCCTGTCTTCCCATCAACAGCAGCCTACCGGTTATTTTGGAAACAGGACCTGACCAGAAACGATTACAGTCACTGCAAGTCCAAAGGAGAGCAGAGCAAAACCAAAACCAAAATCCATGCTGTTTATTAACGTTCATCTATAAATAACTAATTCTTCTACCTATCTTATACATTACTATTCAATTCACCTGCTAAATCAGTCAGGATCTTGAGATAGGTAGTCATGTACTATGTCATACACAACCACTAGCAAGAGAGAAAAAAAACAGACAAAAGACAAAAAAAACACTTCAAATGTACAGGGGTGGGGTGTATTAAGCAACATTTGGACAATTTTATGCAACTGTAATAAAAGTGGGACAGTATGCCAGATAATATTTAAACTATGCTACAGGCACATGCTACAAAAATTCTTTCAAGCACATACCATCTACTTTTCAATAAGGTCTGCTACCACTCTTTAATTACTTTATTTTGAGTGTTCTTCACAAAATGAGGTCTTTTAGAGGTATTCATATAGATGCCCTCCAAACCTCTTTTTTGTCAGTATTACATGCATAGCTTTTCCCGTACAAAACAAATTCTGTTACATGTTCTAATGACCTCATCTGATCAGAAAACATACCTTTTTGTTCTGTACAGCAAAAAAAAAAAAAGCTTTGAGGCAAAAGTTTAGGGCTAGATATTTGTATCCATAATTGTAGATGTGCCACTTAGGGATGTGGTTTAGTAGTGGACTTGGCAGCATTGGGTTAATGGTTGGACTTGATCTTGAAGGTCTCCTCCAACCTAAACAAATCTATGATTCTAAAATCAGAAGTCCAAACTTCAGATTTCAAGGCAGAAACTAACCCGAAGAAAGATTTAATAGGTCATACTTCAGTTAGTTACTCCATGGACACTCTTCTCAACAGCAGTAGATATTTGCCAGTGTCGAACCAGGACGCTAGACTAATAAACACTTGCTCAATCCACTGTGTATTCCTGTACCTCTGAAAAAAGGAGCTAGTAACATGGCGGTGAAAGCACGAACCAGATGAGCAGTAACAATAAACTTTTTTTTAATGCATTCTCCACTTTTGGAGATAAAACACACAGAACTATGCACTCTTCTGCTCTTGTGAACAGTTTTGGTGCCTAACTGGTACTATAGAAGTTACTTGGCTGTCTGTCACAAGCGGGAAGCTCAGACAAACAACGAACTCTTTCCTTCTTCTCCTCTTCACAAAGCCACCACAGAGTTGGGTAAAAGGCCAAACAAGAGGAACCCTCCCACACAAAGTCATGAAACTGTGACCACAGCAAGAGCTAGGGAAGTGTGGGGGGGTGCAGGTTAACCAAGGCACCCATGAAAACACCAAGTAAGGTCTGCCATCCTCAAATGGCTCCAGGTAAAGCAGGGGATCATCTCTTTCAGCTCTCACCACCCGAGTCTGCATAATGACATTTCAGATGTCCAACTCCTATGATCAAGAAGCTGAGAGAAGCAACACAACTGTACTCTGGAGCAGCTGACTACCAGCCAGCAACTTTTTCCCCCAAAAAATACTGTTCACACACGCCCCGGTCAGAGACTGCGCTGCCTCTCATCTTTCTACTTTTTTAAGTAGGAAGTCTACCAATCTATTAATCTCACTCATATATCAGCTGGTTGGTTCTGATGCCCTGGGATTAAATACTGCATTAGAAGCTATGTAGCTATTAAGATAGCTTTTTAGTGTTTTTTATGAGCAACAGCATGAACCCATTCTTTTGGGAGCTAAGTAGTTCCTACACAGATAAAATATCGCCGCACGCCATGCTCACTTATTTATTTTTGTAATTAGTTGCAGTCATTAACTTTTCAAGAGGGACAACTTGAAGAAATATTTTCTTTAGAAAATCATAGAATCATAGCGTAGTCTGAGTTGGCAGGGACCTTTAAAGGTCATCTAGCCCAACCCCCCCGCAGTGAGCAGGGACATCTTCCGCTAGACCAGGTTGCTCAGAGCGCTGTCCAACCTGGCCTTGAATGTTTCCAGGGATGAGGTGTCTACCACCTCTCTGGACAACCCGTGCCAGTATTTCACCATCCCTATGGTAAAAAATTTCTTCCTTATATCCAGCCTAAATATACCCTCCCTTAGTTTAAAGCCATTACTCCTTGTCTTTTTGCAACAAGCCCTGCTGAAAATATTTTCCCCACCTTTCTTCTAAACCCCCTTTAAGTATCGGAAGGCCGCAATAAGTTCTCCCCGCAGCCTTCTCTTCTCCAGGCTGAACGACCCCAACTCGCTCAGCCTTTCCTCACAGGAGAGGTTCTCCAGCCCTTGGATCATTTTCGTGGCCTCCTCTGGACCCGGTCCAACAGGTCCATGTCTTTCCTGTGCTGAGGGCTCCAGAGCTGGACACAGGACTCCAGGTGAGGTCTCACCAGAGTGGAGTAGACGGGCAGAATCACCTCCCTCAACCTGCTGCCCACGCTGCATTTGATGCGGCCCAGGATAATGTTGGCTCTTTGGGCTCTGAGCACACATTGTCAGCTCGTGTCCAGCTTTTCATCCACCAAAACAGCTCTCTTATCTCAATTACAGCTGTTTCAATCTAATTATCAGCTACTGAAGCACACTCAAAGTAGCTGGTCAATCCTGACTTTTTGATTCCTTGTATAAGAAATCTCTAAAGTAATTAAAAATAATTAATTAAAACAAGCTTATAAATGCTATTTCTCGTAAGTCTGACAGTACAGGTACTTCCTTCAGAACACAATAAAGTGTCTGCAGTCAGAAAAAGCAACAAAGCCAGCACGTTTTCACAGCTAAACAATACAATCTTCTTATTTATTTTTAAAAAAGTTTTTATTTGACTGAGAATAACTTTTCATATTTTATGTATATTTTAGGATATTTATGGAATGCAACAACTATTCCTAAATTCGATTAAAATATGATGCCTGGAAATCATCACCCTGAAGAATACAGGATTGCATCACTGGTCTTCTACAGTTTTGTATTCGCAGTGGGATTGTTGGTGAATGCCACCGCACTATGGGTTTTCAGCTGCACTACCAAGAAGAGAACAACTATAACTGTATATATGATGAATGTGGCATTACTTGACATAATTTTTATATTTTCCTTGCCTTTTCGGATAATCTACCACGCGAAAGAAATGTGGCCTTTCGGAGATACATTCTGTCGGATTATCAGTGCTTTCACTGTATTTTATCCAGCCATTGCTCTGTGGTTACTCACTTTTATCAGCGTAGACAGATTTATGGCTATTTGCCAGCCCAAACATGTCAAAGAACTAAAAAATACAAAAAAAGCTGTGCTGGCTTGCATTGGAATCTGGGTAATGACCCTCGCAACAACATCCCCACTGCTGTTTCTACAATCTGATCCAGATAAAGCCTTGAATTTCACCACCTGCATCAAAATGCTTGATATCATCCACCTAAAGGAAGTAAATACATTGAACTTCTCTCGCTTGATATTTTTCTTTTTGATTCCCTTGTTCATCATGATGGGGTGCTACCTAGTCATTATTTACAACTTTATCCGTGGCAAGACATCCAAACTGAAGCCTAAGGCCAAGGAGAGATCCATAAGAATCATAGTTACTCTGATTGCTCAGGTACTTGTCTGCTTTGTACCGTTCCACGTTTGCTTCGCCTTCCTGATGTTGCAGGATGAGGACACAACTTACAGTCCCTGGGCAGCCTTTACCACCTTTCTCATGAATCTCAGTACATGCTTGGATGTTATACTGTACTATATTGTTTCTAAACAATTTCAGGCAAGAGTCATTAGTGTAATCCTTTATCGCAACTACCTTCGAAGTGTGCGCAGGAAAAGTTTTCGAACTGGAAGTGTAAGATCACTCAGTAATATGAACAGTGAAATGATATAAAAAGAGAAAAAATGTCAGGGGACTTATCTGGTCTAAACAAGTGACTCTTTTTCCGAATTCTAGCATTTTTACTACACCAAAGCATGTTCTGTAGCCAGAAATAAGAGATATATTTGTTGCACTGTAAATATGACAGAAGCAGATTGATAATTGCACCTCTTTATATTTGCTCAACAGCTTTTGTAAATCTGAAATTAACTAAAACCTAGTATCAGTGTCAAACTTTCCAATGCTTTTGTCATCTCAAATGATTGTGAATATTGTCAGACATGAAAAAGTGACTATTAGAATAATAAAGCAGACAACACTGAAGGATTATAATGCAACGTATATATTAATTTTTTATATTTGCACAACCAAATGCTCCTGAAACTCCTGTATATCCCACACTTTTTAACATTAGCTTCATTCTTTCAAGATCAATGTTAGCATGACTTAAAGAGAAAGCATATGTATCTAACATTTACATTTCATTCAACTAAAAACTTATTTGATGCAGATTTGTTTGTAACTGACAACATTCTGCAGTCACAGATAAAAATACCATCAAAAGGTATAATAGTCAAACTGTTCATTAGTTCCCTGTGGGTATGATGTGCACATTTATTACAACCCACACTTGCCCAAAGTAACTTTTTACAAAGACGAAAATACTGAACTTGTCCAGACACACCAGCAGCCTACGTCCCAGCAACAAACTTCAAGGTAGCAAATACAATGAGTAACTGCAGCACTACTCAAGCTCTCAACTCCTTTTAAATACCCACACACTACAAAAAAAAATATATCTTTATAACATCAAGCACATTGTTTTTCTTCCTTATTAAATCAGCCTTTAGCTACTTTCAAAAGACACACTAAAAAAGTAAAAATAAAAAAAGTCTAATATTGTGTTTAATATTAAAAATCTCACTCCAAGAGCTTTTATTACATCCTCCGAGTGTGCGACACACGGAAACTGAAGCCTGTATGAGGCTGATCTCACTTGTCAGAAGCTTAACCACAAAGGCTCTGCAAGGTCTACGGTTCTGCTGTAACATGTACACCTCCCATTAAGTGCAGAAATCTCAAATACATGTTACACGAAACTGAACCAACAGATACCTTAACGCTTTAAAAACTTCAGATACAAGTACTAAATGGAGTAGCATGCTCTAGCACTCAATTATTGAAACACAAACATATGAAATAACAGTATGAAATGCATGTAACTGCATATGCATTTAAAAGTGAACATGAAGATATGAATTACAGTAGTGCTGTTTTTGTGATTTAAGAAAGAAATCAGCACCAACCTGATTTCAGTTTTCAGATTTACCAAATTGAACACAATCAAACACAGTAATAATTTGTACACTGCAAGCCATGTTTCAATCACGCTGACAGTGGAAATGGGACTAAGAGAATGGGAAGTAACCATTATATGAAAAAATTATAAATTAATTAACCACAGGTCACAACTGGCAACTGAATGTTCAAAAATATAATAGCTGTGCCAAGAACCTTTACACTGTAGTTCAAAAGAGGATTAAATCTAATTTGAAGAGTTACATGAAGAAAGTCTTTTTAAAATTCAAATCTGCACAAATTAATCCCTTAAAACTATACCTAACATAACCAATCCATTATCAGCTACTTACAAACCAGAAGGCAAGCTGTTGATGGTGATGCCAAATATATACTGAGCAATTTCTACAAGGAGAAGATCAAACAAAGCTGAGAGCATCCAAGCACCCAGTAAAAAGGACTGGAAAGAAAAAGTTTAATTTTAATTAATTCAACAGTTTAAAAATAAGGTTTTAATCTATCTCTAAATAAAAGAAGAAAAAACAAGAAAATCACTGTACTAGTTCAATTAAGACTAAATCTTGAGCAGAACGTAATTCCAGATTTACATGTCTAGATATTGAAGAATGAAGAGTTAGATTTATTACCAAAACTAAATTCTATGGGTCTGATAACTTTCAACTGATACAGCTGCAAAATTTCATTAGAATAATCCACTGACTGCAAGATATTATAAATATACATTTAGATTTATGGAAACCAAATTCTCTTTAAAGCCCTTTAACATATATTTCTATACAAAATGTTAGTAATAAAAGGGCAGTATTAATTCAAGCCTACAAGATTCTAAACAATGCAGAAAACAGTTTCTGTTTAAAAAATAAGTAACTGGAACTTACTGAAAATTTTCTGCTGCCGTATCTTCTTTCAAATATTCTAAAGTTGTAAATGAGCAGACTGCTGCAGAATGTGTCTTTCAAATCAAGACATATTGTTCTCCCACATACAAGTCTCCAAATCTAGAAGGTTAAAGATCATCATGTTAAGTCTCTCTTCCTTCAAAGAAATTCTTAACAGAATTTGTGCTCAGAGTGAATATAATATCGAATGCAGTACATTTAAGGAGGGAAATAAAGAGAGCAGAATGTTATGGAGAGTTCGAGAAGTCTGTTTCAAAATAAAATATTTTCAAGGAAGAGGTCTACATGTTAAAATTAATCCACAACTGAAATTAAGTTAAATACGTTTTTACGTCCCTCACATTTAAAAATTTAAATGGAAACCACAACCCTAGAAAATCGTTGAATGACAAAAAAAAATAATATTTTGCAGCAACCTCCAGAGACCAGCTAGTCCAGCATACTGCTCTAAGCAGGTCTAATCAGATCAGCTTGCCTGTGGCCATGTCAATTCAAGTCTTGAACACCTCCAAGCATGGAGATTCCACAACCTCTCTGGGTAACCTGTGCCAGTGTTTGACCACCCCCATGGTTTAAAAAGCTAAGTCAAATCCTCACATCTAGGCAGAATTTTCCATGTTCCACCTTGCATCCACTACCTCTTGCACTACCTTACCGCACCACCAAGCAGAGTCTGGCCCAGTTTCTCTATAGCTTCTAATCAGGTACTTGTAGACAGCAATAAGGCGTCTCCTCTCTACCTTCTCTTCTGAAGGTTGGGCAGAGCTGGTTCTGTCAGCCTCTCCTTGCATGTCACATGCTCCAACCCTCTGACTGTCTTGGTGGACCCACCCCAGTGTGCTAGTATCTTTCTTTTACTCAGCTTCCCAGAACCGGGCACTTGTGAGACCACATCTAGAGCACTGTGTCAACTAGAGGAGTAGGGTCACTTGCCTCGACCTACTGGCCAGACTCTTACTAAAACAGTCCAGGAGCTGGTTGGCCTTCTTGGCTACAAGAGTGCACCGTTGACTCTTGCTGTCCACCAAGATCCACAGTTCCTTCTCTGCAGAGCTGCTTCCCAAGAATTTGTCCCTCACAGGCTGCACTGTTGTAGCCTGGGGTTATTCCATTCCAGAAGCAGGACTTTCCAATTCATGAAGTTCCCGTCAGCCCACTTCTTGGGCTTGCCAAGGTCTCTCTGAATAGCAACCCTGCCTTCCAACATATTGACCATTCCCACCAATTTTGGATCACCCACAAGCTTGCTTAGAGTGCTCTCCATCTCATCATTCAGGTCACTAATGAAGACATTATACAGTACTGGTCCCAGTACTGATCTCTGAGGTGTCCCTCCCTAATTAATACCTGCCAAATGAACTTTGAACTAATGTCCATAACTCTGTTGAGAGTCCAGCCAATTTTCCACCTGTTTTCTTGTCCAGTTATTCAGTATACACCTCAACAATTTGGCTTCAAGGACACAATGGGAGACTGGGTTAAAGGCCCTGCTAAAGTCAAGGTACGCAAAATCCACTGACTCCCCCTTGTCCGCAGCACAATTTGCCTCACGGAAGAAAGCAACCAGTTGGTCAGGCATGCCTTCATAAAATCATAGAATGGTTGAGATACAAAGGGACCTCTGGAGATCACCGAATCTGATCTCCTCACTAAAACAAAGTCAACTAGAGCAAGATGTTAACTGACCATGTCCAGTCTGGTTTTGACTGTCTCCAAGGATGGAGACTACACAACTTCTCTGGGGAAACTGTTCCTCTGTTCCATCTGTCTTACAGTAAAAAAGCTTCTTCCTTAAATAGAATTTCTCGTATTTCAATTTGTGCCCATTGCCTCTTGTCCTTTCACTGGCCCTGGCTCCCTCTTCTTTGTTCTCTTCCAGCAGGTATTCACACACACTGGTAGATCCACCCTAAGCCTTCTCTTCTCCAGGTTAAACAATCCCAGCTCTTTCAGCCTCTCCTCATATGCCAAATGCTCCAGCTGCTGACCATAGTGGTGGCTCTCCGCTGGACTGTGCAGTATGCTAAGGTCTACCTCGTACTCAGGAGCCCCACACAAGCGACAGCACTCCAGATATGGTCTCACCAAGGCTGAGTAGAGAGGATTGATTGCCCCACCAGGCCTGCTTATGAGATTCTTCCTAATGCAGCCGAGGATGCTGTTGCCCTTTTTAGCCACAATGCTACACTGCAGGCTCATGTTCAACTTAGTCTCCACTAGGACCCCAGGGCCTTTTCTATAAAGCTGATTTCCAGTTGGTCCGCCCCCAGCTTGTACAGGTGCATGGGGTTATGCCTCTCCAGGGGCAGGACTTTGCATTTGCCTTTGCTAAACTTCATTAGGTTCCTGTTGGCCCTTTTCTCCCCTCTGAATGGCAGCAGGACTAACTGGTGTATCAACTACTCATCCAAGTTCTACATCATCCACAGGCTTGTTGAGAGCACACTCTCTCTTGCTGTCCAGGTTATGAACAAAGACACTAAACAATGCCACTAGAACTGGCCCCCATATTCATTCCTGGTGTACACCACTAACGACTGGCCTGCAGCTGGACTTTGTGCCGCTGATCACAACCCTGTGAGCCCATCAGTTCAGCCAGGTTTCAACCCATTTCACAGCCCACATCTCATCTGTACTTTATCAGTTTGTCTAAGGATATTAATGGAGGCAGTGTAAAAAGTTGTAGTAAGGTCAAAATAAACAGCACCCACTTCTCTTCCCTCACCCATCAAGACAGTCATCTACCTCATCATAGAAGGCTACCACATTAGTCAAAATCTGTGCTGACTACTCCCAGTCACTTCATTGCTCTTTCTGTGTCTGAAAATGATTTCTAGGACGACTTGTTTCATCACCTTCCCAGAAATCCAGATTATGCTGACTGGCCTGTAGTTCCCCAGTTTCTTGCCTTTCCTGAAGATAGGAGTAACATCTGTTTTCTTCCTGTCCTTAGGAACCTTCCTTGACCACAATGACCTTTCAAAGATAATCCAGAGTGGCCTCACAAACACACAAGCCAACTCCTTCAAAACTTGTGGGTGTATACCATCAGGTACAATGGATTTGTGTATATCCAGTTAGTTTAAATGTTCCTTAGCCTGATCCTCCTTCATGGAGTTTAAGCCTCGTTGCTCCAGACTTTCACACTGATCTCACCAGCCTGGGACTGCTGAAAACAAGTCTTACTAGTAAAGAACTGAGGCAATGCAAACACTGGATACCTTGCCCTCTTCCATGTCTTCTGTCCTCAGGTCCTCATTCCCACGCAGCAGCAAGTTCACATTTTCCTTAGTCTTCCTTTTGCTGATATTCCTGTGGAAGACCTCCTTGTTGCTCTTCACATCCTTTGTCAGATTCAACTCCAGGTGGGCTTTAGCTTTCCTAATCCATCCCTGTATGCTTAGACAGTGCCTCCATATTCCTCCCAGCTCACCTGCTCTGCTTCTACCTCTTGTGTGTTTCATTTTTATGTTTAAGTTTAGTCAGGAGCTCCTCGTTCATCCCTGAAGGCCTCCTGACACCTTTGCATGACTTCCTGCACACTGGCTGAGCCATTCTTGAGCTTGGAGGACATGATTGTTGAAAACCAACCAGATCTATCAATACATTCTTTTTTCAGGAACTGTATCCCATATGAGTCTTCCAAGCAGATCCCTGAACAGGCCAAAGTCTGTTCTCCTGAAGTCCAGGGTTGCAATCCAGCAATTTGCCTTGTTGCCTCCTCTCAGGACCCTGAACTTCACCATCTCATGGTGATAGAATCGTAAAATGATTTGAGTTGGAAGGGACCTTAAAGATCATCTAGTTCCAACCCCCCTGCTATGGGCAGGGATACCTTCCACTAGACCAGGTTGCTCAAAGCCCCATCCAACCTGGCCTTGAACACTTCCACGGAGGTGGCACCCACAATTTGGTCACTGCAACCAAGGCTGCCCACATCTTCACATGCCCAACCAGTTCTTCTTCCTTATTTGTAAGTATGAGGTCCAGACACATCCCCCCTCATCAGCTCCTTGATCACCTGTGTTAGGAAGTTGCTATCAATGCACTCCAGAAACCTCTCGGACTGCTTGTGCCCTGCTGTGTTGCCCTCCCAGCACGTATCAGGATGGTTAAAGGCCTCCATGAGGGCCTAGAATTGTGAGGCTTCTTCCAGGTGTCTGAAGAAGGTCTCATCTACTTCATGATCAGGTGGCATGTAGCAAACACCACCACCAAAGTTCGCTGTGTTGGTCTGCTCTCTCATCCTGATTCATAAACTTTTAGCTTCCTCATGTCCCAAGACAAAACTCTGTGCAGTTCTGCTCCTTTATCACATGAAGAGCAATTCCCATTCGCACCTGTCCTTCCTAAAGAGCTTGTATCTCTTCTTGCAGCACTCCTACCATGTGAGCTAACCCACCACATCACCATGACTCTAACAAGATCATAGCCCTGTAATGGAGTATGACCTTTAATTTCTCTTATTTGTTCCCTATGTTGCATGCATCGGTGTAGAGACACTTCAGAGAGACACCCAGTCACGCTGATTTCCCAGAAAACATATGGGAGTATTCTACCTAACGCTGTTTCATAGGCACTTCCTTATTTATGTGCATACACTTGAAGTAGGTCATTTTCAGTCCTGTTTTGTTGATCACAAGATCCCTTCTGTTCACATGACCTTGTACCCTCCGCTGGCTAACCCAGTCCCCTGCCTCCTCACTTGACTGTGTGTTGTCATCTCACTCCTGTGTTGTTCCTGTCTTAAAGGTCTCCTCACCAGGCTGAGCTGCCTGTTAGCAAAGACATTTTTGTCCCACTTGCTCAAGTGGATCCCATCTCTTCCAAGTAGTCCTCAATCCTCAGACATTGTCCCATGGGCACAAAACCCCATTGCTGACACCAGCTGTGCAAACAGTTGTGACCCACAGTTGTTGACTTCAACTTGGTTGGCTGCTCCCAGTCACCTCTGTGTCCTGCACGTGTTGAGAAACGGCTTCTGAAAAGATCTGCTGCATGAGCTTCCCAGGAACCAAAGTAAGGCTGAGTGGTCTGATGTTACCTCGGTCCTCCTTTCTGCCCTTCCCAAAGACGGGTGTGACATTTGCCTTTCTCCAGTCATTGGGTACCTCCCCCAGTTTCCACGACCTTTCTAAGATGGTAGAGAAAGGTGTCACAATTCCAGCTCCTTTGGCACCCTCAAAAGTAACCCATCTGGTCCCATTAACCTCTCCGTGTATAGTCAGGTTAAGTGATCCCTAACTGTATCTTTCTCAATGGTGGATACTGCTTCATTCTCAGAGACTCTGCTAGGAGGATTAGGGACCTTGGAGGCCTGAAGGCAAAACATACTAGTACAAACTAATAAATATATCTGCCTGAATACCTCAGCCTTTTGCATGTCACTTGTCACTAAGTCCTCCACCATGATGAGGACTGGGCCTATGCTCTCCTTAAGCTTTTCTTTTGCTGCAGATGTACTTACACAGAATCACAGAATGGTAGGGGTTGGAAGGGACCTCTGTGGGTCATCTAGTCCAACCCCCCTGCCGAAGCAGGGTCACCTACAGCAGGCTGCACAGGACCGCGTCCAGG
>Ga0065711_1039388_pt1 | contig 17888 bp, 11 predicted proteins | sample Hoacrofraction12_FD_59098 | JGI IMG/M metagenome (GOLD analysis project Ga0065711, IMG submission 59098) | Hoatzin crop microbial communities from Cojedes, Venezuela - Epithelial fraction 12 v2 (version 2) | ecosystem: Host-associated > Birds > Digestive system > Esophagus > Crop | place...
GCACTGGAACAGGCTGCCCAGGGAGGTTGTGGAGTCTCCTTCTCTGGAGATATTCAAGACCCGCCTGGACAAGGTCCTGTGCAGCCCGCTGTAGGTGACCCTGCTTCGGCGGGGGGGTTGGACTAGATGACCCACAGAGGTCCCTTCCAACCCCTACTATTCTGTGATTCTGTGATTCTGTATTTATTCAGCCCTGCCTTATTACATGTTTTCCTTCTATTTTGGATACAGATGCTGGAAGTTATTTGCATTTTTTGATAATAAATACCATCTCTTATTGTCATTTAAATTTCTGGCATTTCTCTGTTCAACATGATGGTATTCTTGCTTGTGATCTAAGATGATTTCTTTGATCATCTGCTATCATTTTTCTATTTATGAGTGCTGGAATAAAATTGCAATGCTTGTCACCGTTGCAATATCAGTTCTGAATATTGAAGCATTTCACTGGCATATGTTTGCTTACTAAATGAAATCAGTGCATTAAAGATTATACATGTTTTTCATTTAGTAAGTTCATACATTCGTATGTTGTTTTCTCTAACATTTGTATATATGATAATTTTAGAGATCCTCAGTATCTTGTGTAGTCTTGTAGTATACTTGACTTTACATGTTTGGATAATCAAGATATTGTCCTTGGGACTGGGAATTTACAGTCACCAGTGACCCTTGGTTTTAATGAAACTGCTCACAGGAGCTATTATTTTAGTTATTAACAAAGACAAATGTAAAAATCACTTGTGGATTTTACTACCTTAAAGCAATTGACTTAGAGATTTTGGAGGATTTCCTAATATACTGACCTTACAGTAGAAATTTTCCCCTTTGCAAATCTAAAATTTCAAGCAATAAATATGTAGTTTTCCAAAATTAAATTAAATGTACTTATTAAAACAAAGACAGGTTGTGAGCATAAAACTTAAGTGATGAGGGCTTTTATTGGTATATGTACAGATGGCTGTTGCTCTAACTTCTCACAGATTAAAGGCTAGAGGCAGATGGCACATGCAACAGGAATGAAAGACCCAGTTCACTCCCAAAGTCCTTCTCTTCCGACTTCAGCCATCCAGGTGTTCTCTAAATTCTAACCTTCACAGAGTTATTCATGATCACAACCTGTAAATTACTTCCAGCAGTATGAGCCTTTTCTAGCATCATCTTGAAAAGAGGGAAAAAATACTAGTGTTTGTTTTTTAGGTTGAGAATTTTCAGTGGAAAAAAATCTATTTTCTCACTGGTCTTGACATCTCTAATGTAATCACACTGTAATACAATCAATATCTGTTGGCAAACATATTTCAGTGAATTATCTACCTGGAAATTAAGTGCTTCTCTGAGGCACTTATATTAAAAAAGATAGTTGTCCTTGGAACTTTCTGTTAATGAAGATAAATAAGCCACATCTAGAGGAAAGTGAGACCTCACATGGGTTGAACTGTTGTTTGATAGCATAGAGCTACTTCTTGTTACTAGTCACCCTAATTTCTTTATTGAGACTAAATACACTAATTTATGCACTCATTAATAACTTAAAATTAAGTGGACTAATTCAGGTCTCAGAGACTTAGATAAAAAATAATTTGATAGGAGAGTTTATTTAAACTTTACTGTGTGAAGTGGGAAGAAAGCAGAAAGTAAGCAAGTGATGGTAGGAGAGAACATTGTCTACTCATTCTTTTAGGTCATTTATTTTTGTGACATTTTAACTGCCAGACAAAGTTTAAAAATAGCATAAGATCCATATAAGAGTCAGCCAAGAAAGTAGTAGGTAGATGTGCTCCTGGCAAGTGACAGAGTTTAAATATACCTCACTTAAAATTAGCAAAACTTAATATTCTGTAATGTTCAATGAAAAGTTTAATCTAGGTTGTTTTCCTCATTTCAGTAAGCAAAAAGCAGGCAACAATACTTGTTTTCTTTTGCACTCTGTAATTTATTAGGCTGACACTTAATTTTTTTTGTTGCTATCTATTATTGATGGGAGTTTTTCTAATTCCTGTGGTCTTTGTAAATTTAGCTGTAAAACCAACAAAGCACTAATAAATTATATACCTGCTTAATAGCAACCAAGCTTTGTGTAGGTTCATTTTATTATTTCTTTTAGTGTCTGAACAGAGGAGAAGACTTTTAAAAAACATCAAAATTGCGAGTCTCTTAATAACAATCACTATATTTCCTATCATGAAATAAGGTGCATTAATTACATTGTGAAAAGAAGCTCAGCACAAAGTTAGCCAAAAACAAGAATGAAACATGTCCGTATTGAAAACAGAGTTACTCAAGAAATATCTTGGGTAAGTGCACTCCTAATATAAATGAGTTGGGGAGGACAAAGAGGGGATTATTTAGTTCTAGTGAATGGCCCCTGCTTTATACTGCTCACTATTAAGTTTCAGGAGTAGTTGATAAATCGCTAGGTGAAGCAGAGCTGAAGTTTGTATGCTACTGTGCTATTAAGGTGGCATTGCTTTGCAGATGACTTTCCTTTTTCATATCCTGTTGACAATACACTGGAGCTCTTTTCTGTCTACGCTTCGTATCACTTCTGCTTCTGAAGTAACTTCTGGTTCTATATTAGCTAGCAACATTTCTACTGTGGAGTTTATGCGAAAAGGATTTTCTCCAGACAGGTAGATTCAGCCATTTCTGAATTCAGGGAAAAGAGTTAAAGTGTCTTGTGATTTTTCATACACTGAGGTTTTTATTATTGATTTCAAAATATTCAAATATCTTATTTTCCCTTACTACACATTCTTATAATATTTCAGAGTGCCATTGCCCTGCAGGCACTACCAGGCTTAGCTGTCCCTGCTCAGGTCTCCCTATGCTGTCCATGGCCCAGAACCCCTTGTCAGCCCCTCCAGGGCCATCAGGTCCTGCCCCAGCCATGATCCAGCAGGGCCAATCTCCAGCTCCCCACAGCCCTGCCCTTCTTGGTCATGGGCCCTGCTGAGCCAGGTCCACCTGCGGGCCCACATCTCGGCCCAGCCTTGGACTGTTCCTGTCCTGGTGGAGGTGCTCGATGCCTGGGGCTGGGACTACTCCCAGTGTCCCCCCTCGTTACCCCGCTTTTGGCTGAGGGGTGAGATGGGCCCTGGGAAACCCCAGAGGGTTCCAGTCCCCAGCTTCAGGGACCCATCAGCCTGTGCTGCACCTTGATGTGGTGCCTGGTAAGACTTGCTCTTCCAGTGGCGCTTGTGTTGTCTGCACAGGCGATCTTCATCATGGAACTGCAAATCCAAAGAAGCACATGACTCAATCAAAACAAGGCGATTATGCAACCCAGAGAGCGTGTTGCCATGAATAATCAGTATATAGCTTCTGAGGTTGTACTGCATTTTAGGTAGCTGCAATTGTAGGTTGAACTAAGAAAAAGGAGAAATTTTTGCACTTTGTTTCTGATCAACAAACTTTAATGATTCCTAAATTCACTTATGTTTTTTGAAACATGATGAAACAAAAGGGAAATAGTGAGGTATCTGTTTGCTTGTTTGTTTCCAATGATATATGTATCCAGTTTCATATATGCTCTCACCAAAAAATTAACATTTTATTTAAAAATGTCTTAATGGAAAATCTCAAAGTAGTTCTATTCATGATCCGTTTCTTCCCTGGGAAAGCTGTCTAGCATGTCTATCCTGTGTATTGGGTGGGTACCTCCGAAAACCACCCTAGAATTTCAGTAGAAGTATGGCACAAAGCATAGGAAAGAGGTGAAAGTGATCTCGGTATCAATGCCAGAGATTAGTGAATGTTTCCCTGAGAACTTCCCTTACTGGTGCAATAGACATCACAGCTTACGAAAAAAAAATCACTTTCATATATACAGTTCTTCTGATGTCTCCTCACACCACTTCCACCTACAGCCCAGACCAGGACAGGAATGGAAATTCATTATCTTATCAACAGATTAAGTTATTACTGAATTTTTTGAAGGGAAATACGAATCTGTAGTTGGGATATTGTTACTTTGTGATATCACTGAGGTAGAAGGAAAGTCTGTACAGAGTGCTGGACTGTGATATTTTCTAAAGTGCTGTCAGTAAGTACATGGAAAGGAATTCAGGAATACTTTTTCCTCAACATCTCATTTTGCCACTTTCAGATGTTTACGTTATTGCAAACTGCCATCAAATGAAATTTAATTTCCCTTGAAATAAACACACATAATAAACTAGAGGTGTTATTAACCTTGCTACTTAAGGGCATAAGTTGGAAGCTGGGAATTTCTTCTTCAGACAGACTATTCTATAAATCTCTGGTTTGGATAAAAGCATTTCTCTGTGAAACATCTTGTACAGATAATTGATCTGCTGCAGGATAGCAAACAGTGGGATAAATAAAGGCACTTTTCAACGTGCATATAGTCTAAGTCCATTTTTGTGCTAAGAATTTTCTCTTTAACACTTTTAATTAATTCTGGAGACAGAAATTTAAGGAGTGTTTCTGTAGGACTTGACTTCAGAGATTAGACATGTATTGTGTCAAAAATACGCATAAAACATCAAAATCTTACTTACGATTTTTTTGTGCTCTACAGTTGAAATGCAGCAAAAGAAATTTGGATGGATATTATATCTCTAGTAACCTAAGTAAGATTCTACAGGTGAACAATGGACACAGTGGCAAACAACAGTTACCGTGTTATTACATGTAGCTGTAGTACTAACATGTAACATGTAAAACTAAAAAATTTTGAGCCACCACATTTTCTGTAATTATCCAGTAGTGTCCTACTCAGAAGTCATTGTTTTCTCCTTAATTTCATATTATAAATGCTTCCTTAATATACTACCGCTATTGATTGCCACAATACTGCAATCACTCTAGCTGGTGTACCATAGTGTCAAGTATGATATTTCAATAAAAGAAGATGTACTTTAGAAATTTTTTTTTTAGTAGTTCAGCTCTGCTTATGAGTTAAATATTACGCAGAGTACTTGTGATTGTCGCTCTGTGGAATAAAATAGCCACTTCTCATGCAAAGATTATATCTTTAACATTTATATAGCAATTCTGCATTTGTTATACAGTTCTGCACAAGGCAAATGGGAAAATAATTGATGGTGTATCATTCTGACATAAACCATCAGAGGATGATTTCGTCCAGCTTCTTACCTATTTTCTAGTTAATTCTGCTCTTAAAATCTGAGAATTTCTTCTAGGAACTTATGATTAAACCTATGAACTTATAACCCCAAAAGGCATGAATATAACAAGAAAATTACAACTGCAGGGAAATTTAGCTACATTTATATGAATAAAATAATTCAATAATGACAACTTTCTCCTGTGTCATAAGAAACTAAATGCCATTCATACAATAACCTTTCAACTGGAAAACACACGCAGATGAGCATTTTCTGCAGTACTGTCATAATGTGTAACATGGCCATAATTCTTACTGTTCAGCACTTTAAGGACTTTACCCTACATAGTTTCTCAGATTCATACATAATAGCTAAGTATCCTACGGTGAGAATATAAGCTGAATAGCCTTGTGCCTGCAGTCTTCTTGCAAACTGAGCAGGTTTTTGATTGACTCTAGCAGGTTTGGGGAAATGACCATTCCAGACAGGACACAGTCAAGCAGAAAATGGGCAGATGCTGTAAGTTGCATAATCAGTACAAAGAACACTCATCTGCCATTTATAGCACATGAGATTAACTGATGGGATAACATTTGATTCAGGCTAATTTAATGACAACCTCTAACCATCTGGCTAGAAAGCTGTATTTTACAAAGCCTTAATGCTGACACACATAAACTGGTCTAAAAAACATTTGGTGAGTTTAATAATGGATTATACATCAAAGGAAGAACTCATTACTGTTACAAGTCATGAAATATTTATTTTTAATCGGACAGCTCTACTACTGCTAAATAATAAGAGATTACACTGTGAAGCAGTATCTATAATGAATGACTGACTACTTTTCTGCTGTGCTAGTAAATGCAAAGCTTTCTGAGCCCAATGCTTTCACTTGCTGACAGTGTGAAAATGTTGGAAATAGAGCCTCCCTTTTCTTCAATGGCTTCTCCAACACCAGTTCTTCCTTTGCTCTTTGTACTTAACTTACAATTTTGCAGTCATATTAACTATAACTGATTAATTCAACCAACTTGTTAGTTTCTTTGTATTTAGCTTAATTTCACAAATAGTCATCATCCTGGAACCCAGATGATACCTGTGATGTTATTGCCTGAAAAGTCTCTGTGGAATATTGTTGAAGAAGGAAACTAGGGATAAAATGTGTAATTCAGAGCATAAATTGGCTGAAAGATCCATTTTACTGGTGATGATTTGTGACATGGAAAGGACCCAGCCTCAAAGCTCAGAACTGACAGTTAGAAAACGTACATCAGCAAACACGATTCAAAGACAGTGAAGCGATAACCATTCAACTTCCCCAATGCAATTTTTATGGAGTCCTTGTTATAAGCAGAGCCACTTATCAAATTGTTATTGAGATATGGTATTGGAAAATGTTTTTCAGACAGCCTGCATTGTTTTCTGAAGACATATTCCCACTTCTACAGATGTATAGTGATATTTTTATATTTAGGTTTTTCCCTCTTTTTTTTTCTTTTTATTTGTAATCATATTTAAATACAATTTATGTATAACAGAGTACACAGGTTGATGAACATGCAATAACATATACTGTTCAAAGCATCGGAGATCTGGGAATGGAGGAAACTGCTGAGGAATCAGAACAGTATGTTTCCACATAAACTTTGCACAGCTGTAAGAGGTACTCTTAAGTTCTTTTGAGGCATGAAGGTAGATTATGTCATTTGCACCAAAATACTTTGTGCAGTATACTGGTCATATATTGATCCGTATGCTATTCCTTCACTAAAATATATGGACAAACAGATAACTTCCTTGTGTAGCAGTTGCAAATAGTAGTACCTGGTCAGATTTCAGAAAACCACAGATTTCTATTCTATTGGAAGATTCCATTACCTGTTCTATCAGTCAAGATTATTCAGAGTCTCTGACAGTCAACGAATGGAAAAATTGAGATGGATTTGCTGGTGTTCAAGAATAATCCTTACTAGTTTCATATAGGTTTAAACACAAAAAGTTTCCTTTGAAAGAGTGTCCTCTGTACACAAAAAAAAAAACCAAACAAGAAACAAAAAAAAAAAAACACCAAAAAAAACAAAAACCAAACCCAGAAAGGGTTTCATAGAAGACCAACAAACTAAGGCACGTTCTTCTAGGAATGAACATTCAATTCATGAATTAACCTCAGTACTGTGTAACTGTTTTCAGATGTGGTGTCAAAGATTAAAATTTCAAAGAAAGACTACCCTTATGACATTCAATTTGCTCACACTATCTACAGAACATCATAATATTATTTTCCATTGAGGTGCATAAGGTAAAAAAGTTATATAAGATTTAAGATTCCTTATATGGATTCTAAGATATACATAGCTGAGGAGATTGACGACACGGACTCCGATATCCAAATCGAAGACCCTTTATTTATCAGTAAACTGCGTTTTATACCCTTACAAAGCTGTCCACGCGCTGCAGCCCAAATCCTTTTTTGTTAACATACATTGTTCACACGCCTGTTCTACACATTCAATTCTCTAGCCTCGCTGTGCATGATTTCTCCTTTGCCCCAGGCCTTCTGCCAAAGTCCTCTGTTGCAACTGATAAGTCCTTATTTTAGTCTTGTTCAGAAACTCTCAAGGACATCACGACCTTCATTAATATAGAATGTTCCCACAATTCCCCCTTTTTTGTTTTCAATGACGAAGGCATGTAGTTGCTGATATTGTCATTGAATCATTCCCTGAATACACTGCAAGAAACGAGGTAATATCATAACAACAATCAAAATTATTAATAATACCATTCCTTCAAAATCCTCACATCCATGTCCCCAAGCTAACAACAAGAAATCTATGACCACTCTATTCTGAAACGTTGCATGTCTCACTGAATTTACATCTATCGCTAATTCTGATATTAAAGCTGACATTAAATTCACTTACTTTGCCACCCAATATAACAATCTATCTATACTACCTACAGCTTTAACTACATCTACATGTGGAGAAAACATAGCTACCAATACTCTCGTTTCTTCACCACAATTATCTACCTCTAAGTTCTTAAAATGCTGGTGACATTCACATACTCCGTTAGATCTCTAAAATCATTCACCGCCTTTCCAATAAGACATATTCTAAATGGATCTCCGGGTATGGCTAATGACAAACACAATGAGTCTTGCCCTGTTAGATTTGCAAAAGGCACCCATAAGTTTTTCCTTGTTTGCATGGTCCATGGTCCTGCTGCCGTTGTGATAATCACTGCTCAAATAGATGATCCATCCGACAACGTTTCCTTTTCTACCACTGGTTTTACCCATTTTGCCAGGATCCACGTAGGTCCACTATCTGTAATAACACAAGCTTAGCCTCTTCCCCATGTTACTAATTGAAACGGTCCCTCCCATTTTCCTTCCTTGTTTTTCACTAGCACTTTAAGTTGCTCTTTATATGTTGACATTCCTGTTGACATAGCTTGCATATGTTTCACAATAGGAGGAATAACATCTTCCCCTGTTAATCGTAAAAAGTTCATCACATATTGTACTTTCATTAATCTGTTTACTGGTGTCTCCCAAGATTCCCCCTGTTTTTGTTTCTGAAAATAATGTTTTAATGTTTGGTGTGTACGTTCTATAATTGCCTGGCCTGTCAGAGAGTGTGGAATGCCAGTAACATGTTGTACTCCCTGTTTTCTAAAAAATTGTCCTGTTGATTGTGAAACATATGCCGGGCCATTATCTGTTTTTATCTTTTGGGGGATACCTAACATCGCAAAAGCATGTCTAAAAGGATTGTGTACATGTCGAGATGTTTCACCACTCAATGCTATCACAAAAATCGCCTTTGGGTGCATATCAAGAGATACATGTACATATCCTAATTTTCCAAATTCTGGGATGTGAGTCATTTAATACCACAAAGTCACCTTTAGCAAGCGGCAGGTAAATAGTATCAGGATCACGTCCTGTCAATTGCTAACAACGATTCCAGTCTTGTGCTATTAAGGACACTATCATGTCTACCTTTGTGGTTAATGTTTTCATGGGCATATGAGACAAAAAAATCCATTCCAGAGTCTTCAACTCCTGCACGTTAAACACACCACTGACCTAAAAGAGCATAAGGCTGGGAAAAAAAAAAACATAAATTATATATGAATTTGTGGTAAATTGACATTAATTCTGGAGGTAAAGGCAATTGCAATTTTATGCGAAACTTTTTGTAAGGAAGTTTTCGCTTCTGGCGTCAATCTTCGGGAAAATAACAAATCTGAGTCCTTTTTAACAAGGTAAATAGAGGGGACAACTCTTCAGTCGTGACGCCAATATTTTCACCTTTCAACAGAGTGAACAACATCATCTAGAAAGGCCATCTTAACCCTGGAAAGATAATAAAGTCCAGCTGTTTGTCCACAAGGAATTCTACTGCAGTAATTGAATTATACACAGTTTTTGCAACCAAGGCCTTGAATGTCAGGAAAAGGTTTCTCGCCGCGCTGCTTCTGTGTTGGGCCTGGCTGGGCCGGCGTGCTGGGAGCGGGGGAGTTGGGGGCGGGGGGGGCCGCACCGTGCCGCCGGTTGCCGTGGGGGGCCATGTACCCTACCAGGTTTAAGGTTTGCTGACCCGTCTGGTGTGGTCGCTGCTGGTGCTGCAGGCTGTGCTGTGTCAGAGGGATTGCGCAGCTTTACACTGGAATTCACCCTGCTGCTGATTAATGGGATTGCCATCTTTGTCAAAGCATGATTGACACTGATTGGCATAATGACGTCCTTTGCGGCAACGTGGGCACATTCCTGGCATACGACCTCCTTGAGGTCCGCTCTGCCACCTTCCTTGACCTTTATTACATTCATAACTCAAATGTCCTTGCTGTCCACAGGTATAACACCTTCTTGATTCTAAGGACTTCATCATGGCTGCAAAAGCTCCCGCTAACATTGTAGCTTGTTGTTGCAAAGTTCCTACACGATTGGCTGCTTCTACAATTTCTACTAAGGTGGCATTTCAAGGTAGGGCGATTAATATCATTTTACAATCAGCATTTGCATTTTCTAAGACAAATTTTATTAATAATGACTCTCTGGCTTCCGATGTTCAATTTGCTTTTCTACCGCATCGCGCAGCCTGTCTATAAAAGTCATATAAGGTTCAGAAACCTCTTGTTTGATAAAGGTAAATGAAATTGGTTCTTTGCTGGCCTCAGGCAAGGTTATAAATGCCCATAAAGCCATCTGAGCTGACTCTCTTAAAACCTCCAGCAATATTCTCAATTTCAATTCAGGTTCCGCAAATTGTCCTGCACCAGTATAATGATCCACGTCAACTCTTAACAAGAGATATCCTTGTTGGCGTCCCAGATTCTCCACTGCCTTTATTTCACAATACTCAATAAATTTGTCTCTCCATAATAGCTTTTGTGTTGGTGTTAAAATCAACGAAGCCAATTGCTGACAATCATATGGAGTAACTAACTGTCCACACAGCACATTCTCCAATAACGCCTGTGAGACTGGAGATTGTAATCCATTCCGCGCAACGCCTGTGAGACTGGAGATTGTAATCCATTCTGCGCAAAATTGCTTTTGTGTTGGTGTTAAAATCAACGAAGCCAATTGCTGACAATTATATGGAGTAACTAATTGTCCACACAGCGCATTCTCCAATAACGCCTGTGAGACTGGAGATTGTAATCCATTCTGCGCAACAGCCTTCCTTACTTCCTTTATCAATTGCCAGTCAAAAGCTTGATACTGAGGCAGCTGATTTGGTCTACGAGTAACTGGAAACACCACATCTATCTTCTCTTCATCCTTTAAGCCATCCATTCTTATTTTTCTCCACCTCTCCCTAATAGATTCCCTCTTCTTGCGTCCAGTTTTTCCAGCCCTTTGAATTGACTCCTGTTCACTGCTGCTATCACTATCCATTTTTCGTCAAAAGCTCTTAATATGTTTCTTTCTCAATTTTAATGATTTGCTACTTTGTCGTCAAACCACAGTCTCACCTTCAGATTCTTTATCGAATTACCACTCCTTATGGTCATCATCGCTATTATCTGTTTGAGTGCCTGTTGACACAATGCTTCTCGCAAATGTCTGTGTAGGCGGATCATCATAAACAACCCCTGGCAAGAGTTCCTCAGATGGTACCTTTGCATCAACAAAACTTTTCTGAATGGCTCTGGCTACTTTTTTCTCCACTCGCGCATCTTTTAATACTTCATAAACCAAACACCAGGTTGTTAAAACTCAACTCGCATTCTCATCTCCCCTTGAAGCATGTTCAAAAAGTAATTCTCCTGCCTTCTTCCAAGTTAAAACATCAAAAACACACGGTGATTCCGCTGGCACTCCTTTACTTCTGAGCCAGACTAAGAACAGCTCTAAAGTCCGTTCTTCATATTTAATCCCTCTCCTACTTAAAATTTGTTTAAACATCTTAACAATCCCTTTCTCCTCAGCTGACATACTCACTCCCATTGCCTTTCTCAGCTGCTCACCTGATCCTGATTACGGTGTTAATGGAAAAGGTGTCTCTATAGCCCCAGGGTCTTGGTCTGCTCGGTCCAACCAGCAAGATGATCATTCAGCCGAGATGTCTCCTCCTGGATGCTGCTATTCTAGAGCGCGCTTTACCGATCCCTAAATCCATCGCTGGGTCCTGGATAGCATCCTGAACTCGTCCTGGATCACGTCGGGGTCACCATTTGAGAAGATTGATAACACGGACTCTGATATCCAAATCGAAGACCCTTTGTTTATCAGTAAGCTGTGTTTTATACCCTTACAAAGCTGTCCACGCGCTGCAGCCCAAATCCTTATTTGTTAACATACATTGTTCACACGCCTATTCTACACATTCAATTCTCTAGCCTCGCTGTGCATGATTTCTCCTTTGTTTGCCCCAGGCCTTCTGCCAAAGTCCTCTGTTGCAACTGAGAAGTCCTTATGTTAGTCTTGTTCAGAAACTCTCAAGGACATCATGACCTTCATTAATATAGAATGTTCCCACACATAGCCATTACCAAGGTAAAATCATATAATTAATCTGCTCAGCAAATCTGTTTATCTACATGAGTTGATTTTTCTGACATCCATGATCCCCCTCTGAAAACTGTGTACCCAACACAGAGAAACTTTCCTTCGTCTGAAATGAATTGTTTAGAGAATAAAAATACAGCACACATAATTAGAGAATCTGCACTTTCCTTTTATGCAAAAGAATATCTAAGGAACATTCAAACTACCGTTCTGATCTCAGATCTACTCACCACTTGTCTAATGAAAGAAAGCTGACTCACTGGGGAACTCTGCTACTTTCAATTGATTGAAAGAGGCAACTCCTTTGTCATCTTCGGAGCATGAAGCAGTACAAACAGTAGCATCTATTCAGCACTTAGTTGTACTACCAGGTTTTTTTTCAAAAAAAAAACCAACAGTTTTTTTTTTTTTTAAATATTGTACATGTTTAAAGTCAAGCTTAAAGTCAAAATGAAGAATGCAAGCTACATTAGTAATGTAATGTTTCTCCACATTTTAGCTTCTTTTTTTTCGGCAGCAAAACATAGAATACCTACTGCTCTCTAATCAGGGTATCTCTCTTGTTAAAACTTTTTTTCCCTCCAGATCTTTTTTTCCAATGATTTCCTTTATGTTTTTGTACTACTCTTTCACACTATAATTCATTTATTTCACCATGGCAATTTCTATCTCATCTTCTTTTTCTCTCTTTCTCAGGGCAAACTGTGTTTGCATAGGTGACATGAATGTTAACTGGGTCAAATTACAGCTGGTAAGATACAAATATGAATGTAAACGGCATGTGCAAATGGGACCATAAAGTCTGATGGAGAGGTGTTTGCCCAGAATTGATCTTGCCAAAGAGACAGAAAACCATCAGTTGGACCAAAGAACAAACTTTCTGCTATTGCATATTCAAGGAAAAAAAAATCAGTATATCTGCAATTCCTCAGCTTCACAGACAGTTTGATTAAACGAAGGTCAAGAATTCTTTTCTCAATCAGAAAACCAAGAAGTGAATGAACTCCTACGTATATCCCTCATCTGATGCTAAAGGCAGATTCACATGTAAATGGAAAACAATGACCAAATTAGGGTGTTGTCTTCTGTATTTCTGTCTGCCTCCTGACAGAGACAGTGAAATACCATTGCCAGAGGGTAACCCTCATTAAAAATAAGTGTAAAACATAATATCTCCCTCCGTCTCCAAATGCTTATGCAATTAGTTCATATTACATGGTTGTCGGAATAAATTGCAATTCTCAGAGATCGCTCATTTCATATGGTACATGGTCTTCTGCCTACTTTTTTGTGATATTACACATAAATCTAATTGAATCTCATGTCTGCTTAATATAATAACAGAATGTCTAGGTTGCCTGTCTGGAAAAAGGACTGATTTCTTTTTTTATACCTGGAATCTGAAAGATGATGCTAGCAAAATATCAAAAATAATTCCAAGAAAGGCCCGTTTTAATTTACCTACATTTCTTGTTGTTCTTCTCTTGCACTACAGCTGCATCTTTGAGATGCAAATCTGAGAAAAGTATCAACTGAGAATTATAATGTGGCCAGTATAAATGAAGAGATTCCAAGTAGATTCAAGGAATTTGTCTTCTGTTCCATTCTACTCTGTTTTCTTAACAAACAAAATGAAGGAATAGCTTCAACAAAATTAGGCTGTTGTCCAACTTTCATTTTAATTATAGTGCAGACTTTTCTCAGAGAAGAATAAGCATTTTTTCAAATAGTATGCTGTGATTCTACTACTGGTTTTGCTCACTTCTTTTAGGCTGTTAAGCCTCATCACCTCATGTTCACTACAGGCAAGGTTCCCTTCTGCTTTTATGTCCTCAAAAAGTTCTTTTTTGTTTGTGATTAACAGGTCTGGAATAATGCCTCTGCTAATGGTTTGTTGAACACCTTCATAAAAATTGTCCTTGACCCTCCTCAGAAATCTCCCTAGTTGCTTGTGACAACTATATTTTCTGTCTAGCAGATATAAGTGTGATTAAATCTGTCCTTAGATCTTTAACCACAAATTCTTGACTGGCTCATCATCAGTTTCAAGGCAAAATTCTGTGCATTGGAGTTTGCTTTACACAGAAGTCTCCTTCACACAGAGTCCCTGCCTGCCTGACTTTTCTTCCTAAACTACTTGTATCCATCCACTGCAGAACATGAGTCAGAAAAGCTATCCCACAATGGCTCTGTAATCAAAAGAAGAATATTGCTCTGTGACTGCCCACAGACTTCTAAGTCCACCTGTTTGTATTCCATGCTGCAAGCATTTGTTAACAAGAATTTTCACTTGGCCCTTAGTGATGCCTTTTTTCAGGAAAAATGTAACAGCATCCCCTATTATGCTGTCCTCCAGGAATTTACTCACTGTCTTTTGAGCCTGAACTTTACTTCAGACACTGGTCACTATTGCTCAGCAAATCTAGTTTAAAGTCTACCTCAGTAGGTTAGCTAGCCTTTTGGCAAACCACTTTACTTTCTCAGATGGATTCCATCTCCCCAGCAGTCCTTATTCTTCAAAGACAGCAGTGGTCATAAAAAACGAAGCTTTGCTTGTAATACCTGCTCTACACTCAGATGTTGACCTACCGGATGTCTCTGCTCCTACCTGAGCTGTTCTCTTCTAGTAGCAAAATGTAAAAGAGAACCACCTCAGTTCCTGAGATCTTCACCCTTGCCCCAAAACCCTGTATAGTTAAACTTGATATTTTCATAATCTCTCTTAGCAGTGTCATTGATTTCTGTATGGATGAGCAACAAAGGGTGAAATTCTGAGGCTTGGTTTCTTTTACCTACTCTTTTCTTGAAAATTGAAAGGTGTTACACTGAAGGAATCTACAGGGGAACTAACAGGAAATAATATGAACTCTGTTATAGTGAAATAAAAGTTAGTGACAACATTGTAGGGAAACATCTTGAAGATGAACTGTCTTATGGAAGGTTATATTTGTCTAATTTTATCAGAAGCTTATGTTTATTTCTAATCTACTATTTACAGATGACCATATAAATGCTCAGAACTAGTTAAAATGGAAAGGCAATTGAAATCTAGTCTGCATATTATTTAGGCGTAATACAAAAAACATCATTCACATATAAATGTGTTTGTGTTTTTAAACTCAGCATCAGAAAGCATTTTGAGTTTTCTGTAGAAAGCAAAACACATTAACAGGACTACTCATACCAGTGCACTGATATCTTCTCAGGATCTATTCAGATCACATGTAGAAGAAAGATAGCTCTCTGTATTTTCTTTCACAGAAATTTGTTTACAAGGACTACATGTTCATGTAGATTCAAATACTTTTGGAATCACTATTAAACAGATAAATTGACATGAATTGTGTAACCATTTTTTAAATTAAAATTGGTTTGGCTGATTTTTTAAGTCATGCAAGGCAGAGTTTGACCTTGACTGTTAAATTGGCAGAGAAAATATAAATAGATGTACACATTTAGGCACAGCCATGTACACAAAGTACATAATAAATGCAGTGCAGAATAAAGTGACTGAGAGCTTTGAATAAACACATGGCAATATGCGAGTACCAATAGATAAGGATATATTTCTTTGGTAGTTTAGGTTTTGTAAGTGTTAAAGTTTGGCAGCATCTGGCAACAAAAGGGTCATGTGGCCGCCCCTCCCCCCCGCTGGGGTGCGGAGGAGAATGGAAAGAAAAAGGCAAAAACTGGTGGGGATATGGGCAGTTTAACAGAACAGCAAACAAGGGGAACAGTAACAACAATGATACTGATAAGGAGAATACACAAAACAAAATAGCAGAACACAGAGAGCAACTCTCACTGTCCGCCACCGCCACGCGCTCCTGAGCCACGACTGACTTCCGGCTGCCCTGCTCCCCTCATCCGGAACCCAGCATGACGGCACATGGTATGGAATACCTTGCTCTGTTTGGCCAGGATGGGTCAGCCTGCCCGGATGTGTTTCCTCCTGGTTCCCGGTGAAAATTAACCCTATCCTGGCTGAACCCAGGACAATAAGTGAATTAAATTTTGAAACAAAAACATTTTTTATAGTTAAAGGAATTAATGGCTTGATAACTCTAAAGTAGTGTTGTGAGCATAATAAATAGTTTGAGAGTTAGAGCAATGAGCTTCATCCAGGAGTTTTATTCAGAGAGCATTCTATATATATTAACAGGTATCCATCTGCATCTTTAAAAGAGTAGTTGGTCTTGATAAAAAAATAATTTTTCTCATTATTCAGTATCACAGAATCACAGAATCACCGAATATTAGGAGTTGGAAGGGACCTCTGTGGGTCATCTAGTTCAGCCCCCCTGCCAAAGCAGAGTCACCTACAGCAGGCTGCACAGCACCTTGTCCAGGCAGATTTTGAATATCTCTTCTGGACAAGGAGACTTCACAACCTCCCTGGGCAAACTGTTCCAGTGCTAGGTCACCCTCAAAGTAAAAAAGTTCTTCCTCGTGTTCGGGTGGAACTTCCTGTTCTTCAGTTTGTCCCTATTGTCCCTTGTTCTGTCTCTGGGCACCACTGAAAAGAGTCTGCCCCATCCTCCTGACACCCACCCTTCAGATATTCATAGATATTTTTAAGGTCCCCTCTCAGCCTTCTCTTCTTCAGGCTAAACAAGCCCAGCTCCCTCAGCCTCTCCTCATAGGACAAATGCTACAGACCCTAACCATCTTCCTTGCCCTCTGCTGGACTCTCTCCAGTAGCTCTTCATCTTTCTTGAAGTGGGGAGCCCAGAACTGGACACTGGACTCCAGATGGGGCCTCACTGGGGCAGAGTAGAGGGGGAGGAGAACCTTCCTCGACCTGCTGGCCACACTCTTCTTAATGTACCCCAGGAGACCATTGGCCTTCATGGCAACCAGCACACACTGCTGGCTCATGGTCAACTTGTCCACCAGAACACCCAGGTCCCTCTCCACAGAGCTGCTCTCCAGCAGGTCAGCCCTGGGCCTGTACTGATGCATGGGGTTGCTCCTCCCCAGTTGCAGGACGCTGCACTTGCCCTTGTTGAACCTCATCAGGTTCCTCTCTGCCCATCTCTCCAGCCTGTCCAGGTCTTGCTGAACGGCAGCACAGCCTTCTGGTGTATCAGCCACTCTTCCCAGTTTTGTGCCATCACCAAAAGTGCTGAGGGTACTTTCTGTCCCTTCATCCAGGCTGTCGATGAATACGTTCAATAAGACTGGGTGAAAAACTGACCCCTGAGGGACACCACTAGTTACAGGCCTCCAACTAGACTCTGCACCACTAATCAGAGCCTTCTGAGCTCTGCCATTCAGCTGGTTCTCAATCCATCTCACTGCCTGATTTTCTAGCCCATACTTCATGAGCTTCCCTAGGAGGATGCTATGGAAGACAGTGTCAAATGCCTTGCTGAAGTCTAGGTAGACAACATCCACTGCTGTCCCCTCATCTACCCAGCCAGTCATGCCATTGTAGAAAGCTATGAGGTTAGCCAAGCATGATTTCCCCTTGGTGACTCCAAGTGGACTGTTTCCGATAACCTTCTTTTCCTCCTCTTACTTAGACAAGACATCCAGAATGAGCTGCTTCATCACCTTTCCAGGGATGGAGGTGAGGCTGACTAGCCCGTAGTTTCCTGGGTCTTCCTCCTTGCCTTTTTTTGAAGATTGGAGTGACACTGGCTTTCCTGCAGTCCTCAGGCACTTCTCCTGTTCTCCACGTCATTTCAAAGATGATGGAGAGTGGCTCAGCAATGACATCTGCCAGCTCCCTCAGCACTCATGGGTGCATTCCATCAGGGCCC
>Ga0065711_1039386_pt1 | contig 17887 bp, 8 predicted proteins | sample Hoacrofraction12_FD_59098 | JGI IMG/M metagenome (GOLD analysis project Ga0065711, IMG submission 59098) | Hoatzin crop microbial communities from Cojedes, Venezuela - Epithelial fraction 12 v2 (version 2) | ecosystem: Host-associated > Birds > Digestive system > Esophagus > Crop | place...
GAAGGGAAGGGAAGGGAAGGGAAGGGAAGGGAAGGGAAGGGAAGGGAAGGGAAGGGAAAACAGTTTTTGAATAGCAAGTTGATCAAGGTAGGAAAATAGGCCTTTCAAGTAAACTATTTTCGCTGGTTATGTTTGCTTTTTCTTTCTCTAATTTTTCTGCTAGAATTGTTTGTTAGTTTTGAGCAGTGGACCAATATGATTTACACTCTGCTACTCATAGATTTAGATTTATGTATTTACTAATAATATGTGTCAATAGGGTATTCTTCCATACTGAACTGATGATTTAGATAAGCAATATTTTCCTAGAGGCAGACATATATTTTCTAGTATTAAACATTTAATTTTATTTCTAGAACAAAATTGATCACATTCTCAAAAACACCATAGGCTTGTTGTGCTTGGCTCTTACTCTTGACTTTAATTCCAATAGATCTCCTTTATCCCAGAAGAATTTGTTGTTGATACGGATTTTGTTTGTAAAGAACTTCAGACAAGTGTGTGTTGAAAAATGCTACCATACAGAGTATTCTCTTTAGGAAGCATTTTCATTTTAAGGATTATCACACTACTGGGAATTCTGAGCTTCGTACACTTATAATCAAATCAACCCTGCTTCCTCTGGAAGTTTTCACCTCTCAGAAATATCCCTTCTGAGATTCACATTAGTAATTTTCTCCACAGAGGTTTTTTTACAGTTAAATTAAATCTTCTTGAAAGTGTTTTTTCTTGCTTGAGAGAAGAACTTGAAGCAACAGAAGACCTAATCTTCATTTCTGTCCATTTGAGTAGACAGTGCATGAACACTGTTTGATTTTCCTGTAAGCATACCTTACAATTATAGTGGTGTGCTCTGGTAATTATGCATATTGCCTTCTTTTCTTTTTATTTACTACTTCCAGGCTAGCCTAGATACCATCACCAGTGGCCCAGAGTTTCAGTCCAGGTCTCAGTTAGTATCACTGTTGGAGGTTGCAGCAGAGCATCCAAACACTGAACAGCAGTGAGAACTGAACGGCTCTTTTATTCATGGAAGTGAGCCCCAGCACGGGTGTTGATGAGCTGGCAGGTCTTTGCAGGTGCACGCAGTACCTTCCCCCTCATATTGTCAGGGCACGTCACTAGTGTCCTGACAAATTCTACAAAATGCACAAAGAACCACATTTTACTGAAAAGAATGGATGACCAACATTGGCCATCTGAGGAAGAGGGGGGGGCCTTGTTAGCAAAAACAAATTATGTCTTATTATATTAACAAATAGACCTGTCTGTCCAGAGGAAGTTTTGACTGGCTTTGAAAGTATTGCATGTAAGAGCACCTTAAGTCACAGGTAGGGAGCTTTTCCAGTAAAAAAACAAATAAAAGAAAACCCAACCATCACCTCACCCCAAATTCCTATCTATTTATAAGAACATCTATCTCAAATACATACATGGTTTATGTTATTTTCATACTATAATATTCCATAGATAACCATACCATTAATTCTTTCACATTACCTGTAAATTAATTCAGTTTTGTGAAGTCAACTACAAGATGCCAATCAATATAGGAAAGGACAGCCGCAGAAGAAATAAATAAAATAAAGGAAAGGACATACAGATCATTCTGTAGTTAGAAGACTGCCACAACAATATCAACATTATAGAAGTATTATTTGTCCACCAAAGTGGAGGACATTTTGTAGGCAAGGAGGCACTTTTAAACATTTGGAATTTTTACATCTTCTGACTAAAAATGTTACCCATTTTACTACCAAAAATATTCTCATTAAGAGAGACTAAAAACATTTCTACTGGTTTGAAGAGAAATCAAGGTTTCTTCTTTTGTCGTGTATTACACACCTGACAACATCACAAGCCATGTTCTACTGTTTAAGTCTCTAATGGTGTCTATGCACATTCAGCTGCACTCTAAATAATTTTCATTATAATAACAGAATCAGACAGAATCACAGAATGGTAGGACCTGGAAGGGACCTCTGGAGATCATCTAGTCCAACCCCCCTGCTGAAGCAGGGTCACCTAGAGCAGGCTGCAAAGGTACTGTTCCAGGTGGGTTTGGAATATCTTCAGAGAAGAAGACTCAACAACCCCTCTGGGCAGCCTGTTCCAGGGCTCTGTCACCCTCAAAGCAAAGAATGTTTTCCTCATGTTCACAAACTGTGATTGGACTGGTCCTTAGGATTATAATTCAAGTTGCTGTTCATTCAACTAGATTTTGCAAAATAACTTTTTTTATCTATGACACGTTACCACTTCATAATATCTGCAAGTATTACACTGTTCTTTTCAAATTCCACAGAATCTTTCAAAGTATAAAACTAAATTTCTCCCTAATTTCCCAATACTGCAGAGTGCTGAGAACCTTCAGTTGCTATGCGATGTAAAAGGAGTTGAGAATATTCAACATGTCTGAAGACTGAGCCCTCTAAATGTATTTGAACATATGTTGGACATGAATTTTCCTGTTGTGCAAATAATTGATTAGTGAACACATATAAAAATATAAATGAAACTAAAAGGACAGGCACAGTTCTTCTTGATATTTTCTCAGGTTCTGAACCTCGATATGATTTCATTGCACACCTTAATCAGAACAAGCACTGGAAATATTTACACTGTCCACTTCCCTAACTGAAATTTTGCCACATTCTCTGGAGATATTTTCTGTACGTTAAATCCAGCTTAGGTTTCTTCCGCAGTGCTGATTAGTTTGACTAGTTTGTTGCAGTAGAACTACTCTGACTTTCAAAGTCTCCCCACAGAGAACTGAGTAGACCCTACCATGACTCTCTTCTCAGATATTTCACATTGGAACTAAGAGCCAGAGCAAGCTCAAATGGCCATAAAAATATTATGATCAAATTTTATTTTTCCCACCAGACTCCAGCCTGATTCACTGCATAAGACAGGCAGACTCAAGGAATCAGAGCCTGTTTAATGTCTCTTTTTACCTCTACCTTTGGCTGCTCACCTGACACAAGCCAAACCCAGCAATGAATATGAAGTTATTAATTTTGTAATGGCCTTTTCTGTGGTGTTCATCACCGCAGAACTGAAATGCTGTACATATGTGGACTTATCTTTACAGCATATATGAAATGCACTGGAAACTCTACTGTCCTAATTTTGAAACATACCAAATTCATACAGAGAGGAACATGAAAATAATCCAATAATTTTGGGTGCTGTATCTGATGGAGTTTTTAACATTAATAGAATTTTTCTAAAATATTGTGTGCTCAGAATACTGATCCTACTAAAATCAGTTGCAGGTAAACCATCTCAATTCTGAAGAGCACAAGTTTCTCAAATTGGATAAATTCAGTTAACAACGAACTGTAAAAGGTTTTGCTTTAAGGAACTAACCAGAACAACTGAATTATTTTGTAGTCTGTCAAATTCTACAGAGATGCCTTAACACTGAGACCACTTTTTCTTTTCCTACTTTGACCATTTTTGTTCTCAGTTCTTGCAGTAAATAAAGAAGAATTTTACATCTATACAACGCAAGATTTATTCAGATGTTTTATATACTATTACATCATAAGGTCTGTCTAGATATGTCTGACCGAGAGCTGTCTGGACTGGAAATAAAAACAATACTAACAACAGAAGTCCTTGGTTTCTAACTAGTAATGTATTTCAATAATATACTTCTGTTATATTGGAACATTTGATTTGTAGTACCCTTACTAATATTTTATTTCCACAAAGCATGAGTGGAAAAAAGCATTATTTATCATTTAGAAGCATTATCAGCCTCTGCATAAAGAAAACATTTGCTAGACAGTTACAGTCACTAGTAACATGATACAGTCATGTATTCCTTTTGTTTAAAGAAACTACATTCTAGAGTCATAAAGAAAGTTCGAGTCATTGAAGTCTTATCAGATGCAGCGATCTGCTACTTTTATTAATGAATTTCTTTAGCTTCTACAAAACACAAAGAAAAGAGCAGCAACAACAAAAACTTTATCTAAAGAAAAAAGTTGTATGTGTGCATAAAAATTATACCCTGACCTTTTCAATGATCAGTTTATGTCCAGAAGCATAAGATCTGATAAAGTTTATTTTTGCAGTATAACCAGAGATATTGTTATTGGTCATAAAGGAATCTGCCCTTTTAAAAAATTCAGCTGCAATGTCTATATTCTATACTGTGTAAGCAATGTAAGTTTTAAAAAAGCAAAATGGCATATAACTGATAAGCTGTGGAGTCATATTTTTCATAACATTGCATTTACTGTATGACTTAATCATTGCTTTACTGCTGCATAGAATAACAGACTATAATGCTTGATAAAATGCAAGTACTGTTATAAACTCATCTATACAGCACTTGCTTCTCCAGTACTATACTAATTCCAGTACTCTGCTAAAATTATATGACGAAAATAATTTTGAAATTTCAAACAGCACTCACAGTGTTTCAAAGATATTTTCAACATTACGTACCTTTCTTTTAGCCTAGTAATAATGAGTTGGGAAGTATCATCTGACACTCTGAGAATTTTCATGAAAGTGAAATTATGAATATAATGTGTTAAGCAGTTCTGGTACTTAACCACATATTTTGAATTTGAATTTTGTGCAGGAGTACTAGGGATTTTTTTAATTTTTGTTTTATACATTCTGAGGAACTTCGGGCTGCTGTTCTGCAGGATCTTTGCTGCTTAGGTGTATCAGCTTCTTTTTCTTCTTTGAACTATGCAGAAAATGTCAGTTTGGGGAGCACTTATCTAAATTTGAAGTTGAATAGCCAACTTAACTGACCTAAATCTCAAAATAATAGTGTCACAGAATCTTAAGATGGATGAGGACATCTAGATATCATCTAGTTTACAGAAGAGTCACAATGTCTTCTCTAAACCCTCCTACGCAGAAATGATAGACAGCACTAAGTTGTCTTCTCTTTGTAAGGCTGAACCAACCCAGTTCTCTCAGCCTGTACAGATGCTGACCACTTTGCTAGGCCACCACTGCACTCAGACCAGCTTGTCAATGCATTTCTTGTACTAACACCGCTTGATTTTGTTTTAGTCCGCAAGAATCCAAATTCTCTGTTAATCACTTCCGTTGCTTTTGTTTGCAATAACACAAATGGCAATGTGTAAAGCAGATGCATTAGATTTACTTAGGACAACTGTGTCCGTAGGTGTTTGCAGAGAAAGTGCACTACTAGAGTTTGCTGTGGCACTCCTGTTCCAGTATGAAAATTTTTCTAGCTCTCTAAACACAAAGTGTTGCATCTCCAGATACAAAATGTGTCTATTTGCAGCACAGACACAAGGCCAACTGAGCAATAAGCAGGAAAGAAAAAGAAAAAAAAAGACAGAAAGTGGCTGGCTTGGTTCAAACCCTTTGGAAAATGGAGAATGTGCATCTTTTACACCTTTCAGGAGAAAGCCAGACCTTAGAGAACTATATTTTTTATTCAGTAACATAAGCATGGAAAGCTTGCAAGCATAGATGATTCATCTGTCGTACAATATTCATACTCAAAGAGGGAATAAATTACATTTTGCCTGGAAAGGGGACAGAAGGTACAGTGCAAAGCTCTGCATAGAGTCGCATTAATGACAAACACAAGGATCACTTTCTGTGTTTCAGTGCATTTTTGCACTGGTATATAATAAACATCTTCTAGGTACTCATATTCTCTCATTTACATTAGACTACCTTAAATTAAGGACTGAATACGTACAGTAATCAAAAACAGGTGTTTTGAGACGAATACAAATGAAAACAAAAGGTAATTGATTTGTGAGATGACCCTTTATTAACTTTCCAGACAAACAATTTTAAATAATACCTCTTCTACGATTTGTAAATAAATCCAGCTTGATAGGGATAAACCTACAGACAGTTCTTTCTCTTAGAACATTTGTGAGCTCTTCAGGCAGTGAGACTCAAATGCGCTATGTGAACAGCACCAGCAAAATAGTAAGTAAAAAACCCTTTCCTTCACCCAGTACTGGGGCCAAAAATGACATTTCTTGTATGTAAATAGCAGTGCTATGCATATGAGTAATATGCCTTGTTGCTGGGCAACTCCTTTAAAATAATTCTGGAATTAATATTAAGACAGTTTGTAACAGGGTAATGGGTGGAGTCACAGAATGAGGATGAATTCCTGTTTCTGACTCAGTATTTCTGCTCAGGATTTGTGGTTTTTCTCAATCAAAATATACATGGCTTCCGGATCACCTACTGACTGAAGACCTTATTTTGCCATAAAAGCAGCAAAGACAGGCTGAAGACCTACCTGAAGTCAAGTGGAGTTGAGGGGCACCTGCATTAATTGAATCCGTGGCAAGATGACAGATTAAAATTCCATGTTTAATTAGAAGTAGATTTTGATATTCTTTATTACTCAACACAACTCTTTCACTGGGAAGAAAACATAATCATATTTTGTTTTAGTTACAACTGCATGCAGTTTTTTACAGAGAAGAATCGTAACTACCGCTTAGCATGGAGCTTAGAAAGTTGATGGTGAAGCCAGATTTTGATGTCTCTTAACTGCTTTACAGACCATTTTTAAAATCTGGCTTCAGAGATCGTTATGTAACTATATACAAGAACCAATAAAGTCAGCATGCCATAACAACAAGTCACCATGGTTCGATTTCAAATACTGCTGTGCATTTAATAGCTTCCTGCATACTTTGTATTTTTGTCCCAACAATGACTGTGTTTTGGAGCACATATTAACAGATTATTATTGATAGTTCATGTGTTCAATAAAAAAAAAGTGTATATTGATTGAGACTTTCAAGTGGAATTTCTCTTTCCTCTGGAAAGCTTACTGCAGTATCTAAAAAAGACACCCAGAAAATGTTTTTTATAGGGGGTCCAACTCTGCTGATATTTAGTTCATCATTTTTCCTTCACTGCTTCCCTGACACTTTCATGTCAGGCTGTATTCTCACAGCAATAGGATTTTTGATTGGGGAGTTCTAAACAGTGTGTGAAAAAAATTTAGGTGGCAAAAATGATAGTGGCTTCCTGTTTTTATTTGTTTATTTATTATAAATCAATTGTTAATGGTAGCTCACATGAGATATTAAGGAGAACAAATAAGAATAATTATAGGCAACACGCCTGCTAAAACCATCATTTGTTCAGAAATACTTTTAAAGAATAGAAGAAGGCTATTTGTACATAATTCCACCTTAAGGTGGAACAGACTTTGTAAAAGTTTTCCTTTTTGCATTACTTCATATTCCTGTACTATTGTATTTTTAATTTGGTGAGCTTAACTATGACAAATGTAAATAAAGGTCAGTCTCTTATTAAAGTTTCAATAGCATTTGCTTTTACATATTGAAAAATAATCAACAGAAATTACTCTCTTTTGGCACAAAGCGGATATTATTGTGGACAAAATCTGGTACGTGTATTACAAAACTAACCAAAAGTCTATATGAAACATCTTGAAAGTTAAACTCTGAAGGGAACAATAAGGCTAACTAGTCCCCGTATTTCAATTTCACTATATTAGTGTAAAGTATCCTAGCAGGATTCAAAAGCTTCAGCTTCTTTTGCATTTTCTATTGTTATCCATAAACACACAAAAAGGGGAATATACTTGATTTGATCCAGACTGGATATGGATTACAAAATAAGAAAACCTTCAGTTCTCTCTTCTATGTTCACTTAAAAATGTCTCCTATATTACACTTCTAGGTGATTTTACCTTCTCTTAACCATGCGAAAGCTACAGTGTTTCAAAGCTGAAGATTAGTGATGGTGGCAGCTTATTCCTTTTGGTTATCTACAGCACCATCTTAGTGTCTTGAGGCATAAAAGAATATTATCTGTGTGACAGTTATGGCTAGAGCCATCTATACTATTCATGCTATCAGCACTCAAAGAGCTCAGAATAGAAATCATTCAGTTTAAGACATCTTCTGTAGTTTCATTAAAAGCTTAAAATCACGAGGTACTGCAAGTTATGACTAAGGTTATATGAAAATTTCAGTAAATCTACAATGTGGAAAAGTATATATGCAGTTGGGGTGGTTAGAATAGAATTGCTAATGTATTGTGAAGGCAGTTGACCATAAGCAAGACAACCTATAAATCTGCTTTCCTTCTTTACTTAATTTTCATCACAAATAATGTGCCACTCTGATTGCATGAAATCATCAGGAGTGTCTTCAATTACTGTGTGCAGCCTCTGATCAAAATGACTTCCTCTATTCTCAGTCTGGGGGATGATGGGGAGGAAAATGGGAGGAGGGGGGTGAGAAATGTACAGCTAGTTATGTAGTACAAATGTCGGGTTACTGTGAAAGTGTATATATTCATATTTAATAATTTCTAAGCTGGAGTTGTGATTGTAATAAAGGCTCATTCATATCTGCATTTCATTTAAACGCACTGTTTTGACTCACTGAACATTTGTCAAAGATATTATAGCTAAACTTTTTCACATGGCCACTGAGGTAATGACAGCATTACATTACCAGAAAACTGCATGACTTGCTGATACTTCCATTTTCCTCAGCAGCTTATGAAATAATCAAAATGTGTGCACGAAATGGCGGCCTGTTCTGAATTTATTTTAATACAGATAGGCTTATACAGAGAAATGAAGAAGAGTGTAGGACCTCAGACACAAGAGACAATGACTACGCACAAAGCTGAATTTTACTAGCAGGAAAGATGGATATACGGGTATTAGACTTTTCATAGCTATAGGAAGGATAATCTTTCAATCAGATTAATGAGAAAATATATTGCATGGGCCCTACAGCACTTTTTGCTTTCCAGGCTAATACGTGATTTAAATCCCAAAAGTACATTTTCAGCATTACAATATCCTTTGATAATAATGTCGCTTGCACAAAGACAGATAAAAATAAAACAGTCCCCCTTGATTTCCCATTTTAGATTTGAAGTATATTTTCTGTTCTTTGCCTGCAATGAAGTGAATTCTATTGAGAAGAGTCACATTTAATAAGACAAAGAGAATTTTCTAATTATGCTACCTGTCAAGATTGGAATCTATGGGATTGCAACTGCAATTGAAGAAACAGAGGAAGCAATTGCATATAGTCCAGTTTACTTTGGTGTATGATTACTATTTGCACTTAGATATTGCTAAATGTAAATCAAGCACACACATGGAAGCATGCTTTGAGGTAAACACCAAAAGGCAAGTGTTAAAATAGATTGTATAGTCCTCATTTCAATTTTCAGTACACAATTTCCCAAGCTTTCCTAATTTATCTGTAGGAAAATAGTAGAAACACATGAAAATGAAACACTTCTAAATTACTCTGAGTCACATAAATATACAGTGGCTCAAATGATAAATATAATTAAAGCACAAATTACTAATAGAATAAGAATGTATATGCATAATTATGCTAGGTTAAGCATTTATGCATCTTTCTGGAGGAAAGCAAGTACTGTTGCAGTGAAGAAAAACAAAACCCAATTAAAATTAATATAATAGGAAACCATAATGCTCTCCATGCAATTTCTTTTCGTTTTTAGTTGTTCGTATTAGAAACATGCAAACATTAAAGGAAATCTTGCTGTTATACATGGAGCCCTGAAAGTTATCATATGCTGTCCTTTCAGGGTCTCTGGGGAACTGTTCAATATGCCCCATCAGACATTACTCTTATTTGCAGCATTGCAATCTTGGAAACACTATGGCACATTAGACAAGGAAAATAAATATTGTGTTCTTGATGGTTTCCTTCATATTACAAGTTTACACAAATCCGTGGCACGTAATCAATTATTATAAATACTTTATACAAATAATAAATTCATTCTTTTAGTGGTTTCATCTTTTTTTTATTAAAACAATGTCTGATAGGATGATGCAGATTATGACCATGGGTAAAACAGTTGGCATAATATAAGCCTCCAACAAGCCCTTTTTGTTGCTTTATTTAAGGATATGTTTGTGTGTGTTTATATCTATATATTGTGTGAGTATATACACACGCATATGTAAATATACACTTACAAATGTATACATAAATATATAGATGCACACACAAAATCTGATGCAAATTATGCTTTATTTGGTACTGAAACACATTGGAATCTATTTTATCTCATTTGGTTTTATGCAAGTTGCAGACTGACTTTTCAACTATTTTGTTTACATCTCTGTTTAGCTGCTTCTGTGTTGTTTGTTCAGATGGGGAAGAAAGATAGCCACATCACTTTATTTTCCTTAAAAACATTTAAGCTTTGTGGATGCTTTTTAATAACTCTCAAGGGGTGTGTTTTTGAGAGCTACTATCAAATAACTTATTACTAAGCTACAGCTTTAAACATTTACTTTTGGAAGACTACTAAAAATTCATAAATGATTTGAGCATTCCAGTCTGGCTCAGGTTTCTGAATGCATAAATATGCAGCATAGTCTGTTCCAGACCAAATATTTGGTGTCATCATCCAGCCATATAACAACAGCAAAGCATAAAATTCATAGGGCTGCAATCTCCTTTCACGTCCATTCCATAGGAGCTTCAACATTCTGAATTATAGATATGTTAGACAGGCTGCCAACAGCCTCAGTGATATGCTGCTGATCTGTCTAGATTCTTCCACCCTCCAAACGGTGTTACCACTTCCACATGTCTACCATATTTGCAATGGGTTACCCAAACAGGAGACGATGTGACTGAAGGTAGATTAATTCAGCTAAATACCATCTGTGGGCCAAAATTTTCAAAAGCAGGCATGTTAAGTTGCAGCAGGAAAATTGTGCTGACCCTGTGATCCCGAGATAGGGTAGATCTTTTCCACTGTCAGTATTGTCCTTTCAAAGGAACATAGAAGTTTCATGCACTGAGCTTCTTGCCCTCTGTCACTTCTGAAGCCTCGCCTCCTTCATGCAGAGATCAGAGAGATTTTTTTACCTTGCTGTACAAAACACCCATGAAGTGACCTTAAAAGGAAACATTGAGAGCAAGGTTGCAGAGGCTTAGAGCTTCACAGAAATATGAGACAATGAGAAGGTGTTTTTTAACGTGCTTCCACACTCCTAGTTGTCCACAGAAGAGGGTTTTTTTCTTTCTTTTTTTTTTTTTCCCCGCCTGAGGAGCACTTGATTTCTGTGGCTGATATGTCTATGTATTTCCATTCAATGGGCAGGCAAGCCATTCAGTTTCCTCAGTATTTATGAGCCTGCCTCTCAAGAGGACTGGTAGGAGATACCCCTATCATCTGCAACACCACTAAAAAGTAGAATGAAGTCACTCATTCAATGAACTGCTGCTTTTTCCATGGGAATTCCTTTGGGATTCTATGAAAGCTCTGTAAATGTGAACATGGTCAAGATTAGGCCCAAGATTATCAGTCTGTGTACCTCTGCAGAACAAAAACACTTCATAGCTGCAACTGACAATACTTTAATCCTTCTCTTTAACTACATGTGGACATATGTTTTTGACACAGTGTTTGCCTCAAATTCACAATTTCCCAGGGATGTACAATTCAGTATATTGTACCTCACCAAAGAAGATTTTCAGAAGCAGCTGTGAAGATGTCACCACTTACATAAAGGCAAGAACAGCTGCCAGTCATGACCAATGTACAGCAATATTTTCATGCTTAAAGAACTGCTGTGCTGATTGCATTGCAGTGGTGGATGAATAATCCCAGTATATAGTTTACATACCAGTTTGCTAAATTTGTACAGAATTTTAAGAATCATTAGGACAAAAGACACCATAAAATGCGAGATGCTATTAAAAAGCAAATACAATAAAAATGAAGGAGAGAGAAACTGAGGCAGATCCCGTAGTTATTTCTAGCCATGCAACAGGAACGGGCACTGAGCAGATTACCTCCCACTAAGCCTGCCTTTCAGATCTTGTGTCCTGAATGTATTCAGGATTAATCCTCCACTTCAAAAGAGATGGTACTGTTTGCATAGCAACACGTTTCCTTCCTGTTCTCTGACTGTCCCATTTTATACCCTGGAGGGACTCTGTGCAGCTGGCCTGATGTCCTTCCCCAGAGTCTGTGCAAAAGAGTCATCAGAGTAAACATAAGAGCCTTTCCTCAGACCACCAGTTGCCTCAGGCCTCAGTCTCATAGTTGCAGAGATCTTTTCAGTCTCCCATCTTCAATTTCACATGCAAAAGCAAATGGTGTCTCCTAGTCTTTGAAATAAATTTAAAAATACTACAGAAGTATCCACCTTGGATCCTAGAGGGAAAAAGCACTTTGTACACTATAAGCCTGATCTTTTGAGCTTCCTTAGCCTCATGAGGGAAGTGGAAATGTCCTCAAAGGTAACTGTTCAGAGCCTCAGAAGTCTGTTCTAGGAAGGAGAGCCAAGTAGTGCACCAAAATGGTTTTGATTCAGACACAAAGCAACAGCTAAAGCCTTCCATTCTGGCAGTGGTGGAAGAACCACTATACCAGTCTTTCCCTAACTTGTCCTCGACGCTTCCTGAAGAGGAATTCCTTATTAGGGATGTTTTCCAACTAAGGTGATTGGAAATCTTACAAAAAAATTAGTTTTATTCCCTTTTGCCATTTTGTGGCTGGCAGGTCACCTTTAATTTGGTGGCTTTTCTGGTTCCTTCAATAATGTTATCTTTGTTATGCCTTTAAAAACAGAAATACTGTTCTCCAAAACTTTTGGAAATTCAGTCTTTCCAACAGGACCCAACATTAAATTTCTTTCAGAATTAAAGAACTGGGAGCTTCAGTGCAACTAAACATTCAAACATAAAATGAAAGACAGACAAGCTATAGCAGAGGGATAGGAAAAATCAGGATTTTCTCTTGTCTTTTCAATTAATTTACAAGAAATAGAGAAGGTACTCTGCCATTTGGATCCTGCTGTAGCACTTGAAGAGGTTGCGTATCTAGAAAAAGTATTGCATGTAAAATTTTTAGGTTCCAGTATCCAGAGTATTCTCCATAGGTAATGGAATTGAAGTGTGCTTTTAGTGTTGGTATTGTTTGAGAATTGCTTTGTGTAAGAGGCACACAAGGAAGAAAAAGACTCATCTTCATGCACATCTTGTAAACTCTGTTTATTGCCCCTTCAGGACTCCAGAGCATGCCTGAGGAAATTATGGTTGTGAAGGGCAACCCTCACCAGAGCAGGAACTTACCTTTATGCTTGTCCTCATCAAAAATTCATTTCCTAGGTCCCAAGAGTCACCCTCGACAAATTTTCTTCAGTAAAGAAAGCTCTTCACAACTTCCATAATTTTCAGCCACTCAAATCATCTAAGTGACCTGGGCTTAATTTTAGAGTAAGATCTGAATGCTAATTCTAATTGTTATGCCTTACCTGGATCACACGACAAATGCCCAATATCCAACAGATAAATGCAATGTCTAACTATTTTGCTGGTGACACCACTTCTGAGAGCCTGAATATATTTACTGATTTTGGCCGTGACAGAATTAATTTTCTTCACAGTAGCTTGTATGGTGCTACGTTTTGGATTTGTGACCTAAACAGTGTGGATAGCATAGGAATGTTTAAGTTATTGCTGAACAGTGCTTATACAGTGTCATCCTTAGTAATAAAAGCTGTGGGTGAGAAGGAGGAAGGAAGGGGCTTTTGGAGTGATGGTGTCTGTCTTTCTAAGTCACCATAGCACATGCTGGAGCCCTGCTTTTCTGGAAATGGCTAAACGTCTGGAAAGTAGTGAATGAATTCCTTACTTTGATTTGCTTGTGTGTACAGCTTTTGCTTTACCAGTTAAATCGTCTTTATCTCAGGCCAAACTTTTTTTGACTTTTACCCTTCCAGTTGTCTCCCCCATCCCATTGGAGGGTAATGAGAGAGTGGCTACGTGGGGCTGAGCTGCCCACCAGGGTTAAACCACACCACTACACTACTAGTGCTTTACTTTGACAATGGTACCTGTCAGGATCATTACCCCAGTGGTAGGAGCTGTGACATGGTTCCATGGGAATTAACATGTGAGTTAATCACTTAGCCTATATGAGATCATTCTAGGAGCCAAGCCTTCCAAATTCCTGTTGAGAACATATTAGAAGGTAAGGGTGTTCAGCTCTTCCCAAGCGACATGGAACATTGCAAGATCAAATATGGCAAAACAAGGTTTTGATGCCTCCTCCCAAAACCATAAGTACATGGACATTCATACAAACCAAAAGACACAATCTAAGTTCTGGAACACATTTACTTATCAGGACTGAAGTGATTATCTCTGTAGACAGAAGTTTCAAAGGAGAAATCTTAAACCTCCAGAAGAAAGCGAGCTGTAGTTCTGACATATACTAGCATTTCTTGCCAATAGTCATTTAGGAGCAGCATGTGGCTACTGCTAATTGAGGACCAAGTCTTTTTCAAAAGCATTCGTAAAAAATGAATGGTTGAAATATCTCAAGAAGCACGCTACCTCCTGCTCTCTTCCCTCCCACCTCACACTGCTGTATTATGCTAACACTTCATAAAACAGCAAAGTAACAAGTCCTTTTTGACAGCAAAACTGCTTTTGTGAAGAAACACATTCATTTACAACCATGATGAACTGAAAATGTTGACTCCTCAAATATGTGAAGTACTGTGTATCCCTACCAAGAATTTAAAATAGTAAGAAATGGCCCTTACTATGGCAACAACTAATTGGTTTATTGCCCTGACAAGCTAGTGGCAAGAAAAGCAGTTGGTAGCAGTGCCTTCATCACAGGGTATTCTAAGAAACAACTAATTTAAACCTTCTCAAGCACAGACACAACCTTCTCCACACGGGAACTTATCTCCAGAGGGTTCATTAAGTTACTGGCAGTGTAGATTTTGGAAGCAACAACTAAACACTACATCTCTGTTCTAGCCTTTGCTATACAATTGCCTGAAGACCTATAGGTTGAATGAATTGGAGGGGTGGGAGGGGTGGTGGTGGAAAGAATTGCAAGCTGTCCCTGAATATAAACAAATAAAGAAAGTATAAAATTATATTCAGCACAGATGTTATGTTTAAATGCAGTAGCTGAGAAAATATTGTTTCCTGTAATACTTTTAGAACAGCTTCATACAAAGTTTCAGAAAAATGTTACTTTTCTTCTACACAGGAATAAATAATCCATTACTCAGATGTAAGTGGAGTCAGCATTGCTATCTTTTATCAGGAAATAATAGGGGATTTGCAAGTCTTTCATATTCCTGTGGGCTGTAAAACTCCTTTTCATCCTTGGATTTCTCTTAAACAGACAGGAGAAAAGTCAGCTTGTCTTGGTCAGAAGTATAGAGCCAGTGAGCTTTGTAACTGTCCTCTGTCTTGGGCCTGCAAAGGATGTACATGAGAGTTCTATGCCTCGTCTTCATTCCAAAATGTTGGTGCATGCCTTGTTGACTTTGGTTTACATGATTTCATTTCTCCCTAGTATTGCTTTATGATTTTTTGGTTCAGATGAACTCCTTCAAACAGGAAATCTTAGCCAGAATTGCAATTTTGGGTCTTTTACAATAAAAGCTCCAAGGCATTTCCAGCTTTTAGGCGGTTTCCACCCAAACCCATAAATTAGATGCTATGCTCAATCCAGGTTCATGAACCTGTGGTTTGCAAAGACACTTGAAACCAGGAAAATATATCTGTTTCTGAGCTTTACTTTTAAAGTTTTGCACAGCTCTCTATAATACCGTTGACAGCTATTTAGATATCACTGGATTTAAATGTTTGCTTTAGAATATCACATTGGGAGAATTTTGGTTTATAAATGAAGGCTGGTTCAGAGCTCTGTTCTATTTTGCTAAAGTTCAAAAGGAAGAGGATAAATTGTTCTAGTTTTAAGTCATTCCAACAGCTAATGAAACAGTACAAATGGAAGAGGCCCATGTTCCTGGAGCAGAAGGGTCTGAGTTACATTCCCAGTATAGCCTGTGTGCAGATTACATGACACCTGTAGTGTCTGCATCTACACAGTCACAAATCATTTATGAGGCTGACAGTTGTGCCACAGTTTGTGGTTTTCTCTGCCACCAGTTGAACTAAAACATCTCAAAGGGAAAGGTTAATGCACTATACTACTGTGCTTGGCATCCATTTGAATATTGAAAAGTCTCTTCTATACTAATGCATAAAAATCAGCCAAACCAAAGTACAGTAAAGAGCAGAAAACTGTTCCTGAGGTTGAATCCTGTAAAAGCGTTAGTGTCTGTTACTTTTCATTGATCTACACTCTCTCACTAGGAGTGAGGGAAAAAATGATGTCTTCTAAGTATGTATTTCCCCATTTTACTGCAAATTAAGGAGAAAAAGGTCTTGAAGGTGACACATAGCTGTCCTCTGTCCCTTTCCAGCTGGCCAAAACACCACATACACATAATATTTGGTGGGTGCAATGAGAATATGGAGAATGCTGACTCTTTGTACCTCTTTGGGAAAGGAAATGACTCTCCACCTCAGCAGTCGGCAATTGACTTGAGCGAAGCAGAAGGAGAGGGGTGTTCTGAAGAGGCATGATGTCAGTAACACTCTCTCAACTCATTTTACTTCCTCCTACATTCATGAAGGCGCTAGGAGGAAGGCGGGTTTTCTTCTGGTGGTGGTGTTTGTGCTATGCTGGTGTTTTCACCAACATCAGGAGAGGCAACACTGAGAGCTCCAGTTGAATGACAAAGTGGCAGCAGCTTCAAGCAACATACTGAGGCATTCATTTCTTTGGGAAATTTCTCCTATTATGCCTCAAGAGGTGTAATGGCATCACTATGCAGGGACTTTCATGAAGAAAACTGCGTGAGTCATTCAAAGCATGGAGCGTTACATATCTGTTTAAAAGACAATTCTGTTCTTTCTGGCTTGTGCGTTCAATTAAAAGTGATGCCTTTTGCTCTGGACAGTGTTCGTGCCTAGGGATAGTATTTTTCCCATTACAAGTTATTTAGACACTGAGGACAGAGTATTGGCAACTATTTTTAAAATACTTGTTTCTTAGATATGTAACTTAGGTTTTCAAATGTATCTAAATGACTTCCAGAATTAAAGGGACTTAGGCTCATAGGGAGTTACAAAGGTTTTGAAAAAGGTATCCTGTATTTGTAACAATATTTACAAGTCTAATACTTCAAATGGAAATTTTTTAAATCTGTATTTTACCATCAGAAAAGTTATTGATTTGCCATCGCCTTCTTCCTCCCTGTTCTCAACTGAACAGATTGATGAGTTTTCACTCAACCCCATGGGCCACTCCTGGTCAAGCTCCTGATTCAGGGATGTTCCTCTGTCCAAACCTCATTCCCTGAATAGATGACCTCAGAGGAACCTTGCCCCTTTTTTCTTCTAACAACGTGAGATACCTCCCCTTCCCTTCTGTCTGGAACGCATTCTTAACTCCTTAGAAACATGTTTCTTAAATTAGATATAAACATAATATTGTTCATTCATATGTATCCTAAATGCATAAACATTAAAAAGAACCCTACTTTCCATAAGAAGTGATTTATCAAAAAATGTTATTTTTCTTATTCAACTGTTCTAATGTAACTGAATTAACAAGCCATGATGAAAACATGCATTAAAATATTTATTGTCTACAATTATTTAATTCCTTCTGACTTAACAATGCAATCTATTATTAAAACCACATATTTGATATGCTTTCTTATTCCTTTTCTGTTATTTGAAATGTTTTAATGATTGTTTTACAAGGAATAAAAATATACTCAATGAGAAAAATGAGATTAATTTGATTCCTAAATGAATTAAAAGCAAAAACATTTATAGAATTTTAACCTAATGTATTATCCATGAGTTATCATTTCCAACCTTTCAAGAGTTTGAAAATGGTGGAGAACCAGAAATGTTGAAAAACAACTTCTTATGACAAATTTTACATTTGACACTCCAGAAGAGAGATCAGACATGAAACTCAAACTGTGATTTTTTTTTTTTTTTTTTTTTTTTTT
>Ga0065711_1039389_pt1 | contig 17887 bp, 10 predicted proteins | sample Hoacrofraction12_FD_59098 | JGI IMG/M metagenome (GOLD analysis project Ga0065711, IMG submission 59098) | Hoatzin crop microbial communities from Cojedes, Venezuela - Epithelial fraction 12 v2 (version 2) | ecosystem: Host-associated > Birds > Digestive system > Esophagus > Crop | place...
AAAAAAAAAAAAAAAAAAAAATAAAAGAGGGGAGGAGGGAGAAAAAATTTGTGGTTTTACATTTAAATAGAATCTTGGATTGCATGGATCAGATCTTTCCAGTTCCCAACTGTTGAATAAAAAGCCAATTCTGTCTAATAATTTTGCAACATTATATACAGACAAATGCAGTAGTCTGTAACTTTACAAATATCACAAGCATATGAATACTGTGCAGGACTGGTAACAGCACATATTTGTTGATAGCCACACAATATGTAGAATACCATTCTGACCCTCAGAGCTCTATAAAAATTACATTCCCTACCATACTTTTCCTTTGAAAAGATTTCAGAAGTCTTACATTCATTGTGGTCCTCAAGATTAACCCCTTCTGTGAAGACAATGACTAATAATGTTATCTCTTCTCCAATGTACTCAGTCACCACGCTTTACAAGTGGAGGAGAAACAAAAAGAATCCTTCAGAGTACATTCATTCACTGTTAATCATCGGTCAGCCAAGAAAAGGAATAGTCCTGGCTAAAGCACTAGCCCCAGCTGATGGAAAGGGTGCTGAAGAAAGCCAGCAAACCCACAAAATAGCTTAGCCATGAGAAAAATAAATAAATAAAACACAGTATTTAAATACAAGTGTAAGAAGGAAGAGGAATGGGATTTCTGTCTCAATAAGGAAGACACAAAACAGCTATGGGAAAGCCACACCATCTCTTAACTGGGTAGAACAAAAAAGAAACTGTTTCCATCAAAAAAGAAACTGTTTCCATCCAGGAAGGAAGCCAAAGAAGTCCAGCTCAGAGTGGCATCAGAAAGATTACTAGGAGGGATTGGGCAAAGGCAGGAAGGGAACAGCAGGAATATGTTTCCTTGATTCCATATACGAACTCTTGTACACATTTACACACAAGCTTATGCACATATGTGTATCTAAATATACACATGTTCCTTTACCACTTTCCTTGAAATCCATCCATAAATATGTGTGTGTGTATACATATATGAATGAATTCTCTCCCTCTCCCCTACTGCTTCCCATGAAAGAACAGACTGGGAAATTATTCACCAAAGTTCATTGCATATTGAAATATCTGAATAGATTCTCTCAGAACAATGGTGCTATTGCCTGAAGCCCTACATATATCCTCCAGGACAGACTTCTATCCTTCTGCTGTTCCATTTCCAGCTATGCATTTATTGAGCAGTTTCTAAATGGATGTATAAACATTGACTCTAACAAATGTGAACTAAAGAGACTGCCTTCTGGAACTAGTTCCTCAGATTCCCTGCTCAAGTACACCAAATAATCCTTATATTTATCCTTGTCATTTTCAAATGCCCAAATAGTTTAACCTTATGCCATGGTTTGAAAAGTCAAGAGATTCAAACTATCATCAGTCAGGGAAAGAAAGTCTAAGAACTTAGGACCTTCTGCAGATGACATCTACAATTTTCAAAGACTTCTCTGTTCAAAATGAATTAACTTGCACCCTCCAGTTCCAGGCTGCTGAACTTTGCACTTTCTTTTGACAGTGTGTGCTGTATTATGAAACATTTCCCTGTTTCAGAATACAAAGCAGAAAAACCAGAGTCACCAATAGCCACTAATTTCTGTAAAGTTGAGCCTGGAGACTGTTCACTAAAATGTTATAATCAGTTGAAAAAGAGACAGTAAAGAATGCACGGTGAGTGCCTTCAGGACTAGATTAATAATCACTTCTGACCGGATGACTGAGCTGAAACTGGTGGGAAAACTACTTCTAATAAAGCCTTTCATTTCATTTTTTCATGAGCTTCCCCCCAGATATATACTTCTGAAGCTTTATAAAATACAAACTAATTTTAAAAAAGAGTATTTTGAATCAAGAGTGCAAGCCTTCTGTTTTGAAACGGTCACTCCACAGCACTTTTAAATTTTCAAAAGAACTTGCATCCTCTCTTTGTAAAACAGTTTTCAAACTGTTTGAAACATTGAAATTACTTCCTTAACTTGCCTTGAATTTATGAGTAGGATGAGTTACCTGAAACTGTCCAAACTCTTTGTCCAGAGATCTCTGACTTCTACTACCATTGAACTTACAGGTAGGCTATGATAGCACTCATTCAAAATAAAGGCTTTATAACAACTTTAAGAACATTTGTATATCATATCAGGCATTGCCCTGGAAGTATTTAGTGAATAGCTTTTATGGGAAACAATCTCTGTCAACTGCTCCCATGCCCTGCTAGGAATTATAGTACAAGGAGAGGGGGAAGTCTTACTCCTGCTGTCAGCACGCTTACTTATATACCTTAAAAGTCAAAGTACTAAAATTAATTTATAAGTAATAATTTGAAGTGAAATAGACTTTCTTTAATTACATTTAGTATTATATACTGTGATGCATTACTAAATAAAGAAAACTATCAAAAATGACAAAAATCCATGCTTGATTTAAGTAGGCCAATTACTTTAAGTGCTGCTACAGTCAGAAAAGTGATTCAGGGATAAATATGGGAACACACAATGCCATTTCTTCAATAGCTTCCAGATCAAATTCAATGGAAAAGTCGAAAGGTTATATTTTTTTTGCTTTACCCCATGGCATCACAAACTCCTTGTGGGACTTGGAGAACTTGGCTGAAATCTTTCTTTGCTGGCATTCTCTGCAGCAGCAATGATGATTATATGTTATGTTACGAGACACACTCTTTTCGCAGGAAAGCCTTCATTTTTTCCCCAAGTAGAAATTGAAGATTTTATACTTGTCTGGAGTCTAGGCATCCAGTATCCCTAACTATGCATGAATAACTAGGTGGGGTAGAATTTGGGTAGAATAAACGCTGGGAGGATTCTGTTCCTTGTTGGATGAAAAGGTGCTTAGGCTCAGTCTATTCCTCCCTTTATCATCTTACACAGCAGCACCAACAGGAGACACATCCAAGGATTCCTTCCCTAAGTCAATGCTGTTGCAGATTAATGACCATAAAGAAGCTCTGTTTTCTCTGTGGCTGGCTGCTTATACTCTATACATTTTATTATTTAAACACAGCAATCCCAATTCAAGCTTCTCTGCAAGAATTCCATCTGGGATACTCCAACCCACTGAATTTTTAACAACACATGCAAATCCAACCACACAGCACATGCAGAAAAAGTCTAACTCTTTCTGGTAGCGTCAGATCTGCTGAACGGGCACGTACCAACACATGTGCAGTTGGTTCAACACTTCTCAAGCGGCAGATTCCCTGTATTTGCATTAAGCAAGGCCTGCTCACTGGAAAAGCCTGTAAAGAAATATGGCAGCCCTAGTGATGCAAAAGCAGTTGTCTGACAGCTGAGATAATGATGCAGGAAGCAGAGGATAACTTCTATTATACTGACAAGAACAAAAGAAATCTTAAAGACACAGTAAAGCAGGTAAGATGAAAGAAGCTGACGTGCAAATGTCCTACTTCACTTTTGTTGCGACAGCCAATGCTTCACATCACAACTGATTTTCAGTGTTACACACGGATTAGGTAAAAGCATGCATTTCTCAATTTTCATTACTATATTCCTTTGGAAATTAAGTAATTGCAAGAGTAGCGGCCTGCACAAAGGGACCTTTACAAAGGACAGACCATTCCAGGATCAATAGCTAGCTGTAAAACTAATGACAGCACAATTTCTGTAACTTCCAGTCAAGGGTGAGGCCCTTGACAGGTAGGACTCCGAAATAAAACTGCCACGTAATTGCTGTAAGAAAAATACTTCCCACGAAACTCATCACGTTGAAAATCAAATTCTTTCTGTGTAGCAAGATTCATCAGGAAGCACTCAAAGTTAACTTGGCATCAGTAATCATTACAAAAAAAAAGTATCTAATTTTAAAAATAAATTAAAATATAAAGTAATTTCTAAATCAGTAAGTTGTGGGTTTGGGTTTTTCTTTCCCCCCTGTAGGAACAAAGCTCCATAGATAGATTTGAAAGGTCCAAAATTCTTCAAAAGTTTCTTCTGTGAAACTTTTGTACACTTTTCTTACCCAGACAACACTCATTTGTTGATAACAAAAATAAAGAACAAAATATTACCTCTCTTTCACAGGTTTAATATCATTTTCATTGACAAAATGGAGTCATAAAAAAACTGTTTTGTCTTACATTTTGTAATATGGGTACGTGCTCATGTATGTGGGAAAGCAGGGAGTCTTAGTATAACTACAGAGAACAAGTGTTTTCCAACTGTAAGATTAATCTAGTGAAAACACAGCTATTAGTCAACGTTTCTCTTCAGAAATATGACTTGGTATTCCTCATTGTTTTCATTTTCACTTCCAAAAACCTCCTCAAATCTTTTCTCTAGCCATACAGCTATTTCTTTGTTCACCCTAGAAGCACACTTTCAACTGTACTACCCAAACTCACCTTACTATGGGCAGCACTCACGGCTTTTAGCTTATAGTCATTTCAGAGCTTGATAAGATTCTTTATGAAACTTGCCACGCTACCAATTTTTGTGTCAGAAAATTTGATTACTGATGCTTCTATACCCAGGAGGACAGCAAAATACAACATTAAATTTCCCAGCAGGCCTTTACACACTGGTGCAATGTATGTAGAGGTACAAAAGATGCTCCTCTAGAGGAAAACGCAGCTCAAAACACATCAGCACAGTTGAAGCTTTTTCAGATGACAGAACAGATCTGACTTCTGTTGCAGGTTCTTTAACAGGTGGATAGACCTAGTCCCACAGAGCACCATCTGACAGCCATTGGCAAGCTTAGGGTCAATTCATTTTTTTTTCCCCTGAAAATTAATGTCAAGTAGCATGATTTAGCATGGGATTTTCACACAGACCTTTAAAGTAAAATAATGCCTTTAACATAACCCTGGTCCCTTGAGCTCTTAGTAGAATTGCCTTATTCCTGAATGTGCCACTTAATTCTCTTGCTTAAAGAATTTCTAAAGACATTTCAAACATCAGTTCAGTCACACCGGGAGGAAGGTTTTTCTTTCCGTTTCCCAGATAGGAAAGGGAACCATACAGGAGCTAGAAAACCTTCTCAAAACAGCATGGCAAAGAACAGCAGGGACAGAGAGGGGCCTCACACCGCCGCATTCTGGCCTTGAGCTCCAACAGCTCTACAACACAACAGCAAGAGTGGAGACTTGTCTTATCTTAGCTGTGACTTGCTCAATTGCTATAGTGCCCAGCTATCATTTTCATACCAGGTAGCAGTCTCGTCAGCAGAAAGCTCCCCTTGTGATCATGGGGAGTAGACTTCCATGCACCTTCTGAAATGATGCACAAACCATAAATGAGAAAAGTGAAAAACAAGGGCTAAGTCATGAAGCTACAGGACCCACGTGAACCCTTCTCTTTTCTTACACAAATACGCATGGGTATGTATCAGCTGACCTTTCCCCCACTGGTACTGCCTAGGAGGAGAAGAGCGTAACATCCGGAAGAATTTGAATGCTGCAACTCGCAAGTCTGAGGTCTTTGAAAGGTCGCTTCTCCAGAACCAAGCTATTACCCATTTCTTCAAAACTGACAAAATCTAAAAGCTGGTTTCACGTTAGGCAGAATGCCACAGTTTGTACCTTGCCTCTACCACTTCCATTTAGCAACTTTTTTTTTTTATATAAAAAACTTGCACATCTTTCCTGTGAGAACTCTCTATTTCTTGTTACAGCATTTAAAGCAATTTACTGGAAAGGACCATATTCTTTCACTGAAGTAGTGCACACAGATTTCTATCTGTAACTTCCCTGTAAAACAAGGTGTGCTTTATTGTAAGCGGAACAATATTAGAGGGCTTGTTACACTGTCCAGTGATTGCTCTGTATTTCTAATTGCCAAGTCTGTTACTTTTCCTTAATTTAGCCAGTGCATAAATTATAATCCAAAATGTAAGTCTGATAAGGGAAAAGTAATTCTTGAGGTAAATAATTTCCAGTTCCAGCATAGCACAGCATTACTATAAACACAGGACGACTTCAAACCATGCAACGTTATTTTGTCTTTAGCAAGCCTGGCAGTTTCCACAAGGAGGACACCAAGGGATTGGCTGATTTCTAGAGATCAGCAGATGGACAAATTAAATCGTTACTCAAGGGAATAGTATAATGTCCAGAGAGCAGGTAGAGAAGGACCACTTATTACAGTAAACCACAAAAGCCCTATGCTGGAAACTATGTGTAGTCATAAACGTGTGTTCTTCAAGTGACCTCCCTGCTCACAGCTAGCAGTTGACTCCCACACATTGAGTGGGGAGGTGTCGCTGGAGATGCATAAGCACAGCCCTGCTGAAACTAATGAACAAGGGCAGCGGACACGCCTGAGGAGCCTGGCTGCTGTCCTTGAGCTCAGTGTGCCATATCTTGGAAACAAGGTTATTTATTCCCCTATTCACTAGAGCTGGCAAGCATCAGTTGGCTTCTTTATGGAAACTCCTCCCACCAAATTCTCACCAAAAATAATCTTTCAGTGAAATTAATATGAGATGGTTGTTGTACCCAAGAGAAACCAAGACAACAGTGCATGGGTAGCTGCAGTATGCAATATTTTCTCCACTATGAGGAGCAGGATGCCCATGGCAATTTTCCATTCCCTTTTAGTGTGTCTTACTGGTACAGACTGAAGATCAGTCTGTGATAAATGGAAAAGATAAGTTTGATCAAAACTGAATTTACACAGTATGTGAATTAAAGGTGTCCTGGTTTCAGCTGTGATAGAGTTAATTTTCCTCCCAGTAGCTGTGTGTTTCAGATTTAGTACAAGAAGGATGTTGACAAGACTGATGTTTTCAGGTTCTGCTATGAAATCAAGGACTTCTTCCAGTTTCTCATATTCAGCTAATGAGCAGGGGTGCAGGAGCTGGGAGGGAGCATTGCCAGACAGACAGCCAAGCTGGCCAACAGAAATATTCCGTACCACAGACATCACGGTCAGTTTATGAATGGGGGTTGGCCGAGGGGCAAGAAGTTATCTGCTTTTCTTGGTTTCCAGGAGTTTGAACCCTCTCTTGGCCAAGAGTTCTAACTTTTTTTCAGGCTGCAACTCAGTCACCGGGTAGTGAGAAAAAAATTATATTGTATCTAGTTTGTTTTGTATATTCATAATTATAACTTTTATTATCATCTCTATTGTTACTATCAGTGTTAGTATGTCCTTTGTTTCCTTATTAAACTGTCTTTATCTCAACCCATGAATTTTCCCCTTTGTCCACATCTCTTCCCCATCCCACCAGGGGGAAGGGGAGGGGTGAGCAAGCAGCTGTCTAGTGCTTAGTTACTGACTGACAGGTTAAACTAGGACAAAGGGTTTCAGGATTTGGTGCTGAGTTGTTAACCCTTTGCAGAGAGAGGCAAAGAAACATGGATCTACTACTGGAGTAAGTGCTACCACTGTTCAGTAACCAGATTTGCTACCAGGGAAAACAGGTGACAGCGGTTTGTACATAGAACATCTGTGGTGTTAACAGGGACAGGATTCTGAGGGGCTGCAACTGCACCCTTTGAAGATCCCTGACTCAAGCACTTTTGGAAGATTAAAGCTACAAATGAGCAGGAGAGAAACAACAGTAACTATAAAAGGATATTCCTAAAATATCCTTTTAAGAAATTTTTTCATTCTTGGGAATAACTAATTTTATCATTTTAAGCCAAATCACAGAGTAAGTTTCTGATCACTACCAGAAGGCCACCAAAAGAACATCTACCATTTGTTTTGTAGTTTTTGCTTTCAAGGCATTCACTGGTAAAGTGTTACACAGGATAGTAATTACATGGCGGTTTATTTGCTGGGTTGCTAGATTTTCAAGTCTACAGATTAACTCTACAAGTATCACAGTAGCCTTCTCATGCTTAAAATAATTCGATATAATTAAAATGATGTTAAAGCCTCAGTTGATTTCCCACCATCAGCATCTTCAATCTGCATGTTGATGAAACAGCAAGTGACATCTCTTAACATCTGAGAGCAGAAAGCTGAATCCAAGACTTTCAAAACTCATTCAAGCTCAGGACACTTTGCATAGCCTTTTTGGTTTGGGTTTGTTTTGTCTTTTTTTTTTTTTAAACCAGAAGTAGCCCACCTAAAAGTAAAGCTGTTATTTCTCTGATTCACCACTGAAAATCTGTCATTATATAGGGAGAATACAAATAAAGACCTATTCTGCAATTGTGAAAGGCTGTGTAAAATTTAAACTATGTGCACAGATCTTTATAAGATTATTTTTCCAACTTCAATTTAACTTTAATTTCCTTTCTGTGCATTCTGTTCATAGTAAGTCACCACACCAAAAGCATATGCTTTGGATTTTAAACCAAAAGGTTTTGCAAAACACACCGTAGAAAATTTATTTTCCCCACTACAGATTCTATATCCTAAGATGACAGTGCTGAAAATACTATGAGTTAAACATACGGAACGGTGTTCCTATCAGTGGGGGGGGAATGGATAAAAATAATTATGCACACAGTTTCCTTTCACTCTGAGAGCTTGACGCAATGAGACATATTTTTTCATTGTTTATTTACACCCATCTTCAGGTACTAAGTTTGCTTGGGCAGAGGCTCCTTTTCCTCCAGTTTCAGCCCAAGGTAAGAATTTTGCTGAAGGAAATGCATCAGATGTAGCAAAAATGCTCACTCTAACTTTTGGTTTAATGCCAGGAAGTAAATCACTGTGAAATTTAGTCCAAAAGGAGAATAGTGTGAGGAAGCATGTGAAAAAAGAAATGGTAATAGTTACTGTGAAAATTAATTTTTAAAGAGAACAGTACTCAGCTTTGATAGAAAGTGTTTTCTGGGAATGGGTAGAGACCATGCTGAACTTCCTTGCAGAGCTATGTGACCCCTGCCAATCAATGTCAACACTTTATTAATATTTTACTGAAAAAGTGCGAGATGATTCAAACTTTGGCTGTCTTGGTAGGTGTTGCTAAGCAACTTTGCTGCTTGTCTGAGAACTAGTTTTCACAGCAACCTTTCCTTCAAACCAAAGACCTGTGTCCGCTTGAAACCCTTTCCCCCTTTGTCAAAGAAGAGCTCAGCAAGTTATGTTCCACCCCTCCCTTTATATTTTCCTGCCCATTTCCCAGTTAAAAAGAAATCATTTTAACAGCATCTGAAATTCTCCACTTTACTTACCGTAATCGCTGTCATAAAATACTATGAATTTCTGCCACCGCAGCTCAGTGACCAGTTTCAGCATAACATCATTGAGGCGGACCGGCGGCCGGGCGGCCAGCGTGTACTCCTCCTCCTCCAGGCTGGGGTTGAGGTGGCAGGCTGTGCGCGGAGAGCCTCCCGTGTTGCGCTGGACAAAGAGGTGGGGGATGTGCATGGCATCCGTCAGGGACTGCAGGGCATTGGCCGAGGCACAACCAGTGGACGTCACTAAGGCCAAGATCCCCAGGGTCATCAGGTCACAGGCTGGAGAATACAAGAAATACAGCAGGGTTAGAACAAGCTCAGCGCACCCTTTGACCAACCTAGATGCTAAGAAGGGAACAAGACAGGCTTTGACCTTGCCAATAACACAGACCTGAAACGAGTTCTATTACAGTATCAACTGAAGCCTTTCATAGATAGGTCCTGTACCTTTCACAGTAGGAGACAGTATCTGCAATCTATACTGATAAATCAAAGTTGAGGACAGATAACATTGCTCCTGTCATTTCTTCAGGCAGGAGCCAATGCGGATGGAGATTATGGCCCTTGCTTCAGGTCATTCCTGGTGGAAGCACGAACTAAACTCCCCTCTTTTAAAGCCTACTTCACTGCTTTCACCTCTTGGTCTTTGTTGCGCACACCGGATGCAGACTTCGGACAATAAAGAGCAATTTCAGTTTCAAGGATTTGCCTTGTACAATGGAGTTTTGAAGGATTTTTAAATTGATGAAAAAGCATTCACTGTGTGTCTCAGAGCAATGAAGAAACAACAAAGGTACTCGTTAAAACAAAGGCAACTCATGAATGACTAAACAATTACTAGTAACACTGTAGCTGTTTTTAAAAAGATCTGGAAAATCACCTATCATTTAAAAACACGACATATAAGTTTGAGCCCATCTGCTTTTGAGAATAAAGTGTTAAGGTCAGTTTGAAACGCAGGCCGTGCAGGTTGGGCAGCCCTGGGCAGAGGGCTCGCATGGCTCGCTCTTCCCAGGACTCCTCCAGGTAAGACAACACGATACCCAGGCAGGGGTTGGAAAACATTTCCAGCCAAGGCCCCCAGCTGTAACTCAGCAGCTATTGAGTCAGTAATGGTGGTGGTAAGACTGTGTAAGACTATAAGACAGCTGTTGATGCCCATTTTTACCAACCCTCATGAATAAGTGGCAGCAAATTTGCCCCTGGGCACTCAGCACAGCGAGCGCTTGTAGGTTAAGGCTGCACCAGCCCCAAGAGTGCCCCGGGGCACTTGACTCTTCCTATTCCTCTCCTCCTCTGAGGTGGGCTGGGGGCAAGCTCAGGGTTTCGGTAGCTGTTTCAGTCCCCACGCAACCACCTGCACAAGCACAGCCTGCCCAAAGGAAACCAGCCACTCTGCTTCCCCGGGACAGAAGCCCACCAGGATAGTGCCAGACAGGAGGTTGCTGGAGATGCTCCACAGACCTGCTGCAGTTTACACGAGCTCACTAACAGTGGACAAATGAAAGAGCCCCTGGGGTGTGACTCAGAGCCGCTGCGGGACATGCAGTGTAGCTGAGCAGGAAATCCAGATTCCAGCTGGAGAGGGGAGGCTGCCCGCAATGGTGCTTTGCCCAAATCCAGTGGCTGCCCTGGCAGCCCCTCACTGGGGCACGCGTCGGGTCTGGGAACACAGGAGACAGACGCTGCTGCCCCTTCACCGACCCACGACCTCTGAGCTCTGGTGGAAACTGACTGAGCAGTAAGGTAGAAAAATGAACACAATGCATTAAAAGGATGTATTTTTCCTCCTCTAAACACTTTTAAGCATATCTCCACTTTCAGGGGCTAAAAAGTCAAAGGGACTGGACAGGATATGAATAATTAATATTAACATATAATTATCAATTAATATTAATTACATAAAGCCACGGTAATTAAATACATAAAATTGTTTAATGCAACCAACGAACTGTTTCACCGAATATCTTCTCAGACCAGACGAAATAAGTATATTTCACTTTGATATGGGATAACAGAAAGAAAATGTTTGATCTTCTTTATGCACAGAACAGTCAACATGTATCCTGATGCAACAGAGAAAGATGAAGTGCTTTTAAAATTATTTCCTTGATGGTCTTTACAATAAACATATGTCAGCTGCATTATCTAAATTTACTCTGTGTTGATTATAGTTATATGAAAAGGTTCTTTGTTTTTCCTGAGAGCTGACCTGATTTAACAGCAGGGAAGCATTACATTTGCCAAATGGGAGACCCAGGTTCGGGAACAGATTTGATTTCCCAGGCTTCTTGCCAGAGAAAACTGAATATGTCATACAGGTAATTTATTTAGTCACAGTAGGGGAGGGAACAGAGAAGTGGGAACAGAGGGAGAGAACAGCAGAGCTGAGCTACAAACCCCTGCAGAGATCACCAACCAGTGAGCTTTGCTGTCCTCAAGGGCAAGAGAAGCAAGCCACACGGGTCTGTAGAAGGAAGAATTTACTTACAAAGCAGACGGAGAGAAAAAACAAAGCCCTTACTTATGGGAGGTTGCGTTCAGAGAGTCATTTATTTGTGCAACATCGAGTTGATCACCAGTTGTATAACAAGTGATAACTTCAGTGGTTGACACTAATCAAAAGCTGCTCACTTATTAACAGCAAAAAGACCAGAGGTACAACAGACCGCAGCAAATGGGCCCCCTTGTCTCCCAGCACAGCCCACCAAACACAGCTGAAATATTTCAGCGAAGACTGGTTTGGGTGAGGCATCTTCCCAGAGTTTTGTAGTTTGTGTCAATGGGTTAAAATGAAGAATTAGCCAATACACTTCTACATTCTGATATTTTGTCAAACAGTTAAGATCTGCCTGAAAACATATGCTGCACAGTAAGTGTTCTCTCCTCTTGCCTTTCTGTTTTGAGATAGTATAGCAGGCTATCAAAAAACAGAATGACTAAGGAAAAAAGGTTTCATATTTTCTGAATTGCTTTCTTTAGTCAAATTACAGAATGCAAAACAGAACATGTCATACTTCTGTTAGGAGACTTTCACTATATAAAAATAACATGGATTCCAATAAGTTTCACCTCTCCACACTTATTACACTGCAGGGTAAGAATAAGATTTTAGCACACAAAGAAGAAAAGTATTACTTTCTACATGAGTAACACAGTGGGGAACAACTACATGTAACAGACTCCAACTCATTAACAAACTCATTAACTCCCAAGACATCTTGAAATTACTTAGCAGGAGAATGTTCAAGGATCATACAATCCCAGAAAACGCTGGTGACCATTTTTTCGGGATTTGCCCCCCACGTACCTGTACCCTCTTGCTTACAGAACTTTGTGAAATGAGAAAAGATGTGTCATTTTTTCTTTTACTTCATAGTAGCTATGGATTTAAAACAACAACCAAGCATCCCTGACTATGTGACCGAGTAAATCACTGATTCTGTACATCAGTTGCAGCTTCCTAAGCACTCAAAAGAACCTGCAATTTTTGTACACGAGTTTCATAACCCCGTCCTGATTTCCTTACAGCTGAAATAGAGAACTGAAGTGCCTTGGTTCATGTCAACTTACTAACATAAAGGAAAGGGGAATCCAAACACCCTGAGATCTTTAATCACTATAGTTGTAGTTACAACAATTTCATATTGTTATTACTAAGATGCTTTCACATTTATTTATGCTGTAGATATATTTATGTAGAGAAGTTTCAAGAAATAATGCTTCTAAGATATTCATTCCACAGATAAAAAGACACAATGTTCTAGGAATCTTGCCTCCAGATTTCACTGCTATATAAGTAGCAACATCTATTAGTTTACTGTATTGAATGCCTTCATCTCCATCAGGCTGCATTTTAAGAGGATACCAACATCCTACAAACCATGCAGTAGTGTGTGTATGCATGCAAGTGCACGTTAACGTGATGAAAACATGAACATCACCATACCTAAAGTGTAAAACTGTGTTCATCTATTTGAGCAGATTAAATTGTGTCATTGTAGTTGTTCGTCAGTGTCGGTCTCCATCAACAGACCATCTCTCAAGCTTATACTTGGATTTCGCTGAAGCTTCCCAAATTATTGATTAATCCAGGTTTTTAGTTGTTTCAGTGAAGTATCTTTCCTAACCTCTTCTTTTGAAGTCTGTTCTCAGAAACTCCCCTTTCCATGTGACATTTTACTTCTTGAACTGTTATTTCCATTACAGAGTTTCACAAGACACTGCTCCCTTCTCCATCTATTGCTTTTTTCTTTCCATTTAACTTCTCCATGCTATCTCTGCGATGATGTTGGTAGAAGTAACAGTTTAATATATTTTGGCATCTTCTAACATTCATTTGTCTAACTTGACTCTTACATCACAGCAATACATACTAAACTTTTCTCTCATTCTCCGACCCACATCTCTAACTCAGTCATATCCCACTAAGACCACACTTAAGCCGGGAAAAGCAGCTATTACTTTTCAGACGGTGTCTGATCCATATGACCTTTTTAATCAGTGGGATCTCTCATAGCACGCGAAATGATGCAGTAATTCTGCTTTGCTACAGTCATATTGCTCTTCTACCATTGCCTTGTGTACTGTCATCCTGTTTCTGAAGACAGGTGCAGATGGCAAAGTCCTGATTTGGCACCATCTTCATAGGGATATTTGCATTAAGAGCTTTAGCTCAGATCTATCTGTAATTAAACCCTTCTCTCTCCAAACTGCAGGGAACCAAAATACTCTGAGAGAAACTGTTATCTTGCTCCTGGCAACATGACAACATGACTATCTTTCAGTCACCCTTTCAGTGGTTTCCGATTATCCAGAAAAGGGTAGGAATTTGTTCCTTTGTTTCCACAATTATCAATAGACCAGCTGCCACTGTAATTTTGGATCTAACAATATATCCACCTACTGGCATTCACACTGCCTCTTCAGACTTCAATGCCTTTCTGTCTTTCACTTCTGTGAATCACTATAGTTGGTCCTACCCACTTTGGACATCATCCGATCATAATTGATAAATCCTCTCTGAATTGTTTTTTATTTGTACTTGAAATTTTCTCTTCTTTCTCAGGTTGACTAACCCTTAGGAGCTCTTTACTGGACTGCAAATGGAGTATCATCCCAATCACATATAACTTACATTTTAGAAAATTTCACTGTTCGAAAACTGAGAGGTTGCTGCATTTTTGCTTGGAAATATTTCAGATGAAAGAAGAGAACTACAGATCTAGCAAAAGAACGAAAATCCAGCCATACTGCATATACCTGGTATTTCTGGTGTAGTACTCTGCAATGAAATTATTAACAAAGTTGGCACTTACGTGTTTGTATTTAGGTTTCAAAGCTACCATCCTTCTGAGATAAGGGACTTCATGCTTGCCTTGGTACTACTGTCTCGGATCATTGTGGCAGAAAACTAATTTTTCACATTGTTTATGTTTGAAAAGCAGCAGGGGGAAAAAAAACTTCTTATCATTAAAACATCAAATTCCAGAGAACATAGCAAATTCAGGGCAGGGGCGAGGGCATGTGATGGACGCAACATAAACAAAACCACACTATTTCAGGAACCTAAATCCTAGTATTGCATGAGATTATCAAAGCCTGTAATATATTCTGCTGAAAGTGTATAGTTAAGCAAATCTACCAGCTGGCCTAGCAAGGAGATGTAGAGTATCATGTACTACATGCAATTAAACATAGAAGGAACTAGCTATTGTATTATTCATGTGTACAAAATTTAATCAGCCATTTGATTCATTAGCCAATTTCTATATAAACAGATACACATAGCAAAAGTTTTGGGTGAAACACTAGAATAGTGAAGAGTTAGGAGATACAAGTGTATTGGTTCAGAAAGCTGATAAGCTGTATCTTTAAACAAGATGTAAGGTCTGCGGGAAACACATCAATAGAGGTACTCTGAAATAAAATAGAAAAAGTCCTTCTGGGAGGTTTGTCTGGAGCACTGAGATAAGATGGAAAGGATGATGACACAAGGAAAAAGAAGCAGCCCATCAAGCAATGTTTCAAAATCAAGAGGACGATGACACAGTTCCTTCAGCTACAACCAAAATAACACAAACCAGAGAAGTGTATATTTTCATGCATATCTAAACAAAACCCAAAAGTTTCTGCTGTAGTACATGAGAAACTTCTATGCAGGCAGGGTACAAACCTACAGCCAACAAAGTCTCACAGGAAAACGGCAAAAGACTACTAGCTATCTGCATTTTAATTCTCTTTAGTCCTCAGAAGGCCTTCAGATTTTACATGCTTTTGCACAAAACCAGTCCATCAGGCAGACAAAATTATAATCTTGTTAATATCACTGAAAATGCTTCTATAAGAAATATCGATCTATACAAAGATTCACTCCTACTATCGGTGAATTCAGGACAATGTCAAAATTAGTCATCTAAGCACTCTCTCAGCCTGATACTTCACTAAACAGGGTTTTCCAAATAATATTTTATTCCTTACTTTACATTTTATGATGTTTGCCTACTCTATCTTCTTTCATTAACTGAGAAAGGCAATTCATAATGAATTTGCATCATTGGCACCAACATCATGCTATGCAGTTGTCCTTCCTTTGGATACTCAGCAACAAATATATTTTCCTTCGTTCTATTTCTGTAGGCTTTTACTTACCTTTATGTTTTGTACTTAGACTATGTTTGTTCAAATAACAAAGAATTTGTTATTTTTATTACAAAACCCCTACACACATCTATAGTTACTTGTTACAGAGTAACTGTTAATATAGAGAAAAGATAACAAACATAGACAGCAAAAATCTTTTATGCAGTACTTTTATTGCTATATCACCTTATATGTAGAGAAGATGAATACTTCTTACTCCATTACACAGACCTTCAATCAAAACGAAATGCATCTTAAAACAAGAAAGCAAATTTGCACTTAGTCCTCTGTGGTTTGATGCAAAACTAAAAGCAACCAAAAGCCCTAACTATCACAACCTAGATGTGTATGACTTTTGGATATAACATTTGAGAACAATAAACATTTCCTCCCTTTCATTTAAACAGCTCTTCTTCTGTATCCAAGACCAAGATAGATGCATTCTTTTAGATCCCAGTCCTTGATGGGATCATTTTGGAAGCCATGGGGAAGTCTGACATGGCATCACTGTAGCTCCCGATGGCAATTGTGTTTCCCCACTTCCTAGCATTCAGAGCCCAAATGTGATGCCAGGTCTTCCACCAGAAATAAAAATTTCAAATCGTGAAAGTATTCCCCATGTATAATAATGCATTGAGAGTAGGGCCTTGAAGAGCATCTGTAACTAGCCCATCATTCAAAATACAAATGCAACCACTGATCAATACTGCAGAATCTCTTAAAATAAATAAATACATAAATAACCAGTCTGAGAACCAAAGAGGACAGAACATGCCTGGAGTTTGTCAGGTAGATAACATTTTTGCTGGACTTCACAGAAACACAATATAAACTTAAAATGAAGGAGCCATGTACCCAACACAAACACAAAGCAAAATAAAGTTTACCTCCTCAAAACCCCCATTTCTTAGAGGCTGATATCAAACAAGCCTCCCTTTATATGTCCTTTTACTGAAGCCATGAACCTGCTTTAGGCAGAATTCACAATAAATCAACGCAGAGCTCTCTCCAGTTCCAAGAAGCCAAGCACACCTTCTCCTGCCAGCTCGCAAGCTTCAAAATGTGACACACACACACACCATATTGCCAGAGCATCTCTGGACAAGATGCTGATACTGTCCCTTGTGTAAATACATATGATATAAGGTCCTTAACAAGTGATTGGCAACAGCAATAAAATCAGTCCTTAAAATCAGAGGCTTAAAGCGCCAAAGCTAAGAAAATGTATAAGCCAGTCAGTAGTAGAATTATTAGCATCTACACATCAACGAGACACTGCCAGCCAGGCAGAGACTACCATTAACTCCATTAAAATTAGAGAAGATCATCGCTGACCTGTGGCAGGCTCGAATTTTTCCTTTTAGTGCTACTACGGAGGACACGTAGTATTTGCCACCAGTGGAATTGTCATTGTGAGCCCTCCATGCATTTTTTTTGTTACAGTCTCCTAATAACCTACCAACCGAAACCACTGAATTAGACAATACATTAGAAAAAAATGAATAATTACCATTTAGCTTGTTTCTGAATTCTTTCTCCATCCTTCATTATCTCTCTTTTCTTAGAAAACACAAGATAAGCAACTCTCAGGTGTTTTTTCTTAGCAACTGAATCTTAGCAACTGAAATAAGACTGACAAGCCAGCTGATAAACACTTTGTTTTTTTCTTTTAGAAAAACTTCTCATAAATCGTATGAGTAAAGTCCTATAGCTGGACTCTTCAGTCTTCAACTTAGGTAAAATTCTCAGCAGGCCAGCTCAAAGCACTTTGTGATCCAAAAATCAGATATACACTATTGCTTGCATTTTCTAAGATAATGATGATTATTTCAGTAGGCCATCAGTTATGAGGAAAAATTCCAGAAAACCAGTACATGTATTCAAGAAAAACAGTATGTACATACACTAGTGTGCATATTTAAGTGTATGTACGATCAGTACATCAACATATCCCTGACAAAGCAGCATTTAAACACACCTCAGAAGGTAAGAAAAGTATAAGATTTTGAAATATTTACCAAAAAATTTTCAGAAAACTTGTTATTAATGACCCTGCCCTCATTCTTGGTCTGCCTTTTTACTATTTCTCCAGCATTCAGCAACCTAAGCTGAACAAGGAGGAAG
>Ga0065711_1039390_pt1 | contig 17886 bp, 13 predicted proteins | sample Hoacrofraction12_FD_59098 | JGI IMG/M metagenome (GOLD analysis project Ga0065711, IMG submission 59098) | Hoatzin crop microbial communities from Cojedes, Venezuela - Epithelial fraction 12 v2 (version 2) | ecosystem: Host-associated > Birds > Digestive system > Esophagus > Crop | place...
TTTTTTTTTTTTTTTTTTTTTTTTTATTTTACAATAGGTGTTAAAAGTATTTCTTCACTTAAGAATTAAGGAAGTAGAATTACAAAAGGATTCTGAAGACATCGCACCAAAGAAGAAGTTCATGACTTACAAAGAGAAAAGAAAAAATCTTTCAAGAATGCAAAGAAAGGTATGACGTGTGCTTTCTCATGCTCGACTTCAGTGACTTTGTGTAGAAATTTGTTCTAGCAATGATTGCACTTCTATTGCCAATGTTAACTCTTGGCATCAGTGATCAGTGTTTATGTTGTACTTGAACATTTATGATCTACAGGGAATTTAATTATCTTCTTAATTTTTTTCTCTTTCTGGTGTTGATTGGTTGTTTCTGATAGGAAGGAATTTATCTTAAGTTGGTTGTCAAGTAGCATCACACAGTGACTTTAGCAACTCACCAAATGTGGAAGATTTGTTCTCTGGGTATCTTTGGAACCTGGATATCCAGGCTGGTTGGAAACTTTTAATCTGTTGTCTTAAAATTAACTGTATGTTTTCAGTGGAAGAAAGCAGAAGAGAAACTAGAACGAGAACTCTTGGAAGTGGAAGCATCAGAAAGTAAAGAAAAGAAACTGAAGCTGGTAAGTAATTTAGGGATTATTTTCCTTTCTTTGCAAAGTAGCAGCTCCTAAGCTTTTTGTAACCAAGTTCTCCCCTCCATCTCAACCTGTCAGCATTCCACACCATTAGATAATGTTGGCAGCTTGCAAACATTTTGCCTGTGCCAGAGGCGCAGGTTTTAGTAAACCAAGCCCTCTCAGTTTACCCAAGAAAGCCAACTTAGCTGTTCAGGTTTCCTTCTATTCTCTGCACAAGAAGGTGTTTGAATCCCTTGACAGATGTCCTCCAGGTGCCCTGCTTGGTATGACACTATGTAATGGCTGCTGCCAGCCTCTCGGAGTGGCCTCAGGCAAAGGAGGAGTGTGACCAGCATGGACTGAGGGGAAGAGAGGCTGTTTAGTTTGGGGAGGGTGAGGGGACAGAGCGGGTGCCAGGAGAGCAGCACTTCAGCTTTTCAGCATAAGAAGAGCAGAGATGGCAGTGCCAGGGCTGGTTTGGAAGGCACAGGACAGAGAGGAGCATTTTAAATTGAGTTCTAAGTGGAGCAGAAATGTCTGTTTTCCATGCTTAAGTAATTTATTTTGTTTTCTTTCCTTCAGCACACAGAGACCTTGAATATTGTATTTGTAACATACTTTAGAATCTTGAAGAAAGCTCAGAAGTCTCCGCTTTTGCCAGCTGTGCTAGAAGGTCTTGCAAAGTAAGAACTGAGGCCACTTTCTTTTGTGTGTGTTGGAAAAGGCATAAAGCACTGAAGGGATTTTTGACTTTGAAAGGGATTTATAAGCAGTGAGAGAAGACTGTCCCTGAAAAATTTGTTGAAGTTATTGTGTTTATTTGCTGAAGTTTTCACCTACTTCTAAAAATATTTCAATGGGATGTGAAATGTCCTATGATAGAATTGATGTGATGCAAACCCAGCAGGGTGTGTTGCAATTCCATTATTTTGTCTGATTACTTCCTGAAGAACACTGAGCATGTCTCTAGTGCTACAGGGAAGCTGTGATTAGCAGCTGGGGACTAAATCGTCCATCTGTGTGGAGATACCATGTTCAGCATTTGATTTAGCTCTGCTTTTAAGGTGGGGATTCTGGTGATTCAAAATACTTTGAACTGACTTTGCAGATAATGTCTGTAGCTTAAAAATAAAAATCCCTTTGATTCAAGGTTTGCTCATCTCATAAACGTGGAATTTTTTGATGACCTGTTGGTTGTCCTTCATTCTCTCATTGCATCTGGGGTAAGTTGAGCTTGCTTTTATTACAGTTTTCTTAAAATTATGTTCTTTTGGGTACTTAATCAGTTTTGTATTCTTAGGGTTTAAGCTATCGTGAGAGTCTTCATTGCATTCTCAGTGCTTTTCATATACTCTCTGGTCAAGGTAAGAGATCTTTAAAACAGACTTTTGTTTAATATTATCTGATAACTTAATGGAGTAAATGTATTTATTTGGGATTATGTTAATAGGTGATGTTCTTAACATTGATCCGATGAAATTCTACACACATCTGTACAAGACACTGTTCAGCCTACATGCAGGTAACTCCAGATTCTTATTTTCAGTGTTTACCTAGATAATGTTTATTCTGCTTATTTGGTATCATAGCCCTAATATGGTGTTAATAAACTACAGTTGTTTTAAGACATCTGAGTTCTGAAAAGAGTAGTGTCTGTTTTAATCTACTTTTTTATTGAGTTGCTCATTACACTACCGCAATAGAAATACTAGAAGTATTATTGCAATACATGGTAACAGGTTCTAATCATGTCACTCACTTCATTAGGGAATGCTGAGCGTGTGATCTTGGATAAGCATTTATCCTGTCCTCAGTTTATGTTTTTTGATTTCCTTATAAATGTTTCTTTCAGTGGCAATTTAAAAATTCTCTGTTTTTTCTCTAATTCTCTAATAGAGAAAAATCTCTAATGTTTCTAATATAATTTTTAAAATAATTTCAATTTAAATTCTGTTTTCTAAAATCTTCTGGTTTATAGTTCTGATTTTTTAAATTCTTGACGTTCTAATTTTCTAATCTAAAATTTCTAATAGTTCTGAGAAGCTGAATAGTTTATAAAAAAAGATACAAAGTTTGAAATTAGCATAATTTGAATTAACTTCATAAATTTGTATTCACTAAGGAGGAAACATTGAGAAAACACATTCTACAGTTCTGGATGGGTAAAAGACTAAATCTTTGCACCATTTAACAATTTATAAAAGGTGGTAGAGTGAACGCACTTAGGGTTAAAACACTAACCTCTTCTAATGTATAGACGTTTCTGATGGAACAAGTATTTTCTTAGAAAGGAGCACAGAAACAATGATACATTTTTTCTGTTCAAAGCTGGACTATTTTTACCAAAAAAGGATGGATGCTTATGTGTGTATCACATTGGTGCTGTGTCTGAACCTCTTAGCTTTCATGCTGTTTTTCAGGTTCCAGTCTACAGTCAGTAGCAGAGTATTTAGCTGTATGTTCCTCAAAATGCTTATTTACTCTTTGTATGAAATTCTGCTTTTGAGGTGGTACCAATGATGATATAGGGATTGTGCTCCAGTGCCTGGATGTCATGTTTGCCAAGCGGAGAAAGCAAGTTTCCCAGCAACGAGCTCTTGCTTTCCTGAAGCGACTTTCCACGCTTGCTCTTCATGTGCTTCCAAACTCCAGTGTTGGAATCTTGGCAACAAACAGGGTATTCATGCAAGTAAGTTTTACTTGTTGGAATTTTTAACTTACTGGTTAAGGGTTTTTGAATTTTTTGACAGATTGATTTTATGCAAAATATTTTGAAGCATCTTAAGCAAGAATGATGAAAATAGAGTATCCTTAAATGCTGCTGAGTAACATGGAATGAATCCTGATCTTAACTTAACCATGTTATAATTGGATGTGTAATATAAGCAACTCAGTCCTATTTTTTGTGTTGTAGATATTCCCAAAGATGGACCTCTTACTGGACAACGACTCTCAGGGCAGTGGAGTTTACCTCCCCGAACTAGATGAACCAGAGCATTGCAACGCTCAGAACACAGCTCTGTGGGAGCTGCATTTACTGCAGGTTAGTGAGTAGCTGGGTGATTTGGGAAGCAAAAGTCAGCAGTATATAGCTGCTGAATGTTTATGTGCTTCACACAGGGGGTTTCAGGCTTATCAATCAAATCTACCCCACATGAGCCTGTTCCATGCAAAGAGGAAGAGCAGCACAGGTGTATAGGGAAGGAGTGAGTCAAAACGGGAGGTTGCACATCCCCTATGATAGTACCGCGCTGGGTCTTACTGCTGGTTGCCTCATAAGACTCCTTTAGAGTCTTAAGTTCCCTTGCAGTCCAGCCCTTCTCAGGAGCAACTGACACCTTGCCTTGACCTGTTATTCCAGCCAGGGTTTAGAGTTAGGGGCTTGGGGAGGGCTTCCTCTGCCCTTTCTCCTGCCTTCTGCGAGTAGGAGTTAGATTAACTGTGGAGAGCCATGCTCACAGAGCGACGTGCTAGTGAGTAAACGTATGACTGGGTGTTCTCATTCACTTAACCCCAGAAACTGACTGATTTTGGGGTGCTTAGTTTCTCTAAAACAAAAGCAGAACCTTCCATCTTACTGAAATAGAAATAAATGCAAGAATCAATAGATAAATATAGCGTCTCTTATCTGTCAGTGACTGCCTTCTTTCGTCCTCTCTTTCAGAGGCACTATCATCCAACGGTGCAGAAATTTGCATCTCACCTTATTGCGGGAGCTCCAACTGAAGGCTCGGGAGCTCTTTCACTTGATTTGAGCCAAAGGTGAGTTACCAAAGAGTTCTGTTTTTAAAAATAGTGCCCTGAAAAGTAGCTGTTGCTCATACTTTATTAAAGGAATCCCTAAAAATAATTATCCATAAAATTAAAGATTCTGTTCTGTAAGCTGACTTTCTTTGTTCTTTTGCCAGTACGGAATGTTGGCTGCCTTTTTATTTTTTTCTTTCGAGGCTTTATGCCAGGCTGTGACAAGAGCAAAAATCTCAAAGTGCAGTGTGCTTTCTTCCTATGGAGCAAAATATCTGCGTTTCCTCAGTAGCAGCCCTGATCTGAATATGGATCAGGATCACTGGACCGTGGCTGTGTAAACTGGAAAGCAAGTTGCTGCATAATGTCCATAGTATGTTAAAACATACGAACAGCCATCCTGGTTCAGAAGAAGGATCTAACGCTGCATTCTGTCTTCGGCAGTGGCCCGAAGCAGATGCCTCAGAAGAGTAAAAACAGGGCAAGCGCGTAAGACTAATGCTCTGCGCAATGTCCTGGCCTCCGACTGGTTTCAGCCTGGTGGGTTTCAGGAACCTGATACCATTTTCTGTTGAGTGCCTCTTCATGGAATTCTTTTCAGAGCTGTTCAGTGTCCCTTGAGCCAAAGCACGCATTTTGCAGATGCACCATTGTTTGGTAAGGGTTCCATGAGCCCACAGCTCCTTCCATTAAGACCGACCTTTTTTTGTTTTGAACCTGGTGCCAGCATGCATCATTGAACAGCCCCTGGTTCTTGCTCTGGGAGGTGAAATGAACAGTCTGCTCTAATACACTCCTGCGCCTCGCACGCCTCTGTAGACCTCTGTCATACTGTCCCACCGATCATCGTCTCTTCTGGCTGAAGGGATCCGGCCCCGACAGGAGCTGTTCCATACTTCCCATCATCTGTCTGTCATTACAACCGTATTTTTTTTTTTGAAGTGACAGTGGTCAGTTCAGAGCCTGTTGGTTTTATGTGACATTGAGATTGCTTTTGCTGTATGGTTGGGGGTTTTTTCCCACTAAATTTCATTTGCCCTTTTACTGACCATCTCATGCAGTCTGTCTGCAGTTCTTCACAGGTAGCTCATTCTTGCCACTGCAAGTAACTTGGTACTCTCCAGCTCATCTTGAGTGTCTTGAAAAGCACAGGTCCTGGCACAGGCCTTGTGGAAATCCATAGTTTCTTCCTACCTTTGCAAAAAGATCATAGACTCGTGTCCTCTGTTTCCTCTCTTTTAACCAGTTCTCTTCCCATGTGATGGTCTGCCCTGTTCTCCCATGGCTGCTTCGTTTTCATAAAACCCTGTAGTAAGGAACTGTTGGAAATTCAGGCAGATTGTATCAGCTAGGTAACCTTTATCCACATGTTTTATATTTTTTCAAATACGTACAGGGCAAGCAGTGACTGCTTGGAGCGCAGGCAAGCCAACAGAACTGTTTTCTTGTCTCCTATTTCTTCTTCTGTTGCCCAGCTGAGTATTTAGACACATTTTGCTTTTATGTGTAGTTCCCCAGCTGTTGGCTTCTGATCTTTTCCAGGAACTCTGAGGAGTTCTCTTAAAGTGTGGTGGCGGGTGTGAAAGGTGTGTGTGGGAGAAGCCGTTCGTGGTTTGGGGATGTGTTATTTGGAAAGGTACCTGTTGCCATTTTTCTTCCCCTGTGTTTTTTGCTCTAGGCCTGCTACAGAACTGTTTGAGGCATACAGTATGAGTGGAATGACCTTTAATCCTCCCGTTGCATCAGGAACACCCAGAAGAAAGGTACCATCTTATTGCTCTGTGTCATTTTTTAAACATATGATACACCACCATAATCTGTGTCCGCTGGCTCACCAGGCAGGCCAGGTGGACGAGAGCTGCCTGTTCCATAGGTCTGCTCTAGATGGCCGGGGGCATGGGGAGAAACAGGACTGCTCATTTAAGCTATGCGTGGAAAACACGTACTGGCCTTGTTGAGTAATGCAACTAATTTTGTAATTTTCAGGATACATTCTCAAAAATGGATTCATTTATAGATGAAGAGCTAAACAAACAGCTTCAACAACACATCACTGAGACTGTTGTTCACAGTCCCTTGGATTTTGCTAAACACCTGAAGGAATCATCCTCGTCGTAAATGTATCTATCGATCATGTTCAGTTGGCTTCTTAATTATGGGGAAAGATTGGCTGAAAGAAATTTCCACTCATCATTAAAAGAATTCAAGCAGGCTTTTGTTTGAATATAGAAACACACAAAAAATGTAACAGCAGTTTTTCACAGTGTTACAAGGCCTCTCCACTTAACCACTAAGCCCATGTTCTCAGGGCTTGGGAATGACAATGAACAGTCACATTGGTAATTTAAAAAGATACAAACCCCGGTCATTTAAAACCTGTTTGCAACCATGCATTATAGTATTTTTGTTTATGTATTTTCTAATTTTTATAACAGAACAGACATATGTGTTTCTGAGAAATCACAGGGTTGTGTTGCTAAATTAATAAATATTTTGGAAATTGTAATATAATATTGACTTTGATGTTTAAGATACCTAGAGATTTGGAGTATGTATTGCAGTTTTTGTTTTTCTTCTGACGTCTCCGAACTGTCCCCCCTCCACTGGGGGGGAGGGGTGAGCGAGCGGCTGCCTAGTGCTTGGCTGCCGGCTGGCGGGTTAAACCATGACGCTGATCTTGAAATGATGTTGCATTTGGTGGGGGGTTTTTTGCCTCTGATGACTCTTGGTATTGGCAAATTGAGACTACTGAATTTCAGTTCTGAACTATCCTCATGATTGAATGCTCTACCACGATGTCGTCAGTAAACCACTGCTATCAAGAATACTGGACAAATTCAAGGTAAGAATTTGAATTTTTAAAAATTTTTTTCCCCCAAATATTAGTTATTGCCTGATTGTTTTAGAATCCATTTTCAGCTGCCTGTTGGCTTTGCAAACAGTAAGTAAAATACACAGGGGAGTGTGGTGGGCTGTCCCTGGCTGGCAGCTCCTACGCTTTGTAGCGTTTAGTCTATGGTGTGGTAATGATGGATGTTGCAAGTTTTGCAAAGCTTTTGTTCAAGTCGCTTAACCTCCTTACAATAATCAGAAAGTATTTCTTTTTCTCCAAGGTATTAGTCCTTTATCCTGATTTACAGTTCTTAGATAGTTTTATAAGTGATTTATTTTTATCTTAATATATGTTTTTAGTATTACTCGGACTAGTTCACCAAATTTCAAGTAGTTAAACATAAATTCACAAACATTCTTGGAATAGACATCTATTAATGGATTAGAAAATAGATATTTTAGTATGTAGATTACAAAACTGCCTACATAATACTCGTGGTAATACATGTGTTTCTGTCTGTTTAGGCTGCCATTCCCATAGCGTTGGAGTAGTTCTTTTTAGTTGCAAATACGGATGTGATTTAAATTCTGAAACATTCCAGGGGGCCATTTGCCAATTTGCCAGTACTGTGTCAGTTCAGGCAGGCAGAAGCAAAGAGTCAACATCTTAAACCATTTATTTTTTTTGCAACACATACAAATACAAGTTTATTCTTCAAGTTAGTGGAGAGAAAATCCAGGTGGAAAAGTCACTTTTAAAATTGCTCATTGTACATAGTTTCCAGTCAATATAAAGACTGGCACATAGTGATGCTGCATTGTCAGAATACTTTGATGTGCTTTGAGAGGCAGAGGAAGACAACTGTACAACTAGGCCATTCTGAAATATCCTATACATGTACTGAGGCAAAATCTATTTACTACTATTTATTTTTGCATTCAATTTGCTAACTCCGCCAAATGTCTGTCATTATTGAAGTTACAAAATAGTTATCATCACAGACAGGAGAAAAATGCCACCATTGTTCCACGTAGTGGGCTACCCTAGAAGTAAACTGAGTTTTATAGTGGAATAGTAAGAGCCAGAGATAAAAAACCAAGTGAAGCACTCAGAGAGCTAGAGCAGAACAGACGGCTCAGTTTCAGAAGCTGCAGACTCAGCCTCTCACGACGCAAGGAAAATGTAAGGAATTGGTAGAAAAGTAACAGTGGTTTAAAAATCGTATAAAATAAAGGTCTTCTGTAGTTTTGCCACCAGGCAACAGAGCGTGAGATTTCCACCTGTAAACTGCTCAGCGTGAGGCCTGCTGCTGCTCGGAGACTGCAGGTTTCTGGATGTTGATTGTTTACATTCCTTTCTTTCAAACTTTATCCTGGAAGCAGCTTTCCGTAAATGGTCTGTAATGTAAAAATGAATGTATTTTCCTAATTGATGTCCGTGCCCAGCCAAATCACAGAAAGGGGCAAAGTTATTTTGTCAGTCTTGTCATAGGAATGCGTGGACAGGCATTCCTGTAGGAATGCAAGCTGTAGCTAAGCAGAATAAACTTTCCTATTAGAATAATAACTCAGCACATGAAAAATGTTTAACTGGGCTTTCACAAAAGTTAACAAAAACCCCTGTGTCATGCTTCAAGTGGTGGCGTATTTTCGTTATTGGGTGACTTGGCACCAACAGAAAGGGCACAGGATACTGTGTTCCTTTCCAGCTCCACCCCAAAATGTACCACATGTCACCAACAAAAGTTTGCTCGGATGTTTATGAATACCTAAACTGGAAATGAAGTGATGTGTGTACACTAATGAAAATACTGGCACAGTGTAATTAGCCTTACACAATTCCAGATGTCTACATGCCTATAAAGTTGGGGTTTTTAATAGAAAGCCAAGTATTTTGCTGTTCTCTTTCACTGTGACAAATAGCAGCAAAAGCAGATTTAGACTTTGATTGATGAGCAAGTTATTTGTATTAATAAACTATTCCCACAGCTAGAAAATTGCTGTATTAGCAGAAATAGTACAAAACTACTGTTTTTAAATGGCCACTAGCCTTAAGGCCTGGCGTTAGCCCTGCGCTACACAATGTGACGAGGCTGCTGGTGTCGCTGGGTTTCCCAAGGGCTTTTTCTTTTTGAATCTGTGTGACAGAAAGCCACTTGTGGAGGATGACGTAGGCGTAAGAACGTTCTGTGTTGACTCTAACGAATTAGCAAGCACGTCTTCCAGACTACTCCAATACTACAGGAGATGATGTTACGAATTTTATTTTCAGTGTTGCTGAGTATAACAACAACAACGAAAAAGCGCCAAACAGGTAAGGGCAGACTCTATAGGAAGGTTCATATTGTTTCTAAAACGCCATAGAAACACCAAAACAAAAGTTCTTAGCAATGTGAAACTGCTGCTGTGTTAAAATAACAGACAGACTGAAACTAACATAAAAAAATTTAAAAGTTGCCTTAGCTGAATTGCGCAGTGGTTTGCTGTATTTCCCAGTAATTCCAAAACACTGCATCTAAGCTCTGGGCAAGCCGTCCCTGGTGACGCTTTGCTCCGTACCAGCCCTGCGCCAGACGACCCCGTCCTTCCTGGCCTTGGCCTTGGCCCTGCGTGAGCCAGGCAGCGCGGCGCGACGCCGGGGTTTGGAACCGGCTCGGCGTGCGGAGTTGCAAAATGCTGCGGTGCTGCATCAGCGCTGAGGTACGCGGCGGGAAGTGCACGGCCGCGGGGGGCTACGCCATGGGGACTGGGACTGCTCGGTGTGTCTGGGGTTGTTTTCCCCGAGAGCCGGCAGTGCCCTCCAGAGAGCACCTTTTGGCTTTGGCAGCGGCTGTTTTGTAGGAACTGTCTGTAGTGTACAGTGACAGACTTCAGAGGTTCTGGTGACAGAATGCAGGTTCTGCCTGCTGCTTTACATGCCAGTTAATGACTGCACTTTCTTTTATTTCATTTACTAATTGTTGGGGGGTGTTGGTTGTTGGGGGCCTGCTGCCTGTAGCTTCTTTCCTTTTCGTCCTTACTGTCCGAAGGAAACCTCACCGTAGCGACACGGCTGTTTGCTCCGTCGCGGCTGCAGCGTCTCTCTGGGGAGCAGCAGCGCTGTGCGGAGCGCTCCAGGCGCCGTGGAGCCACCGCGTGCACGAATCACTCCCTGTATTCATGGATTTCTTGATTGACTCGCAGCAGGTGACCGAAAGGCTCTGTTCAGGGACTGCTCCAGGGAGACAAAACACACAGGGCAGCGCGTTCCGAGCCGCACGTCCTGTGGAAAATCACAGGGCTGGCTGATTTCAGCAGCGGTCTCACTGGTGCCCCGTAAGGTGCTATGGATTGTTTGAGCCAGCAAAGCATGTGAACAGCTCCCATGGAGGGAAAAAAAGAGACCACCACAACTAACTTCAATATCAAAAGATGAATTCAGCAAATGCAAAACTTTACAACAGTGTTTCTATGTAAACAAAAACATCAAGAGTTATAGTGTAAGAGTTCTTTATACTCTCTGGGTTTAACAGACAAGTAAAAAGACATTTTCTGACTGTATGGAAGAATGTATTTTGAATTCAAAATTTTGAAATGTTAATTACATTTATCAATGCATTGTTTCAAGTTTGGTCAGTTTGGGGTGTTAAAGGTCTTGTGCTGAAAAGAAACAACCAGAAAAGCTCAAACATTTTTTCATCTAAATCCAGAGAGAGGTAAAAATTTTGCATTTTCTACAAAGGACTATATGACAAATATATTATACAATGGCATGTACTTTGGAACATGATAATAAATATTCTTTCTTTAAACACAAGCCTGGAAAACTAGAATTTATAAGAAGAAAATGTTGTTCCTTGTCAAAGTATCACTACCAGTTAGGTGTATTTAGCTATTGTACACTATTTTGTTAAACTAGATAAACCATAAATAATTTGAGTGTTTTGTGTATATTCACCAAAGTTAAACAGATATGCAAAGGAAGCTACAGTATATTTAAATCTCTTTACAATCACTTAACACAGTGTTTAACAGAAATCTTCAGTTAAAAGTGCATTATTTTAATATAATACACATAAAAGAACACTCTGGTTCTCTGCCTTCAGTTTCCCTAGAGGCAACTAGCTAAAATTATCTTTTGTTTAAAAAGGAGAGGGTGACAACACGTGTTTGTTTACAACACAGAGTCCAAGAAAACGTCTTCATCCTCCTGCCAAGAATCTGCAGATGTCTCTGCACGGGAAACGGAGAACCTTCCGACAGCTGACAGGCATCTTTCCGGTCCACGCCATCCCATTTAGGATTCCCGGATTCTGGATGTTAATCCAGCAGCACTGCCTGGGTTAAGCATCTGTAGCGCAGGGCACACAGCTGCTGACCAGTTCCGTCCGCAGCAGGTTCCTTCGAAGGCACTGCAGGAGGATTCAGTGACGTAAATTCCAGTTTGCAAAAAAAAAATGAAAGAACAAATGCAGAAGAAGAGGGAATGACTGGGATCTTTCCATAATTTACTTTGCTTTTCCTGAATGCAGATTGTTGTGATGATTTAGGGGGGTTGTAGTAGCCTAGGAATAAGGTATGAAATCTGTCCCTTCATATTTGAAATACTTTGCAAATGAAAACATTATTTGAATTCTGTTGATTTAATGATTTAGCAGTAGCATGACAGTGCCTGTCAAATAATGCTTTAATAATTAGGTGTATGTGGAAAGAAAAACGTAATCTTGAATTGGCCATATGTGAGATGGGATTATCAATGCTGAACAAGACAACTTCTTCATTTACAGTGAGCTGGAACTTCTCAGATGATACCTCAGTGCTGTAGCAGCACTACACAAATACTGGCTAGTGGATGTCGGAGGACGAGTTACATGTACATGGGACAGTCTTAGGTTGTGTGTTTATTTCATTTGTTGTTTTAAGTCAAGCAAGATGGAAGAAATCAAAAAGATACAGAAAGGACAGTAAAAACATTTAAACATTTCTGGCAAAATTTCCATGGAGCGATATTAACACTATAAACTTGTTTTAGCTAGAAAGGAGATCATCATGCCTGACGATTTTATTCCATGCATGTAATAGAAGAGAACAAAAGCTGTACTGTTAACTTTGGCCTGGAGCAAGAGAGTAACAGGACATTGTTAATTCAGTTAACAGTTAGTCAAGAGTTAGTTGATTAAAAGGCATACTATAAAATCAACCAGGAAGCAATATTCTGGCTTTGTTTTTTAAATGGGCAGAGAAAGGGGGTGAAACTCCAGGCTCCACGCCAGTCTGATTCGCTGTAGCGAACGCTGTAACAAATGAGTGGAGACCGTAGGGATCTTACTGTGCCCACGCACACCAGTGGGTAAAGCTTCCATGGCTCCCTCGTCAGTCCCTTGTACCTCACTACGGCTCAATCAGCCGTAGGGAGGCCTTGAACAAAATACTCTGTAAACCCTGTACGAAATGGTCGCTCAGGGGCAGCATCGCATACCTGATGGGCCCGTGCTGTGGGCAGAGGTGGTTACTGCTCCATCAGGTCACCGAAAGCCAGGCTGCACGCAGACCTCTCGTCCTTGCTCTGCGGACTGTCCGGCAGGAGCTGCAGCGGCGGCGATACGAACCCCCGGTACTGCTTGCTGGCCTTGGTTAGCTTCTTGAGTTCACTGGCAAAGGAAATGCCTCTCCTTTTGTCATCTCGTGCTGCCTGTGGAAAAAACCAAACCGGACCACAGAAGTGGTTTAACAGGCTGTTTGTCAGCGGTGAAATACAGAACCGGTACGAAAACACCTAAAACACATTCCTAAGCAGGCCTCCCTTTTGAAATTCAGTGCGGCTGTGCTTCTGTAGCCAAGCACATTCTTCTGGTTGTCCTGAATAAATTAATTGAAAATTATGCACTGTCAAAGACAGGTTTAGCAAATTTGGTATAAACTTCTATAAAAATCTGTGGTTATGGCACAGTTACTTTAAAGCAACACCTGCTGTGGATTGGTGGCATCTGGCGGAAGGGAGCACTCAGCTCCTTCTCCCGGCAGGCACGTACCTCATTCCTGCCATTTGCCAAAGCCAGAGAGAAAGCAACAGAACAACTTTTTCACCGGGCAGGAACAAAAGGAAATTTATTCCAGTAGTTTCTGAGTTCTGCCCATTTTCATAGCCCTGCTGTGCTACGATGGCAAGCACAGCACGCACGGCCAGAAGACTGTAAAGAATAGCTGGCAGCAAAGGATAAAGGTTGTCAGGGGAGCTGCAGGCTGCGAAGGAATCGTGCTGCTGGGTGTAACTGATGCAGGTCCATGAAGAAAAAAGTAATGGAGGTGTGGAGAAAAGAGGAATCTGCTTTTTGCTGTTGCCTCTTCTCCCCACCCAGCCTCATGCCAGTCGTGTCTCCCTCCCATTGACAGTAGGTGCCCATTCAGCTGACCACACGTTGTCTACAAGACCGGCTGCAAAGTATTTTACCTGAACCTGTTCTTTGAGTTTAAGGATAAATTTTCCTGCTCCCTTCCACTTGCTTTGGGCCTGAAACACACACTCCTGATCAGAGAGGATCCTCTGAGATGGTTTAGATGTCGAGGACTTTTTGCTTGCTGGCTCTTTTGTCACCTCTTCCAAGAGCACGTAATCACTTGGGTTTGGATTGCTCAAAATGCTGTAGGAGTATTTGGCTTTGCAAAGAGTCTGTTTCAAAGCAGGAAAAAAAAAAAAACCAAAAAACGGCATTCCCTCAGATTCATGTTACGGAACCGATTCCTCAGCTCGTGCCGAGAACCAACCCCACCTCACCCTGTGTGAAACCAGCCTCCACCCTGCACACTACAGCCCCGCGAGATGGGAAGGTGCTGCTGACCTGCTGTATGACGTCCTGGGCTGTGCTGAAGCGGGGCGCTTTGATGACGGTGCGCGGCTGCTCTGGGGAGACATCATGGACCTGAACAAAGAAACTGTCATCCTCAGAGCTGATGGCTGCATCTTCCTTTGCTTCCTGAAAGACGTTTCTCTCGTTTAAATTCTACAGAAAAAAGGAGAGCCAAATTCATTTACTTCAGAGAAGTAACGAGTAGCTGGTGGTCAAAAAAGGTTTTTATCACATGAAAACTGGAGACTGTGCTGTTGCCCAGCTCCATTTCATTAAATAAAAGTCTTCTATGTAAGAGTTTTGACAAGCCACTATTGCTAATAATAAATACCTGTGTTTCTAAAACTGGTGCCTGACACACCTTCCATAGCAGGCAAGGAATGGAGACATACACATAGTACGGCATTATGCAAAAGCGCTCACCTAAATCCTTTATTTCCTCATGTATGCAAAATTATGTTTTGTCATGTAATGGTGGCATTAAGATGGGAGATGGTGGAAGTGTCCTTTTCTCTCCTTATCTCTGCGCTAAAGCCAAAAGAATTCAGAGAGCAAGAAGTCTGAGCAAACGTTTTCCCATGGCACAAGAGGAAGGCAGCTCCTCTGTCCTTTTCCAGGCTCTGTGACTACTGCAGATTTTCAACACAATTCTTCCCTGTGCCTTCTCCCAGCTAACGCCTGTCTCTCCAACCCCTTGTAACACAGCTTGAATTCTTAAGCTGTGAGCATGGGCTGCGTGTCACACCCTACAAGTGGACCCACACCTTGTTTCTCCACGCAAATTTGCAGCTTCATCTCTAGCTCCAAGATCTGAGGCTGCTGTCTACCGAAGTGCTCAGAATTAGAGATAATGCTTCGAGGTACCAGCACCGCAGGACAAAACTACAGCATAATTTTCACATACGCCAAGACAGATTTTAACCCATGTTTTTTGAAAGAACAGGGTTTGGCAGTGACACATTTGTGGTCGCGTACACTTAGAAAGTAAGCGCTGCAGTCAGCTGAATTAAGTAGGCTATTATTTCCACAAACAAAATTCTACCTAGTAATATTTGCTCCGAATATTAGAAATAGAGGAAAACAAAATATGGATTTTGCGTAATATAATTGTAATTAGTAAAACTGAAGTTTTATCAAGGGTTGTATCAAAATAATTAGTTAAAAATATTTTTTTTCACTTTATAAGATCCCAGAGGATCTGTCATTTGTGTATGTAAAATCTGTGTATAGAAACATACGTGCACATACCTGACTATGTTCAGACTGGGCAAGCATTATTCTACACTGAACTGGCCAAAGGAGGTGCCTCTGAAAATGAGACCATTAAGTGTCTTTCTCCTGCTTTTTTGCTTGTCTCTCAAAAGCCTGGGCACTACAGTATTTTCAAGCTGTGGATGTTTTGCTCATAGTTTAAACTGAAGTAACTGCTCTGTCTTCCTCCTTTGAATTAAGAAGAAATCGCCTATTTCATTATTTTAGGCTATCATTGATAATTGAGTCATCCTTTGAGGTTTTTAGACTTCTTTAATATTAAAATTCTTTCTAATTTTTCTGAACAGAGGAAGTTGCAGACATCTAAACTAATACTTGTAGTCTGGAGTTGTGTTATCTATGATCCTTTGGTATTTACTATTATCTTTCTTTCTTTACATTAATTTCCTATCACATCAAAAATCTAGATTTGCATTAAATTAGAACTATCAGTCAAAACAGTAAGCTAGTGGCACGGAATTGCTGACTAAGCGATAACGATTAAACATCACACAGCAGATGCTAGAGCCGAGTGAAGTCAACTCCGTGTCACACAGGTGTATAAAGTCTAGTTGGTTGTGCTCACTCCAGAGTGATCTTTGTTTTTAAACGATGTACACGGCATTGACATTACTCACCAAGTAGTGAAACAAATACTGCACCCTTTTGTTTCCTGGTCCCGACAGCTATTTTTAGCTACCTTTGTAAATAATAATTTATCTAAAACAGACTTACTTCCTCTCGGGTTTTAAAGAGAATCCTTCCAACATATCCTTCTTCTGGGAACCAACTGTTCAAAAGCTGCACTAGCCCCTCTTCAGGACCAATCACTCTCTGGAATGGGGGCTTTCTGCATTCACTCTTTTCCTTAGATATAAAACTTTTCTCTTCCATCAGAAAATAGTCTGCAGCACATGACTCAGTGCCTTTTGTGGTAGCCAAGAGCTAAGACAGACCACAATAAATACACAGCAATTAGAATGCTAAATATAAACACTGCATAATTAGTAGTTATAAATGAGAATGAATAAGGAAGCTTTAAGAATCAGGAACTATTCTGATAGTGCAGGCAAGATTTCTGATGTGCTATTTATTATTCAGATATTTTACTCCAGGGTAATGTACTGTTCTCTTTAGCCCAGCCAAGCAGTTCAACTATTCCAGACAAGGCAGTACTATTTAAGCTTATTTCTGTCCTGTTTGGCTGGCCAGACAATTTATTCATAATCCCAGGACAGTACAGTCTTTTCCCACTGCTGGAATAACAATCCCTGTTGAGTTAACTGGTTTTTCTACTCGTGAACTTAGCCCTCTAACTCTTACTCTGTGTTCCTACGGTGCTCAAGTTCAAAGAATTGCGCAGAAATGTTTGCCCTTGCTGTAAGGACAGCCCACTGCCTCTTTGGTCACTAGGATTGTTGTTTTCATCTGCATATGCCCAAATATTAAAATACTAATAGGGAATATTTTCTAAGATTATAAACCAATTCCCTGAAGCCAAGACTGGGAAAGTTCCACTGATGATATTCTGTGTTTGCAATGCAATTAATTTCACAGTAATACATTTCTAAAGCACCTGCATGCTGTGATGAGTGAACTACAGCAGCCCTGCGCGTGAGAAATGCAGGGAGACGAATGTCCTGAATGATGTTAGTGTGGATTCTCGCAACTTCAGCGGGCAGCTTACCTGATGGAGCAGCTGAGCAGCCGTGGTCCCCCCACTTATGTTAAAAACAGTGAAAGGCTCCGGGCTTGGAATTCCATGAATTGTCACTTTGCATGTCACAGCAGCTTTCCTTTCCCCCATGCTAAACAACTGTTCAGACAACATTCAACAGGTTACTGAATGTTTTTACACAGGCATAGTGTTTTGGGGTTGCTTAAAAGAAGCTGTACACACAAGTTGCCATCAGCGGCGCTGAGTCTAGTTGGAGGCCGGTAACCAGTAGTGTCCCTCAAGGGTCAGTACTTGGCCCAGTCTTACTCAACTTTTTCATCACTGTTAGAGTGTACCCTCAGCAAGTTTGCTGATGACACAAAACTGGGAGGAGTGGTAGATACACCAGAACGCTGTGCTGCCATTCAGCGTGACCTGGACAGGCTGGAAAGCTGGGCAGAGAGGAACCTGATGAAGTTCAACAAGGGCAAGTGCAGGGTCCTGCACATGGGGGGGAACAACCCCATGCACCAGTACAGGCTTGGGGCGGACCTGCTGGAGAGCAGCTCTGCGGAGAGGGACCTGGGTGTGCTGGTGGACGACAGGTTGACCATGAGCCAGCAGTGTGCCCTGGCTGCCCAGAAGGCCAATGGGATCCTGGGGTGCCTTAAGAAGAGTGTGGCCAGCAAGTCGAGGGAGGTTCTCCTTCCCCTCTACACTGCCCTAGTGAGGCCTCATCTGGAGTACTGCGTCCAGCTCTGGGCTCCCCAGTTCAAGAAAGATGAGGAGCTACTGGAGAGAGTCCAGCGGAGGGCTATGAGGATGGTGAGGGGATTGGAGCATCTCTCCTATGAGGAGAGGCTGAGGGAGCTGGGCTTGTTCAGCCTGAAGAAGAGAAGGCTGAGAGGGGACCTAATAAATGCTTATAAATATCTGAAGGGTGGGTGTCAGGAGGATGGGG
>Ga0065711_1039391_pt1 | contig 17886 bp, 14 predicted proteins | sample Hoacrofraction12_FD_59098 | JGI IMG/M metagenome (GOLD analysis project Ga0065711, IMG submission 59098) | Hoatzin crop microbial communities from Cojedes, Venezuela - Epithelial fraction 12 v2 (version 2) | ecosystem: Host-associated > Birds > Digestive system > Esophagus > Crop | place...
CCCGCAACGCTGGGCAGGGTGCGGGGCTGGAGCCCCCCGCAGGGCAGCAGGAGGGGTCCCGCGGGGTGGGGGTGGGGGGCACACGGCCTCTTCCAGGCATTATCCCGAGCGACGAGGCCGAACGCGAGCTTGAAGAGGAAAATCTCATCCCGCAGGGACGGGAGCCCGAGGGGCTTGTCCAAGGTCATCGCGGGGGCTTGGGCTGGGAATGGAAGGCGCGTGGCTCAGGATCCAGCCTTCTGCTTTTGTCACCAGGGAAACCGCATAAGCCTCACCGGGGAGAGATGAATGAAATATTTTTATTCTATTTTTTTTTCTTTAGATGAAAAAAAAATGCAAAAGACCTTTTCCATGCAAAACATCAGCTTTTGATGACATTTATCAGATGTGTGTCAGAAAACAAGTCAAAACTCTACTTAAAATATTATCTGAGGCACCTTCCCAGCAGAAGCACCTTGGGGCTGATACAAAACATTTTCAGATTCTGAAGGCTCAAAAGAAAAAGAAACCAGAAAACAAATCCCAAAATGACAAGAACAGAAACACTAACCGATCCCCCCTCTTTCCCCTTAAAATGTTCCTTGTGATTTTCAGGGGAGCGAGAAACATTTCCTTGGCAGCTGGAGCTGCTCTCGCTACGGGTTATTTAGCTGCCCGGATGAGTGCTGTGCTGCGCTCCTGCAACACAACCTCCACAGCATCAGCCCGCTCTGACATAAATTCCCATTTATCGGCTGGGGACGGGCTCGCAGCAGTGGGGACAGAGCTGGTGGCCGGAGAGGGGGTGTCCCGGTGTGGCACGGCCACCTTCCCACCCAGCAGCATCTCAGGGAGAAGCGAGGGGCGAGGAGCTGCCGTGGTCCCCTCCATCGTGGTCCCCTCCATCACGGTCCCCTCCGCCACCATCCCGGGCCGCCCGCGTGCCGCTGGCTGGCGATGCTGCTGGCCCGGCTCTGCCCCCCTTGCCCGGCTCCAGCCATCCATCTTGCGCTGGGTAAGAGGCCTGTTGCAATTAAGTAGGCTGAAGTGCTCCTGAACTCTTTAACCTTTGCCCTAGGATTGCTCCTTTTGCCCCGGGGCTGTGGATCAGCTCCATTGCACTCTCCAAACAGCGCCTGCTACTTAGCTGACATTTCTTTCTCCTGCTGGATCCTATTAGCACCCTGAGGTTGAAAATGCTACTTTGGAGTGTTGTAAGGAACGTGATTTATACTGGAAAGTAGCGGCAATCTATCTTTCCCTATACACACACAACACATGAGGCAGGAGACCTAAATCCACATCGCCTGAACAAACAGCAACGGGGGTAATTGCTGGGGAGGCTTCAGGCACCTAGCAGGGAGAGGGGACATCATGGGGTGGCACAAGCCGGGCAGGCGCTGGGAGCAGGGGATGCCCAGCTCGGGGCAGGCAGCTGACAGCGGGGCTGTGCAGGAAACCCGCTCCCCGTTGGGATCCCGCCCCTCTGCCAGTGCGTAACTGGTGCTGGATGCCGCTGGTTTCCAGGCAATGCTCAAGACCTGGTTGGGAGCTGCGTGGGCTGTTTGCACGGGCTCCGGTCGTGGAGTCCGTCGTGTACTCTGTCACCCTTTTCCTTGCCTGTTGGTCCCCTGTTAAGGGAAGACCAGAGCTGAGCAGAATTTGCACTGGTTTTCCTGCGTGTGAGTACATATCATAGATAACACACTATGCATGGGAGGCAGATGAAAATAGGAATTGAATGGTGCCTGAAGGAGGGCTGATTAGCCTTTATCAGATATGACACACTAACCACTGAGGCTCCTCGCTGGGATACGGGGTTAAAATCTCTGCAGTGTCAAACTCCATCCTCCTAAGCAAAGAGACACTTTCCATAGTGTTTGTGTGAATCTTCTGGATAAGCCCTGGAGACTGAAACCGTCTCAGCTTCATGTGGGCATTAAAAGTCCCACCCACGCGGTTAAAAAAAGCCCCAAACCCAGAAACGCAAAAGCTGACATTTACTCTAAAATGTCTTCTTCCTGCGTGGCTGCGTGGCGTCCCGTGCGAGCCGCGCTGCCTGCTCCTCGCCGGGGCTGGCTCTGCTTTCGCAGGGCTGCGGGCATCCTCGTGGGCATTCACACGAACGGCCCAGCCGAAAGCCAAGAGATTATTTTGCACATGCGAAAGTGTGCGCACCAACACGCACGCGGACGCGAGCAGAGCGCTTTCCGGGAGAAAAACCAACTACAAAAAAAACCCCAGCCCTAAGCAGCCTCTGTGTCAAAAGCCCTTTTATAAAAGCCTCAGTAGCTGAAGAATTGCCATTGTTTCAGTCTCCAGTGAGCGCTAGTCTTAAAATATTTCCAGCTCAGAGCAGGCTTTGACATTCTGCCCAGACCCAGGAGAGGGAACAAACAGGAGTTCAGAAATGTTTCTACAAGGCACAGATCCTTCTTCTTGTTGGAGAGCCACGTTCTGCATCTTGTGCCTTGTGGCTACGTCCCCCGAAAGTGGGGGAAACACCCCAAAGCACCCCCAAAAGCAGGGAGGTGGGCAATTCTCGGGGGCTGCCGGCGGGGTAGGGAGAGCTGGCTTTCACCCTGCGGCACAGGGCTCTGCTTTTTGTGCTGGTTACTCAGCCTTTCCTCCGCAAACAGCAAAACCATTCCCCCCCTCCCCGAACTCGGGCACTCCAGGCTGCTCCTGCTCAGATGCCAACGGCGGCACGGACCTGATTCCCACCGCGCTGGATGCTGGCTGATGGTCCAAAAGCACAGGCTGCTTAGACCCTGGAAATCAGAGAAGCCAGAAAGTCTGCAGTGATATTAATCCCCCTCCACCTTTTTCGTGTGTTCACCGGTGATGCCGGGTGTGACAGCGTGCAAATTTGGGAGGAGGAAGCTCTCCGCGCTTCGCCCTCTCCATCACTGCCTGCGGGAAGGGCAGTGAGCGATGGATCATGGCACACGTGCCCGTTGCAGCACCGGTGGGAGCCAGGGTAGGAGGACCTCGGGACAAGGCTGGCCCTGGGACTTGGCTCACTGGGGAGCTGCAGCACAGCTCTTTGGCCAGCGTTTGTGTTTTCTCACCCTTTCCCTTTCCATAACGTAAAATGAGGAGGACAGGAGCCGAGACGCACAGTACTGGCTCAGCTACGCTTCTGCAGACCAAGGTCATCCCCACCTTCCTGCGAAAAACTTTTTTGGCAGAAAAGTGCAGCAAACTGTCGGAGGTCTGCAGGCAGTCGGGAGCGACGGGGCTGCCCCGGGGTCTGCAGGGTCTGCGTGCGGCGCTGGTGCCCAGGGCTGCCTCGGGAGTGCTGCCGACAGCCCGTTTGCTCCGCCGACCATGAGCTGTGGTGTGTGCTTATCTCACTCATCCCGCTGAATAAAGGGCAGTATTTACCCAGGAACAATGTGGGGTTAAAATTCAGTAGGTCCTTGTGCAACTCTTTATGGAGAGGCAGTGAGGACAAATAAACATCTCTTAAGAGACAGTCAGTACTCGGGCTCGCTGGTTAATTCATCCTCCAGAAATGCAGCTTGTTTATAGCCATTCATCGCAGGAGCTCGGAACAGCAGGGGCTTGATCCACTCCAAATTTCAGGCGAAATAATAAGATCCTCGCTCTTATTTGTTCTGAGGAGAGAACACAAGGTCAAATATTCAGCTAGTGCAAAGTTTGCTCAAAACTACTGAATATGTTTTATTTGAGAAAGTTTCTTCCCTGCTTTGTCTCTCTCTCTCTTGCCATTCCTCCCTCTCCCTCCAGCTAGCGAGCCCGGGAGGAGCCCAGATTCCCAGCGGATTTGGATTTCCTCCTTGAATGATAAAGGCTTCTGGGGGGGAATCAAAGCTGGGTGGCCAAAACCAGAGGTCCCGGGGTTGAGGGTTAGGATGTCGCTCTCTTATCTGCTCCCCTGCCGCGGAGAGACAAGCAGGGGAGCAACCACGCGTGGGACATCCAGCTCCCTCCTCGCCGGGGCTGCCCAGCCTGCCCTGGGGGCTGCTGCAGTCAGCCCCAGCAGAAACCCCTCTTCTCTGGAAGCTGGGTCAGCCCCATCCATTTCACAAAGCCGAGAGGGAGCAGTGCCAGCCGTATTGACAGAAAAACCACGAACTGGGTTATGTTGCCCGTTCCTCTCCCAGCGCCGAGCTCTCCCCGTGCGCAGACGAAGAGGGAGCGCGTTGCTCAGGGGGACGTCCAGGACACAGAGTCTGTACTGGTCCAGGAACCGCACGCAAGCTGGCTTTGCCTAAATGAGCCCAAAGCCTCAAAGAAAAGCTCTTCTTCTCTAGGATGACAGCCAAAGCTTCCCTCTGCCAAGGGCTGGGCATCGGGGGGGTGGATGGAGGGAGAAAGGGGGATCCTTGTTCATTTTAACAACCTCATGGCAGTGCTGGAGCCAGCGATGTGCCCGACCTACACCCAGCCCAGCGCTCTCTGAACACCACTGATCCTCTCGCAAGCGAGCAAACGCAGCGGTGCGGGGACGAGCTGTCCCGCTGTAGCCAACCGGCATTCCCGAGAGCGGGAGGCACTGTGGCTGTGTCGCGGTGTCTGACTGTCGGGATGAAGCCACACGGCAGCAGCTTGTCCTCCACCCCGGGGCACCCTGGGCATCCCGCAGCCCCAGCATCCCTGCCCCATACCCTCCACGCTCAGCAGCCCCAGCACAGAGCAGCCTGGACCTGTGGACATGTGTTTCAAGGTGTTCTCCTGCAGCAGACTTTCCTCTCGTGTAACTGGCTTCTGGTAGGGCAAGGCATTGGTTTGTACGTGCCCCTGGGATGCCTCTAAGTAATGAACGCAAGGTTGTGGCTGCTAGGAAGTCGCAGGGTGTGCTCTTTGGCTCAGAAGCTGGATTCACATCTCCTCACAGAGCCTGCTAATGGATCATCCGCAGATTCCAGTGTGCTTCCTTCCCAGCTGTCTGGTTTACCCAGCCTGGTAACACACCCTTGGGCCTTTTCCTTTGACTCTGTTATTTTAGCACCTTACACCCTTGGGCCACTCTTGCTGACCTCTCAGGTTCTGCTGCAGATATGGATATTTCTGCCATAGTTTGCTATTTTCTGTCCTTCAGCAAAGGTGGTTGGTAGAGGTGGCAGGGATATAACAGCAAACAGCAGCCTTGCGAGGGCAGGGAAGCGAAGACACGTGGTGCCAGGGGATTCCTTTATTTTTTCCCCTAAGTCCCCAAATTCTCACTAATTAAGAGCTAGGGGGAATAAAAATAATACCACCTGGGCCTAATCCTGTGGTCTGCCTCTCCCCAGGCATGTGGACCTAAACTCACTCGCCTGACTGCTGGTGGCATTGGCTGGGGAGTGTTGGTCTGGGGGCGGATGGAGGAACCCCCAGAGCCAGAGACCGCGGCGTGGGCAGCAGCGTGGGGGAGGACGGGGAGGGGTGGGTGATAGACAGGAGGATGGGTCCTCGCAGTGGGTAACTCTTCTGGGGCAAAAGCCAGGTCTTTTGGGTGCCAGTGTCATGTTCCTCCCCTTGGGTTATATCTTCTCTATTAGTGCTGCCTCGCAGCAGACTTTAACTCTGACAGTAATTACAGAGCTCGTTAAACACAGAAAACCAAACCCTGGTGCAGAATAAGGAAAAATAAGGCAAATTAGAAGGTGGGCAGAGTCTGGCATTGCCTCTTCCCGGCGGCGTCGCTTGGCTCCGGGGAAAGCGCCGTGCCAAGTTGCAGTTTTACACGGCAGGAATGAATCACAGCAAATCACTGACGGAGCCTCCGCCGCCGTCAGACACCAACTGCTTCGGCATCAAGGGGAAGCGCTGCTGGCCCCCGCAACCGCCGGCTGAGCGCGCGGCTGCTAATTAGTAAATAAGGGATAATCTGATCAATTAAGTGCTCAGCCCCGAGGCTGGCGAGGAGGGCACACCTCTGCCGGCGAGGTGGCTGGGAAAGGATGGCTGCGTGGGGATTGGGGCAGCTCTGGGGTTGTGGGGGGCTGCCGGGGGTCTCTGCCACGGGATCCCCCTCAAAACCCAAGCAAACGATGCCTCTCTCATGGAAAGTTCTCCCTCTCCGGTGAATGTGGGGTACACTGGGACGCAGTGAGGTTGGCCGGTGGGATGGATGCTCAGCGCGTCCCCCGAGATGTGCTGGGCTCTCCTCCGGCAGGCTGGCGCGGTGCTGGGGGTGGTTATTGCGAGGCAGAGAGGTTTTTACGCCCTGGGTGCATGGGTAGGCTCCGTCCCTCATCCTGCCATCCCTCCAGGGACGGAGGGGCTGGAGCCTGTCCAGACCGAGCCCCGTCCTCACCCCTGCGTGGTCCCGGTGTCACACAGTGGCTGAAGAGCCAGGTCTGGCACCTTGTCGGCGAGCGAGGCAAAGGCGAGCTGCAGGAATCGCTGCTTATTTCCAGACTTGCAAATTCAACCTCAGGAGAGCAGCAAAAGGAAATTAAATGTTCACTCGATGACGGCAAGTAGGGCTCTCCTGGGGCTCTGCAGCAGCTGGGGCAGCTCACCCGCGGAGCCCAGGGCAGGGGACCCAGCCGTGGGTCCCGCTCCCGCCACCTTCCCCAAGCCAGGCCCCGTGCCCAGCCCTGTCCCTGCACACCCCTCGTACAAGGGTTGTTCTGAGCATCCCTTGCTGCTTCCCCTCCGCCGGCTTCGGCACTATTAAAATGTTTTCCACCAGCACCGATTTCAATTACATGTTTTTAAAAAGTCATTAAACAGAATTCCCCATGAAATTATTTTTATTTCCCGCCTCTCCTCCCCGCCTCCCCGCCACTCCGTCTACTTCCAAACTAATGAGATTAATTGAGAACTACAAACGTCTTCCAAGGGCCCAAGGCAAATGCAATGTCAAACAAATGTAACTCTTCCCAAGCTGTGCAGGATGGCATCGACCCTCCCTCCCGCTCGCCTGCTCAGAGCATCCCTCCCGACAAGGGGCTGCGTTTTGCAGTCTCAGAAGGTGCTTAGGTTTTGAAACCTTTGGTATTGTTTTTTTCTCCTCCTTTGAGGAAGGAAAAAGAAAATGCCTGAGGAATGAGAGCTGTCAGATGCAATAACGTGAAATCTTACTTTGGGCTGGCAGGCGGATGGGGGGGTCTCTCTGGCATGTGGCGTTACCCAGGGAAGTTGAAACAGGGAAGCAGGGAGGAACATTAGAGAAGTTATTCTGCTTTTTCTCAGCCCCACAGGTAGGAAAAGAAAAATACAATCCCCCAAACCCAATAACCTGCAAACCAAACCCGACAATAGCCCTGTTCACCTCCCAGGCTTTTATCCACTCCCAGCGTTTGATTCCTCCCGTCTCAGCGCCGGGTTAATCAATGGAACAAATCCCCGGCGTCGCACCTCTCCCGGCCCCCGCGGGCTCCTCCGCCATTGATTAAAGCAAACAGCCATTTGCAGGGCTGCACGCCTCGGAACACAGCACGCTTTTTCAGGCTGCCTTGCTGCTGCCGGCTCGGAATAAATAAAGGAGAGGGAACAATATGGGAGATTTGTTACTTGGTGGAGCAACCGCTCAGCATCACCTTCCCTCCAGTGCTGCTTTAAGCAGGGCGAAGGAAAACCTCAAATAAAGCCCCCAACCCTGCTGAATTTTGTGGGATCGTACATTTAGATATATATATACACACACAGTGGTGAGGAAGACTGCAAGGATAGTTTTGGAATTGGAGAAAACAAATTTCTTTGCATGGAAACCCCCCCAAAACCCAGTTTGTGCAAGCACACGGGCACTGGTGATGGGAGAGGCAATTAAGGCTGCAGAACGGACTCGCTCCTTCGCCGTGATGACTTCAGTCTCGCTTGCAGCTCATGGGTGCTGCCAGCCCCTCTCCTCGCAGGGGTGCGGATGGGTCTCGGTGGGACCGCAGGGAAGATGCTGTGAGATGCCCATGGAGGGTTCAGTGAGTCACCCCCATGTAAGACCGCGGGGTGCCTGGGACCGGGGGGTGCATGGCCTGGCGCCGGCATGGGCAGGGGACCAGGGCAGCCGTGGGACGACCTGCCCTCCTGCCGATGCAACAGCCAGGCTGAGAAAGACCGTGGTGGATCCAGTCCCCGGCACCCTCTGACAAGTTAAAACCCTCCAGTTTATTAAAGATACATTCCTGTGCTAATAAAAGACGCGTTGTCTGGTGGCGGGGAGGCTGCAGGATGTTATGGTTGGAATGTTCCTTGGCCCTTGTGTAATTAAAAGCCCCACCAGCTGTGGATCTGCAAGAAGATATTTTTTCCCCCCTAGACAGACAGTCTTGATGTTTTCTGTGATCTCCATGATGTCACCAGCTCCCCTTTGATGTGTGCAACCGAGGAACCGCTGGTGCTCACGACTCTGGGGGGATATTTGTCTGAGTGTTGCTCATTAGATGGCCCAGTAGGATGGAGGCAAGATTAATTACAGAAGGGAAGAGACCGATCCCTGCATCCAAATTTATTAGCACGTTAGGGCTTGGTGGCCATTGTGGTGAGCCAAATGCAAAAATAATAGTAGGACAAAGACACTTCCCTGAAGGTTTCATTAATGGGACAAAAGGATGGACTGTTTTCCCCATTTCATGCGGGGAGGATGGAGACACAGAGCAATTAAAGGCCTGTCTTAACACAACACAGCAGACTATCCCACACGGGGTGTGCAGGGCAGCCAGCCCCAGAGCAGATCGCTCCTGATTGCCGCTCGTGCTTTCACATTTGTATAACATGATGAAACCACGAATCTACAAGTGGTTTCTTTGCGCAGCTCCTCCTCTTGGGCTGGCTGGTGGCGAGTAACATCGCAGAGGTGGCCAGCGGTACTCGGTGCTGGATGCTGCCGCAGCCAGAAATGATGGACCAGCCCTTGGGGTTTGTGGGGCATGAATGAAACCCGGTCTGAGCAAATGGCCTGAGGGATCCAGCCCTGCCCATGCTGAGGCTTTGGACTCCACAGCATGCAAACAAACCTCCTAAAAATGACCGTAAAACAGTTTGTTCCTGTTCTCCTCCTGACACCCTTGCTCCCATCACCACGTTGCATGCTGGAGACAAAAGCCTCTCCCGTGGCGCAGCTCACACGCTCCCCGGGGACTCCTGCCCCTTCTACAGCGACCAGGATTTTCCAGGGACAGAAAAAGCTGGGGGCAAAATCCTGCTGCCCTTTATAACAACATAAAAGAACGTATTTTATGCAAGTCCTCAGATGTGTTGTCTTTGGGCTCTGGGGGTCCGTGGAGGACAGCTGGAGCCCATCCTTCTGCCCAGGCTTCGTAGACCATTACGGTGGTGGCTCCTGAGTTGTTATTCTGGGTGAGGTGCAAACCAGCCCCATTCCAGCAGAGAGGGCACAGCACGGCTTGTAGGAACAGAACGTCCCCTCCGCTCACACCCCGGCCGCTTGCTGGGGCAAATACCGGTCCCAAGCCTCCGAGGGAACATTTCTGCAGGTATTTACCCTGCAAGCAGCCCAGAACTGGATTCAGCTAAGGTGAACGCTGGGACGATGTGGAAATGCCTGTCAGGCCTACAAACCCGCAGGGCAAATTAAGCAATCATGTTCCCAGGACATACATAAAAATAAGTAAAAAACACCATTAATCCATAGCAACAAAAGGAGATAGCATGGCAACAGCAGCAACTGCTGCAAAACAAAACAGTAACAAGAAGAGAGGAGGGGAGGGAGAAAATCAAGCCCTGCTCTGTCCTTGGGGGGTTTTTAAGGTAAAGCGGGGTGTTGCATCCCGGGTGGGTGGCGGGGAGCACAGGGGCTGGGTGCTGATGCGAGGGGCTGGCTGTGTGGTCCTGTGCACAGCTCTGCTCGGCTGCTGGGGGTCTGGGGATGCCGGGAGGATCCCGGGACGCCTGGTTTGGCCTCTGGAGCTGGGAAGGGGCTGCAGCAAGGCACTGGCCGTGGCACGGGGCGGTGGGGATGGCATTTCCCAGGCTGACTGCCACGGTTCTCTGGTGGTAGCCGAGCCTGTGCTTGGGCTGAGCAAATTCCCAGCTCCTGACGGTCACCAGCAGAGCACGGCTGGGAGCTGAGGACACCAAACCCATGGTGATTTTTTTTTTCCTAATTGCTGTTCAGAAAATTAAAACAAAAAATGGCCAGCGCAGGAGGAACAGTCCTTAATAGCAGCTCACAACCACTTCACAAAGATGAGCTGCTCATGCCTGTGGCACAGTAGAGGAAAAAGAGCCTTTTACCCCTTAGGACTGATGTGCCATGGACTTGCTGAATTAAATAACTGAGCCCAGGAGGGGAGCTGCTTCTCAGAGGCAGCCCTGCTGTGCTCCCACCCCCCAAAACGATGCTTTCAGCTCCGATGAGGTCAAATCCCCCCCCAGAAACAAAACCGGGATAAACTCGGCATCAAAACAAGGCTCAAACCCGGTTTTGAACCCAGGTAATGCTCCGCTGTGGGTGCGTAGGAAGAGCGTGATGGAAATAAGCCCTAATGGGTGTTAATTTGAAGTGGCAAGTTTGTGAGTCAGGCGGTGGGGTGCAGGGAGAGGAGTGGGCAGGCGGCACGAGGCAGGGATGAGAAGAGTCGCTGCTTCTGCTGCCTGCTGAGAGGGGAGAGCACCGCAGCGACGTTCAATGGGCTTGGGATTGGGAAGGAGAAAGGGAGCTGCATGACAGCAGAGAGGGGATTGCATAAAGCTGAGTTCCAGGCAGTTTGGCTTTATCGGAACCCACGTTCAAGGGATCGTTGTTAAAAGGAGGAGATTTTCCATGCTGTAAGAGCCAAAGCAAATACAGTGAAACTTAATTAAATACTTGCCTGCTAAAATAATAATTTTCTTATGAATTGAGGAAGGTGAAGCACAATGAGAGATGGACCTGATAAAGGAACAGTGATTCTCCAGTGTGCCTGGCAGAAGTGCACAGGTGAAGAGCACAATAAAGCAGTTTTTTTGGTGGGGAAGGCTCTCCGCTTTTTCCCTTGTACAGGTCCATGTGTAGGATGCCCTCCACGGCCATGCTGGCTGCCGAAGCCCTCATGTACTGCTTGTCTCCATCACAAAACTTGAGCATACCATCCAGTACTGCTCTACACAGTCAGCTCAAGGAATGGCATTGCCTGAATGGCTGGCAACAAGTGGAAAGGCAAATGCTTGTCTAGAGGAAAGAGAAGGAAGGGCGAAAAAATTCTGTGGATAACTGCAATATTAATTTTGTTCTTGCTTGCTGGTGCTGGGGAGACGGGAGACACCTCATCTGCTGGGCCTGGGGCCACTTCTGCACTCCGAGAACTTGTTCAGTGGGGCTCTGGGCAGAAAAAATGTCAGCTGGAAGAAAGCCCCTCCAAGTATGAAGTGAATGGTAATATCATCACCATACAAAGAACTCGGGAGAATTGTTTCAAGAGGCAAAGCTGGGGAAAGAAAAAGAAAAAAAGAGGTCTTGAAGCGTGCACCTGCAGGACGGGCTGGCCGTGAGTGCGTGGAACATGCCTTGCACGCGCGTGTGCACTCCTGCGGCACAGCTGGGGCCCTCGCTCCCCCGTCTGCAAAAATTGCAGGCTTGGAGGCCAGGCAGAGATTTGTTTTGAAAGCCTCTCTCTAAATGTTATTTCCATTTAGAAAGAAAAAAATGCGGATGGATAGATGGCTTTCACCTTTAAAGGGCTCCTCCCCGGCAGCACCCCGCCGCAGGACCGCTGCCGGCTCACTCCACTCCGCTTCCCTCCTCCGAGCCCTGGGCCATCAGCAGCTTTGACACCCTGGAAAGAGAGGCTTTCTGCTGGCCTCGGGCTGCCGTAGGCGTCAGGGCACTGAGACAGCGCAGCAAAACGGGGAGAAGAAACAGCGGCTTGGAGCTTTTCTTCGGTGGTTGGCTCAGTCTCAGTGCTACTGGCTCCAGCCAGTGCATTTGGCTTCTTGGGTTTGACTCGGGGTTTGTGGGTTCAGTACTTTTACATTGATACCTCAAACCACGGGGGAAGGATTAGGCCAAACCCCTGTTTTTCCATTATTTTAATACATGTGGTAATTTTAAAAATGTTCAGTTTTCTAGCCTCCTCCAAATGCAGATAGTTTTTCTCTCGCAAAAAAAACCCCAATCCCCCAGAAATCAAAAGACTGAATTTGGACCCTGTGTTATTTGGCATTGACCCTTTCAGATGCGTTGAATATCATTACTTCATGGCTGAAATTACAGAAATAAACCCACTAATAAAATAGAAGCTAAGAACTTTTACCCTCTTTGTCTTTGCATGGGAGTCAGTAAAGGCTTAGTCTGTACAATAATTATACTGTATGCACAGCAAAAAAAAGTTCTCGACTCCTGCCATTCCCAGCCCTTCCCCACCAAAGAAAAAAAAAGTTGGCAATAAATTTAAAACAGTTTTATTTACCTTGAACTACTCAGCCAAGAATGCACATTATTTAGGGACTGGAATAAAAAGCCATTCACTCTAGTTCAATTGGCCATTTAGTTCAATTTGTGTGTGTTACTGCAGGTAATTACTATGGTAATAATGTACTGTAATCTGCGCTGATTTGGAACTTGTCCTGTTTCTGTATTAATAATAAGTGCCATATATGTACTAATTACCAGTTTGTTACCATGGTTATTTGCGTAGATGCCATGTTAATGATACCCTGGAAACATAAAGCAATGACATTTTTGAATTAAATCTTTGTGGTCTCTTTAGTGCTAAAAGCCCAATTCACATAAAATAATGATGAAGAAAATGAGATCATCGTCGCTGACTTGCCAGCAAGCTGATTAGCTGCACTGCATAAATATACAATTTTACCATACTGAAAAATTAGAGCTTCCAAAACATTTTCCATGGTTGCTAAGTAACTTCCCAAAGATTACATCACTTACAGGAACACGCGGTGCCAAATCCATCGCGCACACGTATTTATAGAGCGTACAGTGCGGGGAATGTGCGCTCGGCGGAGAGGGCTCCGCTGTGCCATAGGTGTAAGCTGCTGGCTCCCGGCCAGAGGAGAGGGTAAATAAACAGGCATCCCTCCCCTTTCCCGACAAACTCATCCCCCCCCTCCCCTTTACCCCTTGGAAGGAGCCAGGAGGCAATCCAGAGCCATCGATTTCATAGGATTATTTAAAGCCAAGAGGGAGCTCTGCTATCCCTCCCCTACAATGATTTCACGCTGCAAGCCCTGCGCTGGCTTGCGTCTTTTCTCTGCTTTAAACCGAACCAAGCAGCGCATTTTTGGGGATGATTTGTTGGAAATGTGGACTGGAAGGGACAGGGCTGGCTACCGCTGCCTCCCGGTCTGAGCGAGCGCTGGGTGCACGCTTGCGCAGGGCGGATGTCTCCAGGTTTTGCTGCCGGACGCCGAGCAGCGTTTGTCCCTGCAAAGCTTCTCCGTCTGCCGTGTGACTCGCTCTGCAAACAACCTGCTATTCCCACGCAGCAGCTACTTTGCTGGCCATACTGGAGCTACATTACAATTAAAAATAGTTTATTGGCAACAAAAACATTCCCTTTTCCCTGCCCGCGCAGTAAACAATGGGTCCTTCCTACCCGAAAATTAATGGCAATTCTTTAACCAGATGACACTGGTGTAGGGGCTGGGGAGAACTGGAATGCTGAAGCTGTGTGTCCCTGCAGACAGCGAGGAGTAAGGCAGGGAAACCTATAGGTCCCAACCCTATAGTAAAGTCTGAGTCCTACTGCTGTGGGTGAAGCCCCACAGATCTGGAGGGTCTGGTGGGTCTGCTGCGAGGAGCAAGACCCAGATGCCGCAGAAGGCAGCGGGGTTTGGGCTCCCCGGGTCAGCTGAAGGCTGGAGCTGGGGCTCTCCTCTCTCGCTGGCAGGGTTTGTCTGGGAGATGAACGAGGAGGTGGCAAAGAGCATCCTGGTGAGTCCGCTCGAAAGAAACCGGTGGCCTGGACTCTGTGTACCCGAGAGGACCAACAGCCACTGCAACACCAGCCAAAAGCCCCGGAAAAATCACAACATGAAGTTGCCAAGGACATTGCCTGACCCTCGGCACGCTGTGGAGGGGCTGGCTGAGGCACCCGCTGGAAGATGCCCCTGGCTTTCACCCAGTGAGATGCTGCTGGACCACGGCCACGCAGGAGCTGTTTCTCTCCGTTATCGTTCCTCTGCTTTGGCCCAAAGCCATCGGAGCATTTCCCTCCCTGCTCCTGCAAAACGCAGTCCCGCGCAGCGGATGCCATGTCATTTGAAAAGCTACTTAGTGCTCTTTATTATCTGGTCATTATTTTTCCACTGAAGCCTGAGATAAGCAAAGCATAAATCAAACCAGAACAGGAGCCACTTGGAACAGGTAAAGGATGGAAAAGATTTTAATCAGTGAATCTGGGCAAGAAAAGCCGAAAGAGGGAGAGGGAGGGAAGAAAGGGGGGTGAGAAACAAAGAAAGGGAAAGAAACACCACTTGTTGTTTGTGGGATGAAGACAAATGTTTCCAAAGCCACATTTTCCACATGACTCCCAGTAAAAGCTCTTGGTTTGATTATTAATCACAGGGCGGCCTCCATCCATCACTCCATCCCTCCGTGCCTCCTGAGCTGTTTGATGTGCTACCCTCCGCTCTCCCATCCCGCATCCCCCCCATCGGGTGGCCCTGACAGGAGAAAGCCCGGCAAGTTATTCCAATAAAGAAAATGCAATCAAATAAACAGAGGAGGAAATAAATAAGATGATCAGGAAAGCTTCTGCTGTTCTGGTTGGATCCCTGCCTCTCGAGGCTTCTGGAGAGCTGCTGACACCGGGACCGTCTTCTGAAATGGATGGACTTTGCCTCTTGCCTCATGCATCTGTTTAATGACCTCTCCTTGCAGGCACTTGACATGTGATTTATGGGATCTAAATTTTACCTCTTTGCTTCGGTGTTGCAATCGCTACGGTCTGCAAGGTGAGAGCACCTCGCCCTGCCGAGACGCCGTGCCGGCTCCCGCGCTCTCCCGCTCACCAAACGTTCTTCTTCTGGCCCTTCCTTTAAAAAAAACAAACAAAAAAACACCAACGAAAAAAACAACAGACTTTTAAAAATGTGTTTTTTCCTCTTTAAAAGAAAACTGCTGCTGACGCAGCCTTTGCAGCGTTCAAGGCCGATGGCGCTTTTCAGGGAAAGCAAACAGCAGCACCCCAGCTGATTTCCTGCAAATAATAACAATAATAATGAAATATATAAATAAAGAAGTGCTTAATTCTTTTACTGGCATCTGTAGCCTCTTATTCATAAATTCATCAGGACTTTCCCAGGATGTCAGTTTTGGCAAATGAGCCCTGAGTTGCTTCATGCTAATGGAGCGGTGGGCTGCCTGACCTCAGGAAATAGAGAGGCCAAACATGAAAAAACAGAGCCGGGTTCAAGGCTGGGGCTGTGAACCCCAGATTTGAGGGTGAGGTCGGGAAAGGGTCAGGGAAGCATTGTGTGCGCGCGAGAGAGAAATGCTGGTTTCTATTTAAAACCTTTCATGCCGCTGCCAGAGACCTCTCGCCATTGTGTGCGGGAGCAGCCCGGCGATTGAGAAATGCGCCTGGAAGATCCCGGCTGCTGGAAAGATTGGAAACAGTCACCCTTACGTGTGACCAGCCCAACCCTCCCCTACCTTGGGAAGAAAGAGAGGGCGAGACCTGCCTGGCTCTTCTCAGCGGCGAACGCCGATGGATTTGCTTTGGCGTTTGGGGGTGATGGATGTGCCGGGTGCTATTCATTAGAGGTGATTTGTTGGGGCCGGCGTAGCTCGCCTGCCCATTAGGACGCATTTACTTTGCAGGTTGGTAATGATGGGTGCGCTTAATAGTTTCTGAGTATCAGAGGGCATTATAAAGCCCTGGAAGAGAAGGCTATCAATATTCACAGCTTCAATTTGTTGGGGGAGGAAACCAGTGCATGTGCCTGGGAGGGGTGTCCGCCCCGAGCCCCTGCTCGCTGGTGGTGGGTGTTGGCATGGGAGCGGAGCAAGGGGGATCGGCTGGGAATCCGGCCGTGCTGTGTCCTTAGCGCATCCAAGCGATGTGGCAGCAGCAGCTTGTTCGGCTCCGGCGGGGGCAAACCGAGTCCCACCACTGAATTTGGGTGCATGCTGAAGGCAGAGCCAGAGGCAGAGCCCCATAGCCCCAGGTCCAGCCCCGGGGTGGGGGGTTGCAGTCCTTTAGGGCTGGCTCTCGGCGAGCATCATGGCCCACGATAAGAGGAGGCGTAAGGTCATTCACTGAGGGATGATTATGGCTATTACATCCCAATTCCCTTCCCCTGCCCTCCCCCCGGCCCGGGCTTCGCTGGGAGCGAGATCCCGTTAACAGCCCTCTGCCGATGGGCAGCCATTTACTTAAGTCCCAATTTTTCATTAAAATAGCACATATGGCTATCAAGCATCGCAAGGTCACAGGGCTGCATTGTCTCAGCTTAATACGATGCTATTAAGGCTGGACTATAATGTCCCAGATACAGCAAGTTCAGCAGCATAAGATCAAGCATTGGGCAAGACTGCAATTTCCTCCTGTCCTCCTGCTATGATCTTATCAAAGCCTGACTGATCTCTATATACGAAATCGCACCAGAGAGCATTAAACATGGTGAAAGGCTCCGCTTCCCCCGGCCCGCGGGGAGGTTGGCTTCGCCTCCCTTTGTGTCGCTGCCTCCCCTCTCCGGCAAGGACCAGGGCAGAGTCGCCTGATTGAATCAGCCGGGCTGAGAAGCGGGTGCGAGTTAGTATTTTATCTTTGCTGTTGGCTTATTTTAAAGCCTGACCTCCATTCAAGCCCATGTGGTTTTGAGTCTAATTTTTTCCCCAGCTCTGCATCGCGCTGCCAGGTCTTGGCTGCCCTCGTGGCCACTGCACTGGCCTGGGACCCTCGGAGCTGTGGCTGTCACTGCTCTCTGCAGCCCTCAGCAACCCTTTTACTTCTCCCTCAACTAAACTAGATGGGAATAGTTCTTTTCTTCCAGCCTTTCTCTTCCTATCTGAGCTACAAGTGCCTGCGTGCAGTCCCTTTATCTTACCACGGCTCCTGGCACAGCGGGTCCCTGCGCTGGGTGCTTGATGAGATACAGGCAGGCCAACCAGCAATTATGGAACAGAGGCAGAGGTAGGAGAAGGTGGACTGAAAACTGTCTGATGGCTTTATTATGTCATGCAAGGATACGCCACTTATTGCCTCGTGGGCACTGATGTAACGTGGTGTGCGTGTGCCCGGATGGGAGGGTTTCATTGTAAGAAGAAGGTGCATAAATAAAAGCCAGTTTGTGTGCACACCAGCGCTGCCAAGGAGGAAACATCTCTCGTGGTATCTCCACGAGCAGCGTTTGCAGAGCAAACAAACGTGTTAATCCATCTCCGTAGCATGGAGACGCGCCAAGCCCCCCGGCAGCCCGCACGGTGAGCCTCTGTGGAGGGACTGTGAGAGACCGGTGTTGGGGGAACGCGGTGGCTGCTCCCTGCTCCCATGCGTGTGTGGCCGTGCCGCGGTGCAGCTGCACCGGGTCAGTGCATCCGCACGGCCCCGTGCACACCGGGTGAGCTGGGCAACGAGAGGGCGGCAGTGGGAAGGGGCTTGCTTGGAAAACAGACCAACCAAGGGCAAGTGCAGGGTCCTGCACCTGGGGAGGAACAACCCCATGCATCAGTACAAGCTTGGGGTGGACCTGCTGGAGAGGAGCTCTGTGGAGAAGGACCTGGGTGTCCTGGTGGATGACAGGTTGACCATGAGCCAGCAGTGTGGCCTGGTTGCCAAGAAGGCCAATGGCATTCTGGGGTGCATTAGGAGGAGTGTGACCAGCAGGTCGAGGGAGGTTCTCCTCCCCTTCTGCTCTGCCCTAGTGAGGCCCCATCTGGAGTACTGTGTCCAGTTCTCGGCTCCCCAGTTCAAGAAAGATGAAGAGCTACCGGAGAGAGTCCAGTGGAGGGCTACGAGGATGATGAGGGGACTGGAGCATCTCTCCTACGAGGAGAGGCTGAGGGAGCTGGGCTTGTTCAGCCTGGAGAAGAGAAGGCTGAGAGGG
>Ga0065711_1006487_pt1 | contig 17885 bp, 25 predicted proteins | sample Hoacrofraction12_FD_59098 | JGI IMG/M metagenome (GOLD analysis project Ga0065711, IMG submission 59098) | Hoatzin crop microbial communities from Cojedes, Venezuela - Epithelial fraction 12 v2 (version 2) | ecosystem: Host-associated > Birds > Digestive system > Esophagus > Crop | place...
TTTCTCCCTTAACATTTCTTTTTCCTTTTTTTTTTTTTTTTTTCCAGTGGATGAGCCACCCTTGGCATCGAGCCTTATGCGTGTGACTCAGATGAATTCTGCTTGTCTGAAGGATTCCTGCAAGTCCTCAGAGTTGTCCAACCCGCCTGGGCTCAGCACTGGAGCCCGTGAGAAACACACTCGAGGCAAGTCGCACAGTGCCAGCAGCCTTGTTCTCCCTGTGCGGGATGGACCGCTGCGTTCGGGGACTCAGCAGTCACTCTCGCTGCGTGCCCCTGCTGTCCTGTGGCATTGAATCTGGGACGGCTGCTCAGAGCTCAATGGAGGGAGGTCCCTGTGGACCTTTTGTGTATGGTGCAACGCTGCATTTTGTTTTTGCTTATTCGAGTTCCAGCCAGCTGGCTTCATGCTGGTTTTTTGTTGTGGGAAATGGTCCCCTTGAAGTCAGGGGAGTTGGGCTTGGGGCATCTCGGAAGTCCCCTGGATTCCAGTGTTGGAAGACGTCCGTTCATTTTGAATGCCTCTGGTTTTCAGACTTAATTGGACCCACCCAAGGGCTAATTTTTTTTCAGAGGCACTAAATGCCTCAATACCTCCTACTGATAGTAGATGGTGTGGTGAGAGATCAGCATCTCTGATACTCAAGCTGCATTAGCCAAGGGAGCCTAGCTTGCTTTTAGTTTCTAGGTCGGATTTGCAAAGCTGGATTTTTATTTTTTTAAATTATTTTTTCATGGGAGCTTNAAGATGAGAATCTAAACAATAAGAGGTTGGGTTTTTTTTTTCAGATGTGAACTTGGGTGTCTGTGCCTCNGTTTCCCTGTGTGCAAGATGAGGGGACTNCCATGTTCCTTGCTCAGTGGTAATCTAAAGCTGTTGGACATCTTANTTTTTTGGTGCAAGATGCAAGTGGAGCATAAGACCTCATGAAGCTGATCCTTTGTGGAGAGCTCTTTGGGAGATCCTTTTCCTATTAAGCTGATAATACCTCTTCCAGCAAGTCTGGGTAAAGCTGGGATGTCCCAAAAGCCCAGGAGAGGGGGAAGCCATGAGCCTTCCATGCATCTTCTCTTTGCCAGTAGGGAAGCTTTCAACACAAGTGCGTTTTTATCTCCAGGCATGTTTTTGAAAGCCTTTCCCACAACCCACATTCCTGGCATGCCCCCATGAGGGAAAGAATTAGAGAAATGAAGGCTGGAAACGGAACTGGGTGGCATTGTAATCAGTCCTCTGACGTCCCTTTCTCACCCATTGCCAGTTCGGTTCGTTCTCCTGCCCCTCCGGCAAGCTGAGGTCCTGTAAGATGTGACTCACCTGGCTGCTTTAGTTGATGAAATGGCCCTGATGCCTTATAAGGCAGCTCCCATGCACATGAACTGCCTTCCTCCCCTCTCTGTGCACAACTTGTAGCACACGTAACTGTTGCCACAGACTTCAGAGCTGCCTGAGACGTCCCCTGCAAAGGTATAAGGACATAACTTGGCCCTGGGGATGGAAACCACCCATCAGAGTGTGTTTGAGCTCCCCATGGAGCAGGGAGATGCCAGTCGCTGTGGCACCAACTGCCTGTCTGGTGGGGTAGGGAGAGAGATGGAGTCCGAGGCTTCAGCCCTCCCCTGTGCTCTTGATATGCTCCACTACTTGGTGCAGGTTCCCTCCATGGCTGCCCCTAGCCCTGGAGAAAGGTGGCTTTTTTCCACATTTTAGCTCTTCAGCTAGCTTTATCCTTTGTCCTCCTTATTCACCACATGCTAAGGAAGAGAAACTGCACCCTACGGAGGAAGGGGATGATTATGGTGGAGAGCCTACCAGTGGCTGATGGCCTCTAATCCCTTGGCCCCAGGTTCAGAGCATGGATGCTACTTCCATCCATCCCACAGGGGCTCCATATGACACACTGTCGGGCAGCTTGGGCATGCGGAGTGGCAGGAGATTCACCTCCGGTCCTTTGTTCCTTTCTATTTTAGTTGATCCAAACGTGGAGACTTCAATGCCTTCCCTAGAGGAGCTGTCCCACTCTGGTTAACCTCTTAGGCAGGAGGTTAGTGCTCATGGGCACCAGTTTCCTTGTGCTTATCATTGCCTTGGCTCCTTCTGCATCTCCCGAACAAACCTCTCCTGTACACGCCCTCCAGATCCACAGACCTGCTTATCCAGTCTCCTGCTTACCTCAGTGTTTGGCTGAGGTAAGTACTTTTTGTTCTCCATCCTCCTCCATTAGGAAGCTGGCTGGCTTTCAGAGCTTAGGGATCGGCTGGGCGAAGGTTGCAGCACTATCTGCTGAGAGGCACACCAACACCTCTTGGCTGAAGGGCAAACCGGTCCTGTCAAACCTTTCTGGGAATTTTTGTGACTGGTAGGAGGAGGACTGAGAAACTCCATGAGGAGGTGATGGACGCCTCTTCTTGGTCCTGTCCTGAGCTCTGGCCTCTGAAAATCCAGAGCTCAGCTTCTTGAAATCTACCCCGCAGCCCTCTAAGGCAGGGAGCATTCCCTGCTAGGCTTCATAAAAGGGGGAGACGGAGTCAGAAACGTGGCTTAATCGCAACTGCCGGGAGGAACCACAACCAGGGCCCAGATGAGGTCAGAGAACATGGTTTAAATCAGGTCACGGCTCGATATTTATTGTGTGGAGTTTTTCTATTTTCTTTGCTCCCGCACTGAAATCCTTCCCCAGAGGCTATTCAAGGAAATAAATAGCCAGTGGAAAGGGACAATAGCTTGCTGTGGAGTACAAATTATATGAAGCAGTAGGAAATAATAGCAGAGTGAGCAGCTGCTATGCCGAGAAAGAATGCACGGTTGCTCTCTCCAGCTCCCTTTTCCTTGAGCAGACGCTGATGCCTGGTTCACAGCACACGCTCCTTGGTGCCTTGAGCATGCAATGGGACAGACACCTTTTCCACCCACAGTGTCCTCCTCCGGTGCCACTAATTAGCACCAAGCTGAAGCCACAGCCTTTTGCTGGGGTGCTAAGGGGACCTCTTGCCTCTTCTCGCAGGGCTTGGTTTGAGACATTCCTACAGCCAGCACGGCCACCTCGCCTTCCTCTCTCTCCCTCTTCTCTTCTGGGCTGAGTGTCACATCTGATGAAGACCCATGTCGCTCCTGCGAGGGACTATTCATAGCTTGTGTCATCTAGAGAGGATGCATTGGCTGCCCTGTCCTCTGAGTCCCTTGAAGCCCTTCCTCAGAGCACCGTTGGAAGGATGGTAGGGACCGTTTTGGTGTGCTGGTGTGGATTTTGGGGGCTGCCCCCTGCCACAAAAGGCCATGTGAAACCCCTCACAGCTAGGGCAGTTGGGCTACCTTGGCTGGGAAGTGGGGGAAGCCTGTGGTTTTCCTCAGGGCTTCACACCTAGCTGGCTTATGGTCCTGCCCAAGTAAGAAAACAAAATGAATACTGCTGCCAGCAATGATGCTGCTGAGGATCTTGGCAGCCTGCTGAGGAGGGTGGCATTCAAGTCAGTTCTCAACAGCTGTGTGGGTGCCCTGTGGTAGCGGTGGTGGCTCTAGGCTGTGGTACATGAAGTCCTGCTGTCTGGAGCCACCCCGAGGGTCCTGAGATCCCATGGGTGCTCCTGGTGGCCTGAGATCTCCCCAGGACTAGCAGGAAGGCTGGGAAGGACTGCTAACACCGAACCCTGCCTTATAGGACCTCTGCAGATGGAGCTGCCTCATTTCATGGGATGAAAGCATTCTGCAGAGGACCTGCCCTGCCACCCTTCTGGCTGAAAGTCAACATGGTTGCAGTGGCTTCTTCCCTCCTTAAAATATGATTTTTTTTGTTTTGTTTTCTCCATGCAAAATTGCAGGCCTGCCTGCTCCATGTTGGAAGCTCGCCTTGCCCTCGAGTCGGGCACGGTCCCCACCCTTGCGCCAGTGACTGCTTATTGGGTCTCTGCTGTCCCAAGGCACCCTCTGGGAACGCAGCAAAGCCTCCTCTGGTACCAGCGGTGTGAACATGGGCATCCCAAACCAGTACAGGCTAACTGCCCTCTGGCCAGGATGAACATCTCTGTGGGGCCCTGGAGAGGCACTCCCAGGCAGGTACTCTATTATAGCGTCATCTCTCTGGGGGTGAAAGGTTCCTGGGTCCCTCGCACCAGTGGCTGCCTGCTTCCACAACCATTGCTTATATTTTCCTCACTGCACAGACCCTCAACCTCCTTTGAAGATGCCCTTTAGCCGGATTTCCTCTTTCTTAGGGATTTACGTTCCCATCATACCACTGTTTCCCCAGGCTTTCTGCTTTGCGATGTCTGCGGGGAAGTATCAGTCTGCCCCCTTCACCCTCCTTTCGTCATCCCAGTCGCTACCTCCAGTGGCACTGGAGAATTTTGTCTGTTCTGGGGTCCCCAAAGTCTCAGCCCCTTCCTACATGAGGAGCACATACCCCTGCAGGAGAGAGGCCATCTGCACAGGACTGGTATCTGACCATGCAGAGGCTCAGCTCCGCAGACGAAGGAAGTCACCAGCGCTGGCAGAGTTGCTGCCTGGTTTCCCACTATTGTTCCCAGTGGCAAATAAAAGGGGGGTGAACACCTCTGCTGAGCATTGTAGGAGGGGGGTTAATGTTATCTTGATAAAATCTCACGGCCCCTCTCTGAGCAGCTCGTGCCGCTTTCCTGCCCGTCTCCCTCCCTGCATATTCTCACATCCGTGGTACTTGTGGCTCCGCACATAGCTCTCTGCACAGGTAGTTTTCCCCATCCCTCAGGCACGTGCTGCTCTCCCTCCTGGGCAGCCTCACGCTCTGCCAGTGGGATTGGTGGATAAATCCCAGGGAGAGAGATGTTTCTCTCTGGTCCGTGTGGGAAGTGCTGGCCTGTGACCAGGGTCTTGTCTCTGCCACAACATTCCTGTGTCACCTCGGCCAGCCATGTAGGATGGAATTTTTCTGGCTGAGTTTAGGGTCTGTCTTGGGGTGTAATCTCTTGAGCCCTAGAAGCGTTTTATCCTCCCCTCTGGCTTAAAGTGAGTTCAGTTAACTAACCCTGATGGTGGCTATGCAAACAGTGTCTTTGTACTGCCCATGTCCCTGCAAAGGGACAACGTAAACTGCTGGAAGGGGAAACCTCTCCTAGGCAGTGGGACGTGCCGATATTTTGAGAAAGGGGCTCTGGGCTCTGTGTTGTCCCTGGGATGGCTGCGGTGGAGTAGGGTGACGTGAAGGTGTTTTGCGGGTGGGACACAGCAGCATGATGGGAAATAGACCCAGTGCCAGAAACCACCAACCCCAGCACCTTCTCCCGCTGGCTCTGGGGAGGTTTCCCAAACTGGGAAGCTTTCACCAACAGCATCAGTGACCTCAACAGCAAACAAATTTCCCCAGCCTGCTGGGCTTTATGACCCCCTGATAATAGGAAACACCTCTGGGAAAGGAGTGCTTATCAGCACTTACCTCTGCTTGCTTCAGGAGGTTTTGGGGCAGGGCAGAAGCTGTCTCCCAGCTGGCTGTGCAGCAGCAGGGTGGCTGCACCCAGCTGCTCTCTGCAGGGCTTGGGAGGGAGGGGGGCTGTGGGAGTGCTGGTCTCCTGAGTCTGGCAGAACACCACCAATTTCTTCAACCAAAGCTGGGACGCTGTCTGCTGACTCGTAGCTCTTATCTGGGAAGAAGGCAGCAGGGGTGATGCTTCCCTGTGAGGACAACATGCCCGTGTCTCCAGGGTTAGGGAAGATGGGGCTATTGAACCTGATATGCATGGCTCCTCAAGCTGAAAGGTTTGGGTCTCGATGGAGCTTGGATGGGAGGTTGCAGAGAGCTCCCACGTCTTACTAGTGCAGTTCACGCAGCTGGGGCTGAATCTAGAGCCACGAGAAGGGAAGGAGCTGGGATGCTACTTCTGTCACTCCTGCAGAGGACTGTTCACAGCTTGTGTCATCTAGAGAGGATGTGTTGGCCGCCCTCTCCTCCGAGCCCTTTGGAGCCCTTCCTCAGAGCACCATGGGGAGGGATGGTGGGAACCTCTTTGGTGTGCTGGTGTGGATTTTGGGGACTGCCCCCTGCCACAAAAGGAAGGAGCTGGGATGCTTTTTTTGGCACGCAGAAAAGAAGCGAACACAGTGGTCACATCTCCATAGCTAGCTGGGAAGATGCCTGTCCTGTGTGGAGCTGGAGTAGCACCCCTAAGGGCTGTCTGTGGTGGTCCCTCCACTGGGAGCCCACCGAAGAGGCTGGGAATTGGTTAAATCTCCTGAAGTCGCTGATGAGAGGAAGTCTACACAGGGAAGCTATTTCTTTGGATCAAAGTCTCCTGGCTTGATAGCAGCTGGTGGGACTTTGCAGAGGCGGGAGTGCTGTTAATGTGTAAGCCACAAGGAAGTCTAAGGGTGTAAAGTCCTCCGTGCGAAGCATTTCTGAGCAGAACTGCTGGCAACTCCCTGTGTGGTTACTCTGCCCTCACGAAGATGTCTGTAAGGGCTGCAGCTCCTGTCCTCTGTCACCTAGGGCCCCCAGCTCAGCAAGGCTGAGGGACCAGGAAGCCACAGCCACCTCTGCTCTCACCACTTGCATTTCTTGGGCTGCAGGCAATGCTGCCCATCAAACCCTGGGTTGTGGCCCTCTACTTTAACCCTCTTTGTACCTCTGCTGTCATGCTCTCCTTTCCCTCTGGTGAGGACAAGCCTGTTGTCGTCTCCTCTCTCTCTGATGTCTTTTCTCGCTTGCTGGCTTCACTCAGCCCACTCCTGGCTTACCGAATAGAAGCCCATGCAAGACCCCCAGCACGGAGGGTTTTTGGGCATGAGAGGAACACAAGCTGAGAGCAGCAGGTGTTCTTCTGACTGGGGGACCTTCTCCAAGCAGCACCCTCTCACTTGCAGTGTCAGGGAAGGAAAGGCTGAAGGAGACCCACAGACTATTTTTCTCTCTCCCTTAGGAAAAATTTGAAATCTTCAACCTGGATATGAAGACTGGGGATACCCTGAAGGTCAAGGGCAAGATATCTGATGATGCTGATGGGTAGGTACAAAGAAGCCACCTCTGCTTGCCAGGACTGAAGGTGGGCTGCAGAGGGAGGTGGTTTTCCAAGGTCAACAGGTACAAAAAGCGTGAGCACAGCTCAGTGTTAGAGGAGCCCCTAAGCCACCACTGTGCAGACTCCCCCGGTTCCTGAGCAGAATGAGGAAATTGGAGGCTCTGAGCATCTGCAACGCTGATGGAGGGATTGGGTGCAGAGCTGTGTGTTGGATCTCAGATCTTCCAAGATCCTGTCCTGCTTGTGTGGCTGACCTTCCTCCTGTTCACCCACAGGTTCAGCATCAATCTCGGCAGCAGCTCCTCGGACCTGGCATTTCACTTCAATCCCCGCTTCAATGAGTCTGTCATCGTCTGCAACTCCAGGCGCTCCAAGGCCTGGCAGGCAGAGCATCGTGATAAGCACCTCTGCTTCTCCAAGGGCTCCACTACCAAGGTGAGGGGTCTGTGCTGGCATGGGGTTTTGGAGTTTGTGTGTGGTGGTGGTGGGCTCCACTACCAAGGTGAGGGATCTGTGCTGTCATGGGGTTGTGGAGTTTGTGTGTGGTGGTGATAAGATCCTGGTTAGCAGATTCCCATACCCTAGTCCTCCCAGCCCTGTCCAATGCCTCCTGCTCCCTCCCAACAGCCCCTCATCCTCTGGGTTTTTGGTCCTGATTGCCATTTCTGCTCCTCCTTCAAAACCCCAGCGCTTCCTCTGGGAACTTTGCGTGAGGCCTGTCTGTCTCGGGCTTTGTAAGTGCTTCCTGCCCCCATACCTGCCCAGCAGGTGGGTGCAGCAGGGGCATGAAGGTAAAGGGTGTCTCTAGGAAGCAGAATCTTGCTGCTTTCTACCTTCTTTCTCTCCCTAATTCTCTCCTGTGCAAACACAGGCTTTAAGGCAACCCAGAGTCTGAAGTAATGTCTGAAAACCTCTCCTTCAGCTCTTCTGTCCTCACTGCTCCTGGATCCATGCTGCCAGTCTGTCCTCCCTCTCCTCCTGTTGGGGATGCTGTACTCATTGCTGTCTCACCCCATCTGATGTCCCAAGACATTAACAGGGCTCCATTTAGGAGCAGTCCTGTTCCTATTGCTATGGAGAGGAAGCTTCAGTCATGGCTAGCTCTTTGGGAAGGGGTGGTGAGGTGACGGCTTTGGGGAACAATCTCTTTAATTTGCAATGATCAGTGATGCGTTCTCGTCCTGTCTGCTTGTGTGTGTTTATCAGCAAAGCTCCTTTTTCCGGGTCCCGGTGAGGGTATTGGGGTGTCAGGTTTATTCTGCCCCGTTCAGAGCAGTTCTAAGCCACATGGTGTATAAAGACACACTTGGGTTTAGCTGCTCTGAGCAGTTAGAACCTCAGTAGCTGAAACAGCCCCAGGAGAGATCCTGTCCCCAGGTCATAGTCTAGATACCAGCTCACACCCTTGGTATCAACTGCATCGCCCGCAGCCCAAGGCCTAGCACCTTGCTTAAGGCTGTAGGGACCAGGTCTGACCCTCACATGTAACAGTGAGGCCTCTTGCCTGGATGCTCTCCTCCTAATCTCCTCCTTGTCCCCAATTCCTGTCCATCCTTCCCTCTTTTCTCCCAGATCATCATTGAAATGTTGGAAGACAAATTCCGAGTGAAACTACCAGATGGGCATGAAGTGCATTTCCCCAATAGGCACTCCTATGATAAGATCAGCTACATGAGCGTCAAGGGAGGCTTCAGGGTCACCTCCTTCAAGCTGGATTGATGGGCGCCGCTTCCTAGCTCTAATAAAAACCCAAGCAGTGGAAGACTTGCTCCAGCTGCTTTGGTGTCTGTGAGATCTCTGGCTCTGTGGCTCTGTGCGAGACACCGACAAAGCCCAAGGTTTTTCCACCAACAGGAAAAGAACCCTTGTTGGATGGAAACAGCTTCCAGATAACGCCAGGTGCTTTTCCAGGTCAGACAAGGATGTGGGGTTGAAGGGATAGTAGGTCGGGCAAAGTAGGTGTGGCTCAGGAGGAGGAGGAGGACACTATGTGATTGCTCTGGGAACTGTTGTGTAATGTCTTCACAATGCACCATTTCTTCCTGCACCTGCAGTTTTTGGGAAGGAGTGAGGAAGAAAAGCGTGGACCTGAGCAATGTGGCATTCGACGTGGCATTTGGTGCCACAAAAGCGCATAACTGTTAGGTTTGGGAGCCTCAGGGTGTGGGTTTGACAGGTTCCTCTTGGCTGCTCTCGCAGGAGGAAGGGCTGCCCTGCCCTCCCGCGGGAGCGGTACCACCCGAAGCGGTGGCACGGGAAGGCAGCGCAGGTGTGCCCCTGAGCCGGAATTCCTGCCAGTGATAAGAAGTTGTCTCCTCCGACTTTCCCCCTTATCTCACCACACTTATCTGCTGGCACATTCCAGCCTGGTTACCCATTACTCTGAGATTTCCACACCGAATCCTACTCGGTGAAAGTGGGGCAGGGGAAGGCAGTGGGGAGCGAGGATGACATTTGGGCTGGGTTATGTGGCTCAGCACTTCCCAGTCTGTGTCCCTCGCACGGGACTACAGGCAATTAGTGTCGATTATCAGATGCTGCTGCTCTGATTATAAAGTGTCTTGCCAGCCTTAAGTGAGACCGATGTGTGACGGCAAACATCGGGGCACTTCAGGCTGGGTGGGAGGAGAAAAGCATCTTAAAGACAGCCCGGTCCAAGGCAAGGTGGCAGCACCCCTGCCTTCTCTCTCCACTTCCTTGCTGCCCAACTGCCGGGCTTGCTGCTGCCTGAGCGCACAGACAGAGGACGTCTGATGGGCTGGAAGGGCTGTAGCCAAGCCAGCTTTGGGAAGGGCACCGATCTGCTTCAGGCCATAAATGAATTGCCGGGCTGGAGAGGAAGCTTTGTACCCTCCTGTGTGCTACGCGGGGCCGGGTGGATAGGAGGTTGCTTTGTGTGTTAGTCACGGTGAGCGGTGAAGTACCTGGCTAGTTAATCCAGGGATCCCAGAGGTGCTGGAAAATCCTGCTGAGAGTGGAGAGGATGGGATTTTGTGGCTGCGGCACCGGCAGATGTAGCAAGGAAAATAATAAGGTCACTGCAGCTGAGGGGAGGCACCAGAGGAGAAGTTAGTATCAAAACTGCTTTAATAAGGGCAATAAGTGCATGGGATACAGAGTGGAGGCAGAAAGGATATTCCACGGATGTGGATCTTTGGTCTGGAGCTTGTGTTATGGTCTGGGAAGCGGAGGGCAGGGGGAGCTCGTCCTGAGAGCCAGGGTCCCCTTGCCCTGGAGGGTGCAGGGGTGATAAGGCTAATCCTGCTGGGAGCCAGTGGCTAAAGCTGGGGACTCCTTGAAGCTGCTGCCTGCCCTGGCTTGCTGCTGCTGGCCAGGATGAGGCAGCGCCTGGGCAGGCTGGGGGAGACGGGCTTGCCCGCCGCCTCGATGGCCTGACCGCGGGTGGCACTCCCAAGTACAGCACGCGTGCACACCGGAGCCTCTTGATTCCACTCTGCAGAGCTCCCTGCCCGAAGCAGCCAGGCGAGCTGCGTGGGAGCGGAGCCTTGCGGGCACGGCCCGGCATCTCCCCTCGTCGCACACCCCCTCCTGTCCTGGAGAACAAGGGGGGTCCTGTGAGGGTCCCTCCGGTGACCTCAGCCCCCGAGCATCTCGGCTCCACGCCAAGGCACAAAGGCGCTTCTGTGAGGGGCAGTTTGCACGCGGGGCAGCGTGGGGGGCAGCTCGTTCCAGGGCGGCCACGTCGCTCAGGGCGGCTCGGCGAGGGGCATTAGCCGTCCTCCACGCCTACCCCCGAGAAAGGGGCGCACTGGAAAGAGGGGTGCACGCGTGGGCAATGGGGAGATGGGGTGAGGGTGGAGAAGAAGTGGCACAGACTGAGTGGCTGCAGAGTGAGAGTCTCCTTGTTCTGAAGTGGGGGGAAAGGAAGGGATTTTTAGGGCCTGAACTGCAGAATTTGGTGACCTGACAACCTTGTCTCTGCCTCCAGCCAGCCAAGAAGTTTCTCCCCTCCCTGCTGCGAGGGTGCGGGGGTCAGAAAAGGAGCCGTCCGAAGTGACGCTCAGCAGCAGGAGACAAGCGGAAAGACCCCTGCGATTATCTCTGTGCGGGCGCTCACCTCCTGAATGCTGAGCTCACGGCTTGATTTTTGAGAGGGGGGAAAAGAGAAAGCGCAGCAATGTGGGGTTTGCCTGCCCCTTTAGCCCCCAGCTGACCTCCCCTGGCAGACGCGGGAGGGTCTTGCATCAGCTGGAGCTGGGGAGACCCCCATGCTCTGTGTGCCAGAGCCATCAGTGAGAATATCTCTGGGAGGGCACCCGTGCCAGCGCAGAGGGCGGCTGGGGGCTTTGGTGGGAGGACAGGGCGCATCCCCGGACGTGCTGCCGGCACCAGGCTGAGGGCTGGGAGAGAGGGTGCTGGGGGGAACGGGGTGGGGTAGGAAGGGGTTTGGGGTTTCTTTGGCATGTGGGAATGTCCTTTTGGCGTCTAACGGCAGTGAGGCCAGAGAAGGCTGCGATGCCCAGCGCTGCGGTGCGCAGCCCGCAGCAGCCTGGCTCAGCCCTGAGGAGCCCCCTGGGAGACGGGCTCTCATTCTGCCCCCCTCCAGCCCCCCCCAGTTCCCCCAGCTTGGCAAGAAGGTTGCCTGCTGGCGATGCTGGTGCCTGAGGGTGCGGGACGGGGAGGAGGGCGAAGACCCCGGCATCGGTGCCTCTGGTGGGAAGCTGTGATGGGAGGGATGGCCGTTCACACCTTGACTTCATCATCTTCCTCCTCATCACTGTACTCGAAGGAATTGCTGCGCACCACCCGGGCACCAGTGTACCCCCCGTGCAGGCTGGAGAGCTCGGCCGCCTCCTCTTCCTCCTCCTCCTCCTCCTCCTCTTCTTGGTTCCAGGTGGCCTCGGGGGACCGGCTCTCCCCTGTCACTTGCGACCGCCACAGGCTGCTGCTGGGGCTCTCCCACTGGGTCTGCGTCCGGGCCTGCCGGGGACCCTCACCCTTCTCTGAGCTCCGCGGGGTGCTGGTCCCACCGTAATGACGGGCCAGGACCTGGGCCGCCCGGTCAAACTCTCCCGCCTCGATGGTGCAGTCGTTCCAGTGCCCCTGCCACGGGGTCCCTCTGGGCGCTGCCCCCGGCCCCAAAGCCCAGGCAGGGTCCTCTCCAGCGCCCTCGATGGCGTGTGCCTCTCCATTGGCATGGACAGACAGTCCCGGCAGCGAGCTGGCCCCTGACAGCCTGCTCTGCCTGGAGCGGTCCCAGAAGCTGGCCGTTTCCTTGTCCTCTCCATGGGATGCACCCGATGTCAGAGGGACCCTGTCCCTGGTCCCTTCACCATGTGGGAGGTCTGGGCCATCCTCCCCCACCTCGCTCCCGTTGGTTTCGGAGAAGCTCATCACCTGGAGAAGCTCGCTCATCAGGGAGGGCCCCAGGTCAAGGCGGAAGGAGAGCAGGGAGTCGGAGCGCTTCAGCTCTGCTTCCCCGGGGTAGGTGCTCTCCTGGGCCTTTTCCGAGCGAGGGACGCGAGGGATGGTGCAAAACCCGGACTCCAGCCCTGCGAGGCAGAAGGGATGGCTGGTGAGGGGGGCACAGCTAGGAGGGAGGGAGCCTGCCTTACGTCTGCAGGGACAAGGGACACTGCCACCGCGGTGGCATGGGTCACGCTCCCGTCGGTGGCGCTGGTCTCTAAAGGACAGGCCAGTGTCTGTGTGGACATCTCCAAAGCCCGCTTACAGCCGAGGTTCTCCAGGTGGGCTCTGGGCTTGGTAAGATGCCGGTGGGGGCTGAGTCAGGCAGGTGGGACCAGGAGATGGCAGCATTGCCTCAGCTTGCCTTCTCCTCTGAGCCCAGCCACCTCCCCCGGCTGCTGCAGGCCCCCCAGATCCCCCTCTCCCAGACCCTCTGCTCCACAGCTCCCTCCCTGGGGAAAAGCTGAGCCACCGCCCAGTGCCCTGAGGCCGGAGAGCAACCACCCATCCCGTCCTTCCCATAGCCCTTCCCCAAAGGTCTCTCCTGGACCCCAGCCTGCAGGGAGGGATGCGGACATGATGGGAAAGGGGGGGGATGGAGTCCCTTGAGGAGCACATGGAGATGGAGACGTGCCAGCACAGCTAGGGACAGGGTTGGAGCATTTGTGTGGAGGTGGGGAAGGCAGTGCTTTGGGTCCCCTTGGCCTTGCAGCCTTGGTGTGGGCATTGCCCCACGGTCCCAGCACCCTCTTGGCTTCCTTGGGGAGGTTGCTCATGGGGAAGGCATAGGGCTGGGAGGAAATGGGGGGCACCCCCTTACAACTGCTTCACACAGCTGTGTGGGGCTATGGGGGAGGAGGAACCATCCGTGCCCCACAAAGTGGGGCATGCTGGGAGAAGACCCTCCAAGGGCAGGAGCAAGGACTGTGGTTAAAAGCAAGGTTAGGGTTATATCTACTCACAGGGACTACCAGGACCGGGGACTTTTAAATACCTTGTCTCTGCTGAGAGCCTAAAGTCCCCCAATGGGGAAACTGAAGCTTGGAGTGATGGAGAAGGGCTGCAGAGGATGCACTGTGCCTGAGCATCAGCCTCTGCCCCGAGCTTCACTCACCGTAGGCCTGGTGTGTTTTGGAGAAGCTGTTGGAGGAACTTTTGAAGGAGAACTTGCTGGTCAAGCCCCGGCCCCCACCACCACCGTCGTACGTCCCCTCGTTGAGCTGCGGCAGCGAGACGGCGTTCTTGATGATGGGCGAGACGGCGGGGGGGGCAGGCGATGCCCCTGCTTGGCCCCCGCTGCCCCGGCTCCTCAGTGGCGTCCGGCGGACGTGGCGCAGCGTCCGGGCGAAGAAGTTGTTGGCTTTGGCTGTGTCGGCCCCACCGTGGTTGCTGAGGAAGGAGGTGTCCCCGAAGACGTCCCCGCCGCGCCCCACGTGCATGGTGTGCCGAAAGTCCCCCAGCGGTGGGCTGATCATGTCCGGTGTCAGCTCCGACTTCAGCCGCCGCTTGCCGTGGGAGCCCGACACCCAGCTGAGCACAGGCAGCTTCCCCAGGCTCATGCTGCACCCCTCACCTCACCTCCACTCCTGTGAAAGCCCCAAAAACCAGCCCTCGCTGGGCTTCCAGCGCCGGGGTGGTCTGTCACATCCCTGGCCTCCCCATCACTCCTGCTCCGATGCTCTCGGGGGAGCAGCTCAGGTCACCTTGGCTTTCAGCGGCTGGGAAGGCTGCCTGTCCCCCTGCTTCCCTGCGCTACGTTGTGCTCATGAAACCACCTGCAGCGGGTATGTGCCAAGAGGCAAGGACGGTGGTGACGTGGAGGTGTCCCCAGGGGGGGTCTGGGGTCACCCCAGTGCTGCGGAGGCTGCTGGAAGCTGCGTCTGGCTGCGGGCTTAGGGCTTAATCCACCGTCTTCTGCTGCCGCTGGGTGAGCGGGAGCTGGTCACGGATGGGGCAGTGCGTGACGGGAGTGCGGGGTGGGCTGGCAGGGCAAGCGCCTTGGCCCCCTCGTTGGCCACCTGAACGAGATAAGAGGAAAGGTGAAGCCCTCAGAGGGGATTTTCCCAACCACGTCGGCTGTACTCCCGGACTGGCTGGGGGGGTTAAGGCCAGTGCGTGAGCGATGGTGGGGAGATTGCTACCAGCTGTACCCCTCACTGGGCCCTCTTCTTGGGGAGGAAGAAAAAGGCTTTTCCCTCAAAACACATGCTCTCCCTTACCCCTCTGACCAGCCTTAGCGTGCCTCAGTTTCCCCTGCCTGCAAAGCAGCTTTGCCAGACCCATGCTGCAACCCAGGCTGAGGGCTTCCCTCCCAGGCAGCACCTCCTCCCGGAGCGGTGCCCTGCCCGGCTTTCCGGGCTCCCAGGGCGAGAAACCTCTCCCTTCTTTTTGCTATTCAGATGAACCCTTCAGGAGAGGGTGAGGCCTCGGGACCGCGTGCTTCTCGGGGAGGAGGGGCGGCGGGGAGGGAAAATGCAATATTTATATATTGGTTTGTTTATCCTCCTCCGGCTGCGTCCCTGGGTGCTGGGCAGACACGTTGGAGCAGCAGGGTGCCGGGGGTGCGGGGAGGGCAGCTGCTTTGAGGGCAGGGGAAACTGAGGCACACAAGGGAGGTGGTTGCTCGAGGCCGGAGTGGAAGGCAGGATGGGTCTCTGCAGTCAGGCAGGTCCCGGGGGCGCTGGGGGGGACAGGCGGGGAGGCAGCAGCTGGGAGCATGAGGGCAGGGCGATGACCGGAGGGCTACGTGGCGTCTCCGTGGGAGTGGGTCAGCGGGGACGATGCTGAGATTAGCGGGCCCTGGTGGTGTCGGAGAGCTGGGGAAAGGAGAGGATTCGGGGCACGGGGCACCTGGGATCACCAGCGTTCCAGGTGCTGGCCTGGGGATGTGTGTCCCTCCCTGGGCGGGGAGAACAGGATGGAGCTGGGTCCTTTGCGGACAGCAGCGAGCTGGGAGGCGATGCAGGAGCCTCGCATCCCTCGGTCCGGGTGTGCTGGGACCCCAGTTGCTGCGTGGCTCCGTCTGCCTCCCTCTGCCATGCTGCCTGCCTCCCTTGCCTGTCCCTGGGTCACCTCGGAGCAGGCAGGCAAAGCCTCTGGTGAGGGGCAGCCCTGGGCACGGAGCTGCTCTCCCGGCTGGCCACACGTGTTTTCGCCTTGCCCTGGCCTTGTTTGCTCACCCGGGGCCCCCCTTATCTGCCAGGGGTTAATGCCTGGGGAAGGGAAAACAAACCTCCCCGTCGGCTCCCAGCACCATTGGCTGCCTCCCGGGGTGGCAGCGGCCGGTGGCAGCGGGGACGGTGGCAGGTTGGCTCCCCACTGGCCCCAGCTCCCTGGCTCCCGCTCACGGAGGCCGTGTGGTGCTGCCTGACGGCTGGGACGGGCCAGGCACGTGGCAGATTTGGGGTGGGAGGACAACCGGGGAGCCATTTCCTCTCTCTGGCAGAAGGCCACCCTGGGCTTCTAGGTCAAGGCTCTCCTGGAGAGCAAGGAAACTGCTGGGGTGGTCCCTGCAGCACAGCGGGGGTCTCAGGACCACAGGGAGAGGGATGTGACCCCCTTTTTGACCTGTCCCTGGGTCCCCCAGGAAAACGCGTGACCCTGGGAGAAGGTATTAGGTGAGCTACAGCCCTCAGTTTTTCCTTTCCCTCTGTGCATTGGAGCCCCTGAGAAACCCAGAGTGGGGTCTGTGCCCTTCAGCAAGTGCTGGACTGGGCAGGGCTACTCTGAGGGGTGGATCCCCGCCACCCCCCCACCCCCCTGCTCCCCCGCATGGCCAAGCTGCCTTGCAGACCCCTGCAGGGGACTGGGATCACCCTGGGGATGGGGTGGGGAGGTGAGGGAACGGGGGAAGCAGGAGGGGAGCATCCCCCTGCTCCCCACCTGGAGAACTATTGAGCTGGGATCCAGGAGGAGGAATGTGCTTCTCCTTCCTTGTCACTTGGCCACCACGGGGACGCAAGCCAGCACCTCATGGCCCCTGGCTCTCCATGCCTGCTGGCAGGCAGCGAGCGCCGGGAGGGGAGGGAGGGAGGGACAAAGGGAGATGGTGCCCGGCCCTACCTGGATGGCCGGTTTCTGGCAGGCCTGTTGGGCTTTTTCTCCCTCCAGTCTCCCCCTTTTTGTTCCTTCCGTCTGGCCCTGGTGCATCTCAGGGCCGGCTGTGCCCCTTGGAGCCCTCCCCTCTGCCCAAGCTTCTCTGCGCCGGGGAAACTCGTGATTCTGAGGGCAAAGGGTGACCCGCGCGCTCTCCTTTCCTCTACTGGGCAAAGGGACCCCCAGTCTGGCCACCCGTCCGTCCAGACGCCGCTTCCGTCCGGCAGCCTGCCACATCCACCAGCCCCCAGCACGGCGAGCCTGCAGCCTGTTCCAGCCTCCCCCTTCCCCGGCACCCACACCCTGGCTCCCTTCTCGCCTTCTCTGGGAAGCCCCCTGCCCTCAGAGACCAACCGCCGGCACCTCCTCCTCCTCCCAGCCCGGCCTCCCCCATTTCCCCCCCGAGTTCAGCTGGTTTCCACTGGTTTTCCACTCGCCAGGAATGGCCAGAGCTGTTCTGCTTGCTGGGAAGAGCGGAAACCAGAAAGGGGGGGAAAATAATCCAGATGTCTAGTTGGCTGGAGCTGCTGAAAGCAGCCGCTTCTCTCCTCCTCCTCTGCTTACACCCCCCCCCCCCAAAAGGGGACAAGCTCCAAAAGAGGGCGAGGAGATGTTTGGGGTGGTCTCAACAGAGGGAAGAGCAGATGGAAATGGCTGTGGGTGGCCAGGAAGGCTTTCCAAGACTTCCCGAGAGGCGAAAATCCTCTCTTTCCCCGGAGGAAGGGAGGCAGAGGCTCCCCCGTTGGGTCACTTTGTTCTGGGATGGGGAAAGCCGGCAGGGACAGAGTTTTGGGGAAGGGGGAAAGGGGCTCGGCTGGCCGGGCTGGGCCTCTTCCAGCTCCCCTGGAGCAGTGCTGGGCAGTAGGCGGACAAGCCTGAGTCCGACTCCCGCGCTGCCAGCTGCTATATATATATGTATGTATTTATATCCGTCCGTAGAACAAGGCTGTTTTTCCGAGCAGACGCGCTGGGACGTGGAGGGAGGCCAGGGCTCCGAAGGCGGGTGGTTTCCAGCCGTCATCTCCCTGCCCCCTTGCCCAAAAGCGCTCCCTGCTTTCCTCCAAACCCCCAAAGCCGAGGTGCTGGGAGCATGTGGGGGTCCATGTGGGATATCCGGAGTGGGGTGTGGGAGGGGGGTGCCCTGCTGCCTTCCCCCATCCTTGGGACCCCCACCTCGCCTCCTTTCTCTCCTGGCTCCCCCCTGGCCTGACTCCCCTCTCCTCGCTCCCGCTTTCCTTCCCACCAGTTTCCTGTTGCATTCCTGCCTTCTTCTCCCTTTCTTTTTCACCATCCTACCCGTCTCCATCGCCTTGCCAAGCCTCCTGCTTCTCCCCTCTCCTACCACCCTCTCCACCCTTTTCCTTCTGCTCCCGCCCCCCCCCC
>Ga0065711_1039392_pt1 | contig 17884 bp, 8 predicted proteins | sample Hoacrofraction12_FD_59098 | JGI IMG/M metagenome (GOLD analysis project Ga0065711, IMG submission 59098) | Hoatzin crop microbial communities from Cojedes, Venezuela - Epithelial fraction 12 v2 (version 2) | ecosystem: Host-associated > Birds > Digestive system > Esophagus > Crop | place...
CGACACATGGTATGGAATACCGGGCTCTGTTTGGCCAGGTGGGGTCAGCCCCCACCCCCTGGCTGTGCCCCTTCCTGGAGTCCGGTGAAAATTAACCCTGTCCTGGCCAACCCCAGGACACATGGCTACATGCTTAATCAAGAGCATCTATTGTTATTTTCTTAAAAACTTACTTATACGTAGGCAACAGGATTTATCAACCTTTAACAAAGGCAGAAGTTTAGTTTCACTGTTTCACATGGTTTAGGAAATAATTCATTTTGGTGTCTCTCTAGAAAAGAGGGATTCTGCACAGCTGACATGAATGATCTCAGAGAGAGGCCATGGTAGAAGCTTTCTGTGGAAAGATCTAAAAGACATAGTAACTGACACAAGGCTCATTTGCGTTCTCTCCTGCTTTGCTTTGCTGTATGTTAAAATATTCTGAGCTGGCTGAAATGATATTTCTTGTCTGTAGTTGTGATGTCTTCTCATGTGACTTTTGTAATCACAGCTGTGAATTAGAAAGGGCAGAGAGAAAATTATCGCCTTTTAACATGTTGTTTCATGTTTCCTCAGGTCTGTATTCTTGTTAATCTGGGAACAAAAATACTGGGCTTAATCAAATACTTATGTAAAGACAGAACTAATATATCCTGAATAGTTTTTCCACTCTGATCTTTGCTATGCTTTCAATACGGTATGTATGTATTTCCAACTAGAAGAGTCATGCTTTCCATTTATAATCGAATGTAACTTGTCAGTCTCTCAGAAAGGGCTGGGACATTGGACTCTGTGTGTGTGCATTTGTAAGAAACTTTCAGCTGTTCTTCGGAATGCAAAAATTAATATTTGGCATTAATTTAGTATTAGGGCATACTTTGTTAGATTATGATTTTTTTAAGCCTCTAGCATAACCTCCTGCATAATCCAGGGCAAACTTCAAAGTACAAGAGAATTTCTCAAGGCCTTATCTAGCTGACTTTTGAATATACCCAAGGGTGGAGATGCCACAGCTTCTCTGGGCCCCTAATACAGTGCTTGACCATCATCAGTGTGAATTCTGGTTTTCCTTTCATGCAGGCAGAATGTCTCTTGCTTAAATTTCTATTTCCCCTTGTAAAGTTCTATAATGTTACCTATTATCTATAATGCTGTCTCAGAATATAAATATACTTGCAAAATCCTGTATTTCATTCCTCACCATGTGTGGTAAAACTGCCTTGAAAAAAGTTTACAGTTATAAAGCAGCTGATGAAATAATACCTAATGACACCACTATTTTTTATTTATTGGTGAGGTGCTGCATTTGCAATGCTTATTTAATTGAAAATGATTTAAACTGGGTTAACAACACTAGTCAACTTTTCTGATCATTGCATTACATAAATTCCCCACTATCTGCATTCCCCACTATACTTTCTTCCTTCAGTGTCTAAAGTAAATCTACTTTTAGAACATGTAGTCCATTAGATTTTTGATATACAGTGATTAGGGTCTTGTAAACTAGTTTTTTGCATCTTCACAGGCTTGTATTTAGGCGTTATATTAGATTATCCATTGCAAACACAAGAGGAGGGCAAACACAGGAAATATTTTTTTTGTGAGAGCAGATCCTAACTACACAGCTGTTCTGTACTGTTCTGAAAAGAAATATGGTTACATTCAGCTCAAAAAAGAAAATGCGCTGGATTTTCCTGTTTATCTTTTGGAGCAAATTCTCTGAGGCTCAACCTTCCTCTGCATTCTTCCTCTAGAAAAGTTAATTTGCAAGTAGCAAGAGATGAGACTCCTCTGCAGCCTACCACAGCACTATCCATTCAATTAAAAAAAAATCATACCCTGTCTCAGATAGACAAGTCCAAACTGAGATCCAAGACTCATGACTGTTCAGAAGCAGCTGCAATCATTTAAGTCTGCCTTATCTTAAATTGCCTTCACTTGTTCTCCTTGAGGTGAAAATTACTTATTCAACAAGCATGTTAGTAAGAGCAAGAGGTACTGTTCCTAAAGAAGTAAAGACCTTTACTATACTCGTAATGAATACAGCTCCTCCTTGAGAGACAACTTGGCTTCTTAAAGTAAAACTGCATGAGGATAGAAATATAGAAATATAAAAATACATTAGAATTTTGCTTAACATCTTTAACCTCATAAATACTGACATAAACAGTGAAACCTGTATGCAGTTATCACAGACGTGAACTTGGGGAAGGAATCTTTCACAACTGTAAAAAGTCTCCCTCAAATCCTCCCCCAAGCACAAGAAAGACAGCTGTAGGTAACAAGTAAATTGCTTGGGAACATTAGTCTTGTTCTAATAAAGCTGCAGAATATAAATTGGAATATCAATTGGGATAAAACAGGTTTTCTAAAAATGAAATATTGACAATTAGTGATCATGGCCATCATCATGTTTTGATTATGAAAAAATAAGATTTTAGACTTTTTTGTTATTCTTTGACATTCACCAAAACAGCTTAATTTTAATCACTCCCTCAGGGGAAAAAATTACAATATAACAAGGGATTAAATCACTGTGGTTTATGTAACTGTGAAGGAAAATGGACCACTGACTCACAACAGTTTTGAAAAGCTGTCCTCTTTGCTCACTGCAGTCCCAATTACACCTTTATTGTGTTCTTTGGTAGCTGCTTAATCTTCTTTTATGTCTTGGCCCTCCATTATGGATGACAATATATTCACCCATTTTTCCTATGCTTTTTCCAATAGTACCTGCAAGTCCCAGCCACAGGACACAGTACAAAGGGTCATGTGTTTGACTGGGAAACCAGACCAGATTCTGTCCCACTAAACTCAGTGAATGTTTGCAGCCAACTTAAAGAGAATAGAGACCTTCAGCAAGAAGCTTGCTGCTGAAACACAAAATGTGCTGCTCACTGCTTTCGCTAAATTGGAATAGCCATTAAAGATCTACGGGTTACAGATAGCCCTGGAAAAGCTGCAGACAGAGCAGCCCTGGAAGTATCTAGGATGGAAACTTCTTACTTCACGAGTGTTTCCACAACCTTTGCGTATTGTTGCTTCATGATTTACAAAAATTATTAGGAGCAATTAATTGGGTACGACCCCTTTTGGGCATTACGACTGAAGAGTTGCCCCCTCTATTTACCTTGTTAAAAGGGACTCAGATTTGTTATCTTCCTGAATATTGACACCAGAAGCAAAAACTGTCTTGCAGAAAGTTTTGGATAAAATTGCAACCGCCTTTACCTCCAGAATTACTGTCAATTTACCAAAAAATTTGCATTTATTTTATGCGGTTTTTTTTCCAGCCTTACACCCTTTTAGGTCGGTGGTGTGCTAACGAGCAGGAGTTGAAGACTCTGGAATGGATCTTTTTGTCTCATATGCCCAGGAAAACATTAACCATAAAGGTAGACATGATAGTGTCCTTAACAGCACAAGGTTGGAATCATTGTCAGCAATTGACAGGACGTGATCCTGATACTATTTACCTGCTGCTGGCTAAAGATGGCTTTGTGGTATTAAACAGAGAATCCTTATTGCTGCAAACCACTCTAGCTGATTATGATATTAATATATGCTAATGAGTTCTTGAGAGTGCCTGCTTTCTGGGGCTCCGGGGTTAAGTTTTGGAAAGTGAATTATTTTGCTGCTTTCTGGTAACAGAGTTTGGGTACCCAGGTAGGACCCTCCTCTTGAACATCAATGGTCCGAGGGATTGCAGGACCTCCAGCTGGCACTGAGGGATTCTCGGGGAGAACCTCTGATCCCTGGACTGAAAAGTTCTGAGCAAGGACCATTAATAAGGTAAAAGAATTCTTCCAGTATTATTTCTTGTTGCCTGTCTGCTAGTCGTAGTGAAAGCTTCACAGCATTGGGCTGTGTCCCTTGGGAGAAGGGAAAGTTCCCTTCCTAAAACAAAATTGGAAAGAAAGTACTCTTCCTGAAACTGAGCCTCGGGAATTTGTCTGTTAAATGTTGAATATTATTGTAAGTCCTTGTGTGTTCATAAGTCTTTGCAATATTTGGATTTATGTTGAAAACTTGGTGTGCCTCTGTGTGTGTGTGGTCGCGACTATAAATGTGTGATTTTATGTGTTTGTTGTCATAGTGTTTGTATTTATGTGATCTGATGGATTTCTTTGGTTTCCGTGATCTAACAGGTTTGTCTGGACTAAGTAACTGTTTTGTGTCTTCCGGTTTGGTAAGTTCTGCAGGTATTGATTATTTCTGGTTTTTGACTTTAGACTGTTGTATTTGGACTCTGATTTATCAGGACTTCGGAAGCATTTGATGCAGCAGGGAATAGATGTGGTGATGTTTGCAGATTTATGCTTTTATGTACATTAATTTTAGCCTATATAGTTAACGAGTCATAGCTCTAGATACATTGATCTTAACCTAGGTGATTAATATGGATAGCCAATACTGAATGTTATGGATGTTTGTATGTGTGATGAGTATACCTGTAACCCAAGTGCAAATTTACTGAGCTCATATTATTGATACACTACTATTTCGACACCTGACATGGTGGGATGCATCCCTTCCAATTGGCAATAATGATATGTGGTGGCCAGGCGGTGCTTGGATCCCACCATCCACACAGGAAGAAAATTGGATGCAAGTAAATCAATCTATGCACATATGTTAGATAACAGATTAGCCCACAATATGTACCATTCGCAGGCTAGTTTGACCCTTCTTTACACCCAGCAGGTTACAGTATGCACTTCACATCTATATGTCTTTTATTAGCAATTGTGTTCTTACGCTTGTTTTTAGTGTTACACTGTAGCAAAGCTGTTACTGGACCATAATGCCAATAGTGATGCTTATGCATGTCAATGTAGCGCTTGCTTTAAATTCATTATATAAAAACGGGGGAGATGTAGAGGAACAGGACAAAAGCAGATTGCTGTAACAAACAGAAGAGAAAAATGCTGAAGTAAACAGGACTTGTGGATGTGCTGAAGGAGCCGAGTACATGATCAGGAGTTAAAAAGCAGCGGTTTTGTGCTGCCAGCCAGCACATGGACAGCGCGCGATCAGCAACCTCATCAGCTGACCTGGTGTGTGATACAGCTACAGACAGCTACTTCTGTGGACAGAAGTAGAATAGAGAACCTCATGCAAATAGCTGCCTGATCGGGACAGAAAGTTCCCAGGAACTAATGTCCGGTTACATGACCATTTGCACAAAGCCGTGTTCACCTGGAACCACCTAACGCTTCCGGCGTCTCAAGGATCACCTCCTATCCTAACTCATTTTCTGTCGTTACAGAACGCTGATATATGGCCTCAGGCAAAGGTGCTGGCACGGGATCTGCAATCAGGAGCTTGGACAGGGCCATGGGATCTATTAATGTCGGGGCGCGGGTATGCTTGTCTTTCCACAGATATAGGACCTAAATGGTTCCCAGCGAAGTGCATTAAGCCAGCGCTGGACAAGCAACAGGCAACTACAAAAGACCCTGAAGCGCCTGCTGAAGCATCAGAAGGGATTTTGAGTGATAACACACTGTTTGATGGGAAGTGATTCGTTTGAGACTGTAAGGAGTTGTGTATCAGGCCTCACTAGGCTGCAGATGTCTATATGTTTAGTCTGTAAGTGCTGTTGTGGATATATTATTGCACATTGTATATTTTGTAAAAGGCATTTGATTTATTTTAATGGTAATCAACGCATTTATCTGAATCGTACCTTAACACCATTGTGCATTCGCTGTAAAAGAATCTATACTGTAAGTGAGATCTATTCAATCTGCTATTTTTGTTGTAACAAAGATTGGTATACAGGATGGAAATGAGAACGATCCTCTTAAGCTTGATTGGGTGTATACAAGTAATATGGGTGCCGCTGCAACCAAAAACGCATGTGTGGGTCACACTAGCAAATCTAACAGGACAAGATTCAATTTGCCTGTCCATTGCATGTCCAGGAAAGCCCTTTTCAACATGCCTTGTTGGTGTCCCTTTGGATGCATGGACCATACCACCGGCACTGACCAGTGTGGTCCCCCCGAAACTACGGCGCAGTCACTGATATGTGGGACCTATGGACTCTTCAACTGATGTTGGCACAATTAGAGCCTCAGGAAACAGAGTTACTTGACTCCATACAAATGGACTTTTGTTTGTTTTTTAACTATACAGGGACAAATCAAACACATGCATGGACCGTTAATACATCGAACATTATATATCGCAGTGCAAGCGCTTGGTGCAACTATACCACAAGCAACATATCTAAATCAACTAATCAACCACTTGCTTTACCCCATGGAGTATTTCTCATCTGTGGGGATTGTGCTTGGCTGGCCATCCCATCCCATATAAAGGGAGGTCCCTGTAGTGTAGGGAGATTAACGCTTTTAACACCAAATCAGATCATGATAACTGGCCACTGAAAAACATGATACCGAGGGAAAAAAGCAATTCATGCTTTTACCTCAGATTGCAAAGACAATATTGAATTTTGGAATAGCGGTGAAATAATCACTGCATCACTTTTAGCTCCCGGGATTGCAGCTTCTCAGGCTCTAGCTACCCTGAAGAAACTGGGATATTGGCTAACCAAGAAGACTAATGCTACTTCTCAGGCCTTAAGTAGTTTGGTTTTAGATGTTGATTTGGTTAGACACTCAACTTCACAAAATCGTGCAGAAATTGATTTTTACTTTTAGCACAAGGGCAAGGATGAGAAGAATTTGACAGTATGTGTTGTGTGAATCTCTCCGATCACTTGGAATCTATTCATCGTAGCCTTCAAGGATGGAAAGAGGAAGTTAAAAAGCTGCAGATTGATGATGGACAGGGTTGGATAGAAAGTCTTTTTAGTGATTGGGGAATTAGTGGTTGGCTTAAAGGTTTGATGAAGATAGGGTTAATTCTATTGTGTGTTATCTGTGGCCTCCTGCTCATCATTCCATGTTTGCTATTCTGTCTGCAAAGGGCCTTGCAGAGGATGGTAAACACTGCATTTTTGCTAGAAAAACAAAAAGGGGGAGATGTAGGAGTCAGCTGGGCCGTGGGCGGCCTTGATGGTCTTGATGGAATAGAGCCATATCTATGACCTAATTATTTTGTGTACCTGTGGTTGAAAAACAGGAGGAAAGCAACAAAGAAACAGGATGGGAAAATCCAACTCTTTTATAAGCGTGAAGGTTGTGTGAATGGACACATGATGACCAATCAGAAGAACAAAGAAGCTACATGCCAAAAGACCCTCACCAATGAGACTCTGGGGGTGGGGGACAAGGGGATATAAAAATGTTATGATTAACCATTAAAGTGCTTCTGCTGCTGCTGTTGCTTGCTGTTGCTTGCTGTTGCTTGCTGTTGCTTGCTTTGTGACTGCTGTAACTTATTGTGGCATGCTGCCACAGAGAAGTTTGTGGAGAACTGTCTCCCACGAGAGGGACCTCATGCTGGAGAAGGGGAAGAGTGTGAGGAGTCGTCCCCGTGAGGAGGAAGGAGCGGCACAGACTATGTGTAATGGACTGATCGCAACCCCATTCCCCGTCCCCCTGTGCCTCTCAGGGGGAGGAGACGGAGAAAATTGGGAGTGAAATTGAGCCCAGGAAGAAGGGAGGGGTGGGAGGAAGGAACTTTAAGATTTACTTTTATTTCTCGTTATGCTACTCTGATTTGATTGGTGATAAATTAAACACTTTTTTCTCCCCAATTTCAATCTGTTTTGTCCGTGGCGGTAATTGGTGAGTGATCTCTCCCTGTTGTTATCTCGACCCATGAGCCTTTCCTCAGATTTCCTCTCCCCTGTACAGGTGAGGAGGGAAGTGACAGAGCTGCTTTGGAGGGCACCTGGCATTTATCCAGGCCAAACCAAAATAATTGAGAAGATTTTTTTGTGAAATTAAAAATTCTTGGGAACCATTGGTTGTATGTGATATAGCAAATAGAGTATAAATGGTAGACATAAGGTAACTTTTAAACATCGTTTTCAACACAGTACTAAAGCATCTGTAGGCTGCTGGTTTTCTCCTCCATGTACCTGGTGTGGATGTCCATCACTGTCACAATATACAATAAATATAAAACACTCACCAATTCATCATTATGTATTTGTCAGCTAATTGTATGAAATGAATGAATGTAAAAGGGAATGGATATCAGTAGGGGGCAACTACAAAAATATTGCTGCATAAACGGGGATTATTGGTAACAAAATATTGAAGAGGCACATTTTGTTCTCTGTATCTAGCAACATGCAAATATCTATTTTTTTTCTCTAACATTTCACAGAATCAAAGAATCACAGAATGGTGGGGGTTGGAAGGGACCTCCGTGGATCATCTAGTCCAACCCCCCTGCCGAAGCAGGGTCACCTACAGCAGGCAATTTCATTTGCTAAGGGGAAATATACGAGTAAAAATTCAGTATATATAAACTTACTGCATCAAGAGTAAGATATATCAAGGAAGACAAATCAAGGAATTTATAATTAGATGAAAGCAAGAAAGAAAATTTGACCTTTCAGGAATGACAGCTGTAAGAAGTTAATGAATAGGATACCTCACACCACTGTTGCTTTTTCTGTGTGTGGGTTTAAGAGAGTGCTACTGTGCAAATTTTGCCTCTGTGAAACCACAGCATGAGAAGCTTATGATTTACCTTATCTTTCTGAAATGTAATATTCTGGTATAAGTATGTCTCTGGAATCTATTGCTAACTAGATGTGTGCAGAATGGGGGATAAGCTACATTAAAAATTTGTATTTGTAGTTTCTGTCTGCTGTTGAAACGAGCAGCATGTACATACAGATATCTCTACTTGTAGATATCTCTATATATGTAGACATATATTTTATATATAGAATGGGAAAAAGGGTAGAAAAGCCCCTCTCTCAAAATCCATACATATTTCATTTCAAAACACACTGAATCATTGTTTTCATACTCAAAACAGTCTGGTACCAGGATTAGGAGTTGCTTACTGTGCAGAAGGATGTGAATCCAGGTGAAAGATTCAAGCCTGAAAGGCATTTTTTCTGATGGAGATGCATTATTTGTTTGTTATTTTACAAGTAAAAACGTAACTATGAAAGATTTATTGAAGCCTTAAAGCAACTATTCTGCAATGCCAAAGTGGTTAGACCCTGCTACTGAAGAACTAGCTCAAACAGAAAGTACCACTCTCCTGGTGTCAAGATCTGGGTTGTCCCAACCCAGGGTTAATTTGTAGTCTCAGAGAGAGGCAGTCACACAGAGCTCATTTATCTCAGTGTTGCTGCCACTGGTGGTCACCCCAGAATTGGCAAAGTGTGCTCTAGTCCTTCAAAAATGAACCAGCATATGTCCCGAGGATGTTGTAGCTGTGGGAGCACAACCTGGACTGGGACAGAGCACTGAAATTATTGCTGTAGGATAGCGTGTTGTAGACCAATTTTGAAGAATTAGGAAGTGATGGTAGGAGATTAATAAAAGTCAGAATAACTTTAATAATTAGCACGGGGATCTCCCTGCAAGCTGCTTCCACATTCACCCTTTATAAAAATGAATCACTAGCAGTGTGACAGGGTGGAGGGGATGACACGGAAGTAACAGCATAATCTGGGGGACAAACAACCAGTACTAGAGAGGTGTAGCAGACAGACCCGTCTTGCTTTTGAAAGCAACCCAAAACTAAGAGACTTGCTTTGATCCAGTGGTAGTGCGGAGGAGGGAAGAGAGGCATAGCACAAAATAGGACATACTGTTTCTCTTTAACCAGGGCCCTCGTGGAGTGTGATAAAGGAGCACAGGAAATCTAGAGATTTGGGTATCCATCTGCATAGGAGCATGGTGAGGCAGAGAGGAGACTAGGAGAGAAAGAGCATGCAAAACAGAACGATTTTACTATCATCAGTTTCAAACCAAGTCTCGTGGGTTTATTTTTTTATGCAAGTTTCCCAGTTTCTTGCAATGAGATTGCTGTTAAAGATTTTATCCTCACATGAGTGGGTTACACTAGGTATTGCTTTATTCACAACTCAGAGTTGGGCCATCACGTCAGTGAGTGGCAAAGCTCTACTTGCTAGACCAGTTTATATACATTTATTAAACCGATTACATCAAGTCTAGAATCTTCATAAGTTTCTCAGCAACCGTTCCGTTCCTTTAAGTACATCATTTATTAAATTTTTTCTATTCTTCTGTCTTCGTAGAATTCTCCCTCACTGGTTTCAGGCCTTGCTTGGTTTCAGGGTCATCTTGGAGTCATCGTCTGTCCTTCATCTTCTGTTGTGAATTCTGTTTGATACAATCCATACTATTGATTTCTATCCCAATTGCAACATACCGATTGTATGGTTTCTTAACACAGCTGTGTTTACACAACTGAATCTACGTTCTAGTTCTATGATTTTATTCTATTCTATAATCAATCTTTATAATCAATCTCTAACAATCCCTAGGTACAACCGAGTTGCCGTCTCCTGTTTGGTCACCTTCCTGCTGGTGGATCAGACACTACTCACACAGAAGTGAAGGAGAAGCAGCTAGAAGGAAGTCTTTAGACCATACTAATGGAAACACTGCAAATTCATTTGTTAGTAGTTTAGTAATAAGTTTAATAAATGAAGCCAATTCAGTTGAAGTTCCCTTTGCTGTGTTTATGACAAAATGCAATTCCTCAGCACAATCTTAAAGAAAAGAAACAGCATCCAGAGTATTGAGAAGTCTGCAAGGAGCAGGGAACCTGACCTGAGCATTTACCAGCTCTAAGCCAATGTACTTCATATAAGTGAGTCTTATTAGCGAAGAGAGAAGCTGCTACTTTATTTTAACTGAAAAAAGAGCATTCTTTCCCTCTTTATATTTAGCATACTGTGGACTTCAGTATAATAGACTGAATTGCCTGGCAATGATTCAAAGCAGCAGATGGAGGGCAGGGTTAATAGCAATCTGGGCTGCCTGGGTCGGGGTTACAGGATGCACCTGGAGGGACTGCTGCTGGGCTCCTGTGGGATAGCCCTGAGCTGGGCAAGAGAGTAGGTGTTGCTTGGTGCTTCAGAAGTGCCTTCTCCTATGAAGGCTGTATGGGTCAAGTAACCTGCCCTGGGATGTCAGCAGGGTGGAAAGGGTGTTAATAAAAAGCCTGAAGAGGTAGGAACACTGTGCAAAGACAAAGTCTTTGATGCCCTATGCAAGAAGCATGCAGAGATGAGAGTTCTGTTCCCACCTGGTGCTAAAGGTTGAATCAATGATGACCTTCTTACTATCCTTATTTCTTCTGGCCATTGTGGAGGACCAGGACAGCTTCCAGCAGTTTTCTTTCTATCAAAAGTAAGTGTGACTTTTGAAGGGGTATACCGTATCTGATACTCAGAGGGTACAAATAACTAAAGCAGATGTAGCCTGCTCTTCTTGATGTTCCTGCTAGCAAGGGCTTTTGAAGTAGTTTAAAAGAAAAATGGGGTTCTTAAAGCATGTTAATCAGCAGTGAAAGCATATCTTCAGGATGAAGTGATTAGAATAACTTTCTTCAAGGTTAGCACACTTCTGATACTTGGAACTGACTCTCTGCACATCCTGTGCAATTCTCATCGGTTTATGTTGTACCACGTACGTTGTGGGGAAATATTGGGGGTGTTTTCTGTGTGCAAGTAAAACTAACTTTACCTTCTGCATAACTAACTGCATTTAAAACACTCTTCTTGATTAGGAGAGGAAAGAAGCTTGTTAAAAACAGTGAAAACTTGCAATAAACTTTGTCCTAGGCTTTTACATTTAGATTACTTGTAAATATAATCCTACAGGAAAGGAGAAATGGGGAAAACTGTATAAGCACAGGAAAGTTGACTGTTACAGTATTGCATTCTACTAAAGCTTCTTCCAGTTTACTTTTTCTGGCTAAAGCAGTTCAATTTGTTGCTAGTTAGCTGTCAGTGGTAATTAGACAGTTTTAAGAAAGTTATTTGCTGCAAGGTCTTTGTAGCTCTGAACGTGGGTAGCTATCGGGACTAGAAATGCAGAAGTTAAAACAGTTCCAGCTGACTTCTGCTGCTCCCTTTAATGGTGCCAGTGCTGTGGTGGTGTCCCCAGCAGACTGTCGACTCTTTGTGTTGGTTAGGGAATACTGATCGCAGAGAGGTATTGTGCCTAACTATGCCAATTCTTACACATGCTAAGACTTATAAGTTTTCCTACTGTTGCTATAGAGTTTCATGTACTACTGCAAATACCATGTAGCCAACTGCCTTATCTCCTCACTGGGCAACAGAAGTTGCTTTTTTGCCAGTGTATGTGACTTCACTCTGAAGCAGTCACTGGGTGATTAGAAAACAGCAGGTTGTAGTACTCTCCCCTCGCTGTCGTGTGGTTTGTGGGGGGTGGGTGTGCATGGGTGTGTCTGTCCGTCCCCCAGCTAACTTTAAATTCGAAGGTAGAACCAACAAATATTCGTTGGTTTACTATTCAGTTCACTATATACAAATTATTGCTGTCATTGTGAGCTTTGATGATGATAAAGTTCACAAGCTTTGTTTGGTTTATTTTTGCTCTTGATCTTTTTATTTACCCAAGGATTGTATAGAAAATAGCAGAAGTTCTTACATGTGACTTGTCAATGCCAGGTTGCTTTTGTACACATAAATGAAAATATAATCATAAAAAACCAGGTATGGGAGGTCTCAGAGCTGTATCATTGACTTCTTCAGGCACGAAGTGTGTTTTATCATGTGAGGGTACTGCCAAAGTAGGGGGGGTAAACGTTTTTGAAACTTCTCTGCAAACTTGTTTCACCTCTTTATCAGCCTGTGGGTTCTTCCTAAAAGTGTTTTCTTGTAGTGCTCCATTTTGGTCAGTGTTTCTACTGGTAACTTAATGAGAATAAACTTCAGGAAATGTTTTAACAAAGTACTTGTCTGAGCAGGGCCAAAGAAACCTGCATAAGGTCTCTCTGTCTCAACGCAGAAATAAGGAGGGATGCGGGGAGGACAGTCATGCACATCTTAAATTTGTCTTACTCGCATATTTGGCTCGTTAGTACTGAATGATCTGACTTCTAGCAGTGGGAAGTTCCTAGGTCTTTTGACAGAGGGTATCAGTTATTGCCGCACATGGCTTTTTCAGGTTTTATTCACTGCATTGCACATGGTATTGGGGTATCCCAGTTCCTTGTGGTGTTTAGCATTTAGTGCATCCTCAAGAGACTAAGCTATAAATGTAAATAAGACAGATGTGCAGTCTACTCCTGTCAAACTACTAGCTGCTGCCTGCCTCTCTGCAGCTGTCTGCACTATAAATGAACACTGGCGAGCCCTGTGCTTGGCCGATATGTACATTATTGACTCACTGTGGACATTGGGCTGTTTCTGATCAGGCTGCCTGATGCTTAAACTGCACAACAAAGCCTCTCTACAAGTCAAATCTTGTTTTTCTTTGTACCTGTTTTACCTTTGTAATCATACAGGTACGATTATGTTAACTGGCATTAGTGCATGTAGCTCACTGCTGGCTCTCGACTGAGATCAAACCGGATGGCAATTAATTACACTGAGAGAAAGATAGGCTCTGCCTTTGGGGTCAACTGCAACAGTGCTGTTTTGTAATTTCTAGTATGCTAAATGAGCATGTCAAATGAAAGATGCTGCTGCTGATAATGGCTCTCCCTCTGAGAGCTTGCCTTTGGAGCACTTCACAAACACTAAAGAATCACTGGAATACGCTTCACTTACAGTGGTTTGATGATCTTGTCTCTGGTTTTCTGGATGAGACAATCACTGCAGAAGGCTTCTCTTCCTGCAGGGGAAATCAGCATAGAACTGAGATTATTGATCATGTCTTAGCTCCCAGGACTATATTCAGATGTCTTGTTGTACAGGGAGGATCCAGTGAAAATGCAGATATGAATATCAGGACACTACAGCAACCCTTTTAAAAATTAATAAATAAAAATGCACCATCTATTGACAGAAACAGCTTTCCTGAGTGAGAATGCTTGCTTAGTTCCCCAACTTTATTCTTATTTCAGTCTCTGTCACTAGTAGAAAAACAAGCAAAACAAGGCAAGTTCTTCTTTGCAGTTGATTTCTTTTCCTTGGTCTTTTTGCTTGATATCCACTTATAAAGTGTGGGCTCAAACACGTGTCAAAGGATTCCTGACTTTACTAAATGCATTTGTCTGAAATTGTCTCTCTATTTCACAAACTCTCTTCGAATCTTGTAATGGGCTGTCTTTTGGAAGTGGCAAAGTTTTTTTTTTTTCCTTTTAATTTTCAAATGGCGTACTGGCAATTTCTAACTGCTCTTGTAATGATCATTGCTTGTCATTTTCTTCTGGTGTAAGTAATGACTATATGGCTACACTGTGTCAAGATGCCATGTATTTCTTTCTCTACTGCTGTTTCCACCTGTCATTATTGTAATGAGTGTCATACATTTTATCATCCAGTGCATAGTCATCTCTTACATAGCCCAGTTACTTTGGCATTAACTTATTGAATAATATGAAGGAGCAGTATTTCAAAATTACATGGCCAGTTTAACAACCTGTGTATGTGAACAATTAAAGTTTGCTGCTTTTCAGCCTTTGTGTTCAAGTGTAGTTCCTAGTTCTGCTGAAATGATCTTTCTATAGGACCTTGCAGTCATTTCGGGAAGAGATATAGCTAGAAGCAAAGTAACTTGTCCTCCTTTGTTCAGTCTACCCAGAGATTATGCTCCAATTAAAGGATACGTGATTTGCATCAGTTATAATCATGTCTTACTATAGAAACTCAGATTTATTTTTTTGCTTTACTGGGAATCTGTTTGCTTAAATATCTCATTCCTAATAACTTGGTATCGCCAATGTTGTGGCTGTACAGGTGACCTTAGCAATGTGTGCCACAGATCTACACGGTGTCTGAACTGGTAGAGTTGACTGCGCAAGTAACAGACACACAATACAACCTGATGCCAAATGATACCACGCAGCCAGAACTAGCAGCCATTTTTTGAACAACCCTAAATTCTTGCTTAAACCTATGTGACAGCTCTTGTGGAAAAGTTAAAGAAGTCTTCAGGTTTGGGAGAAGGGGCATCAAATCTAGACTGAATGAGGAAAGGACAAGAGGATATATAGAAGGAGGAATGAGAAGCCTTTATAAGAAAGGAAGAGGGAAAAAGAGGAGGATAAAAATGTGGACAGAAAAGAAACATGGATATAATGAGCATGTGGGAGCACGGAGGAAGGAACAAGATGCTTAGAAAAGGAGGAAGGCACTACTATTTGCCTAGCTGCTGACTCTCTGGTTTTTTAAGAGGTTTTTTCTTGGTTTTCATATGGCCAAACTACTCGGAAGCTGTGAGGAAATACTGCTATGTCTCTGTGTGTGTATATATATACTTTAAAAGCCCCAAAATAAAGGATGACTAAATGTACAAAATCAAATTCCCAGAAGTTAGGAAATGCTGATGATCCTTGACCTTAACTAACTCTGCTTATGTATGAGTTGTGACAGTCTTTAATTATGATGACATATGACTGGTTATTCAAAAATAACCAGGCACCATCAAGATTAGTGATTTTTATTTAATCAAACAGCATGAAACACTTTATTAATTATAATTTATCAGTAAAGGCTTAAATTTTTTCTCCCAACATGGCAATCTAATGGTAAAAGTAAAGTAGCTCTATTTTCAAGGCATTTACAAATAGTTTTAGATGCCAGCATATGTCTTTAGAGAGAGCAATAGTTCACTGGTCACTCTGACACTTGACTGCATTTCTTCTTATTAAAATGTAATTTCAGGGAATTACCTGATTTCCTCACCAGAAGAATATAAAAACACATATGAAAGGATCTTGAACTGTTCCAATGAACTACTTCTCATAAATAGAAAAAAACAATTATAATGCTTTCTTTTCAAGCAATTATCAACTATGTCTCTCACAAATAACTATAATCAGCCTTTCTGGCACAGCTGTGCTGGAGGGTGACTTCTCAGAGCAGCAATACTCCAGTGACAGCAGAAGCATGCAGAAAACAGCCAAATGTTCAAGTGACTTGATGGGGGTGGGAGGGAAACTGTTTTCGTTGCTGTGATCTGTAAAGTCCTCTTGCAATCTTATTTATCCCTGTCAAAGAAACTTCTTCCTTCCCCTCTCTGAACTGTAAAAAAGAAGAATGATCCTTGGTATCTTCCGTCTCTAACCTGGGGTTGCCAAAACTTGTTTGTTCAACAGACTTTAGTCATTGCTGCGGGTGGCACTTTCATAAAGAAGTTTTTATTGAATTATAATATCTTTAAGCTTCAACTGTGATTAAAATGCCTCTTGTTTAGCAAATGTAATAATGTTTTTGGCCTGTGTCAGCAATCCTTACGGCTGCTCGGAAGGAAGCAATGTTGATGTGCCAAGAGAAGAAATAATTGTAATCGTTAATGGCAGATTCCATACAGGTAGAAAACAGGAGTCCACACTAATACTAGAACTTCAGCTTATAGGCTGAAATCATATGTATCCATATCGTAGAAAAATAGCTTATGTGTTGTGTGCAGCTCATTCACAATAAATAAACAATAGGCCCAGCTGAGTTGTTTATGCTGACTTTCATTACCTGGTGATGTTTCATTTCTGATGAAGTTGTGGACCTCAGTCTTCTGAAAATGCAACTCCAGAAGCTGATGTCTTTCCATATGTACTGTTGAAGTTTTAGCTGGCAGGAACTATCTTTTATGTGTTGTTCTTGCAGTTGAACTTCAGGCTGCCAAAGCAACTCTTGTTAGTGAAGTTTGAAGATAGCCTATTTTGAGCTGTTCTGTGGTTTTAAAAAACATGCCCTGATGTGATTTAGGGGGTTTATTTACTTAAATAATAGAAGGAAAACTGAAACAGTCTGAAGACTGGGCTGATTGAATGGGAAGGATTGTATAACTACACACCAGAAATGCCTGTAGATTTGTTAATACGAAGTGTCATAGACTGTGATTTCATTCACCTGCAGTTCTCGTACATAGCAGTATGAGACCAGGCATTAGAAGTCTGTGAGTAGGTTCTTGGCTTAGATTACAGATGACTGATATTAGAACTGTTATCCTTTTCTTTGTAACAGTCGCATAACATGTGAAAAAGCTTGGAGAGAAAGGAATGGGAAAAAGTTAGGTTCTTTGTAAGACGAGCCCCTTGGCCACTGGGAAGCAGCGCACAATGGCAGTGTGGGAAGGAGGCTGATGCTGGCTTTCATTCAGCCAGAGGTATATTTCAGCACAGGTTTAACATGTCTGGAGATTTTGGGAAGTGGCTGCAGTGGCTGATTAAATTCCACTGTGCCTCTTTTTCCCCTGCTTACGTTGACAGAGATGCACTTCTGTCACTGCAGTGTTGTTTTTTCTATTTATACCATGGAAAGGGTTGAGGGGAGGGTACTGGGAAATCCCAACAGACTTTCTTCATTAAGAAGTGTCATTACTTCTCATTCTGTCTTTGCAGCTTCCCAGAAAGAAGACGGAGAATGAGATTAGACTAAAGTTTAGGAAAAAATAGAAACGTTTTCTTTCAAATGAAAATAATAATACTTAACTGCAGTATAGCATAATTTGGGACGTGGGCAAACACAGCCAGCTACCCTTAGAGATGGCTGTGGTGGCTGCCAAGCAAAAGAGGAAAATTAAATATCTTAATATGAACTTTCACTGTAAACATAGCCACAATTTGCTGTCCTGGCTTAGAGATGTGTGATGAATTTCTTTGCTATTGAGATTACAGCCCGTACAGAGGTCGGGCTACCTCACTCCTCCAATCCTTTAGCCTGCGTTTAGCTTCAAGGCAGACACCCATGAAGCATTTCTTACTGTACATTTTTAAAATAAATTGTAGTGCTCACAGTCGCTTTTGTGTTAGCAATCAGTGGTAGGAAAGACTGGTGTCAGATGAAAGACAAGTGGCATCTGTCCTTCAGTTGTACCTGGATTAACGTTTCCTTTTTATTAAA
>Ga0065711_1039394_pt1 | contig 17884 bp, 5 predicted proteins | sample Hoacrofraction12_FD_59098 | JGI IMG/M metagenome (GOLD analysis project Ga0065711, IMG submission 59098) | Hoatzin crop microbial communities from Cojedes, Venezuela - Epithelial fraction 12 v2 (version 2) | ecosystem: Host-associated > Birds > Digestive system > Esophagus > Crop | place...
GTCTCACCAGAGTGGAGCAGAGGGGCAGAATCCCCTCCCTCGCCCTGCTGCCCACGCTGCTGGGGATGCAGCCCAGGATACGGTTGGTGTTCTGGGCTGCCAGCGCACATTGCTGGGTCATTATGAACTTCTCATCCACAACAACAGTCGTGTTATGTTTGTTTCTGCTCCCTTAAAGAATCAATGAATACCTAGTAGTGTACACAGAAGAGTGGGTACACCAGGAGTGGGACAAGTCACACAGACACTGGTGACACACATGCAAATATCCACGCAACTTTGGTCATAAGATGCCTTCCAGACACAGTCAAAACCAGGTAGAAACTGGTACATATGTTCCATACATGTTAACGTGTATGTTCTGTGTATGTCCAGTGAGAGAAATGGAGGTGCTAAACCCTAGGAGCACTTCAGCTAGGACTAGAGGAACATGGAGGTGAAATACAACAATTAGATACCCAAAACAACCTTAGGAACCCGGATACATCAAAAATCTATCGATTTACTTATGGATAAGTTTCACTTTATCTAACTTCAGCCATCTAAGTGTTACGTAATTAGTCCAACCTAGTTGTCCAAGTCTCCTTTACACATAGCAATGAAAGAGAGGCAACTCTAAAGGAAGTTCTACCATTTTTAGAGCCACATTTTAAGATAAATTAAATGGCCCTTTAGAAATGAATTTACGCCCCTCTCCATCGATCATAAAAGCAACCAGGATTATTGAATGACTAGTGTACAACTTCTAGAAAGACTGAAGTGAGATGATCCTTCCCTTATCATCCCTCTTCGCTTCCCTCCCCACCCGATCTACAAACCCTTGGTGATGTGGAGTGATCAATTAGAGCGTCAGCCTAAAAGTCTGGGATATTTTGACAGACCTGTCTCAAAAAGTCCATAGAAGATATGTCTCAGAGAGACTAAGACCTTGATTCCTCACATACCCTTTCCTAAACCAGGGCATGATGATCCAAGGGTTAAGAGATTACGTGGATTTAGGAGATCTGAGTCTCTTCTTCTCAAGCTTTTCTACATGACCTTATATAAATTATTTGTATTATCTGCCTTCCAACATCCTATATACAAAATAAGAATAAAAGCACGCTTTAGCCACAAATCTTACATTGATAAAAGCAGTAATGCACCAGCCACGGACATAAGTTTCAGTTTGAGGAGGATAAACTGTAAATATAACAAAAAAAGGGGTATCATCTTATTTTTGTGATACCATCTGTCCTAATCCCAAATTAAACCCAGTGAAACAGGTGAGTCGGTAACATCTTTAAAAAGAAAAATTAAACATGTAGTTTTCAAGCACCTAGAAAGTTTGTTTTGACTTGTTTCTAGTTTTGGACTGAAAACTCAAGTTTCTTTCTTCCCTTTTCTTATTCAGTTTTACAGCGGAGGCAAGAAATTAATGTAATAATTATGCCGTTATCATGAAGAATGCAGTTGGAGCCCCTTCAAATGCTTTTTTTTAAGAAGGAAATCCAGGTGTTCATATGACACCGAAAGAAGGGTTCATTTCCAAGTCTCTTAGGAGTCCAAGCGACCCTGAGGGCAGGAAGCAAGTGAATGTAAAACTACTGGCCTACAAGTGCCCCAGGAAGAACAGTACCTAACTTGCATTTCACAAATCATCGTAACTCTGTAGCAGCACGCAAGTGACAAGCACCGTTTCTAGAGCATGTCCTCAAGGGCCTAATCCTCACCCCTGTGATGCTAGTCTTGTGCAGGTGTCCCTAAACCAACTGCAGACAAGCAGCAGCTGATTTGCATCAGAAACCTGAAAAAAAACCCACCGTCAAACTCTGCAGATTATAAATCCATTTATTTATAGTGTGAGATTATCACTTCGGTGTCTTCATTTTTGGGATGCTGTGCATTTACTCGGAGTGTAAAGTTTTGTTTTACTAGCAAGGAGCCAACAAGATTATTCTGGGACTAACGCAGAAAAACTAACTACACGTTTCTGCATTAAAATAAGAGTAAAGATAGCTTCTGACAGAGTGCAACTGGACTTTACTGACAGTGCTGTGAGGACCCCTTGTGTTCTGATATTTAAGCAGAGAAGATCGTTCCTCTACAGGCTGTTGGCACTTGCATCTTTAATATCAATTGCTTTCTATCCCAGGCATGTAGAGGAATAAAGTCTGCTTTTGTTTACGCCAGGATAATCCCAGTTGCACTCCACTGACTTCAGCTAAGTTGTTTCACTTCTGCAGTGGCAGAGTGAAGACATGGGAGGGAAATGCAGAAATGCCTAGCTAGCAGTACCTGAGGATGAAGTTTTAAAGCTTACTGAGTTCACAGATCCCTCAGTTCAATTAGTACTTACTTGGGCTCAGTCTCACATAGTTTTATCTTAATGTTTCCAGTATTTTCTGCCCTTTGTGTTCAAAAATTGTTACTCAGACACAAAAAAAACTTGAGACGATGAGATTTACAAATGACTCACATGTTAATTCTTTTCCATTGTTTCTCTGCTTTTAGAATGATAGAATCATAAAAACACAGAATGCTTTGGGTTAGGAGGGACCTTTAGAGGTCATCTAGCCCAATACCCCTGCAGTGCGCAGGGACATCTTCAACCAGACCAGGTTGCTGAGAGCCCAGTCCAACCTGGCCTTGAATGTTTCCAGGGATGGGGCCTCCATTTCCTGTCTGGGCAATCTGCTCCAGTGTTTCACCACTTTCATGGCAAAATATTTCTTCCTTATATCTAGTCTAATCACTTGTTATTTGGAATAATGAAATTTGAGAATTTTTGTTTCAAGCTCCATTAAGCAACTTAGGGATCATCGTGATTATGCTTTAATTTAACCTCTTTGCAAGGAACAGAGAAGCAAAAAAGAGTTATAATTATGTCTAGATGCACGAAAAGTTTTCCAGTACTAGTAGGGAGGTCACATTACCTCTGTTGCAACTGTACTGTTGTGACAAGTATTAAGAACATTTTTCCCCTTTCTGGTGTCCCCAGTCATAAAAGGCTTTGGAAATTTCAGCAAGAGCTCAAAGGAGAACAATAATAAAATGCTCAAGGACTAGAAAACAAGCCTCAAAATATCAGGTTTGAAGAGTCTGTTTGTTCAGTGTATTAGAGAGAAGGTAGGAAAGGCCAAGGTGCACAGATGCTCACCCATGGACAAAACATCTGGGAAGTGTGAGGGAGCTCTTCAGCCTTGTCAACAAAGGTATGAAAAGGTCTAATAGTTGGAAGCCGGACAAATTCAGTTTCCATGTTGCCAAAGAGATGACCTAGTTAAGGAACAAACAATGAGGGAGGAGAAGTGGACTTACTTCTTGGTATGTTTATAAAGAGACTAAGAAAAGGCAGGCTTCAATCCAGTTCTGAAAGAAATGGGAGAAACTGGGCTGGAGGGGGCCAATGTACCATGGGCAGGTCATGGCACTTTAAAATCCCTAATATCATCTTTTAGGTCTTGGAACAAGGACCGAGGTAAGTTGACTGTACCACCATCAATGTCACAGAGAATTTGTTACTCAGCATTAAGACAATGACTGTAACTAAATCTCATGCTTCAAGACTTAAGATGTTTGCAAAGATCTGACCCAGGCCATCAGGTCTTTCTCTGCTAGAGATGCAAATGGTCAGACCAATGCCTTGGAGTGGTGCAGAAAGTCTTGCTGAGTAGATGCCTTCCTTACATCTTCAGAGTCATCCTGATTCCAGGTCAAGGAAATATTTGGTTTTCAGCTTTGACTGGCTGGATCATTAGGGATTCATCTTCCTCTGCAGTGCAGAATATGGACCAGCTATTGCCATCAGCTGAGCATCTCTTATCCAGTGAATTTCCCCTTAGTGGGCTGTTGTGCATCAAAGGCACTTCATTTTCTCTTATTATCTGCTCTCTACAAAACAACTTATACTCTAAAAGATTAAATACCAACAAACAGGCTTGCTCAATGAGCAAAACTGACTGGGGTGTGATTTGCAGGAGATCACAGTAAATAACCCAAAGTTTATTCTAGCCTCTAACTCTGTGAAATTCTGCTTTTTTTTCTGCAATCTGAAGAATCAGGATATTTGGAAAATATTCATGTCTTCAGTTCCCATTTAGTCACTTTATTCCCAGCACTGTTTTCAAGCTAAAGGCCAACTATTTAGGATCTGATCTAATAAAGAAAATTAGCAACACTGATTTTCATTTACGTTGCATTCTTCTCTTCCCTGTTATTTTATGAACAACATTTGCATGCATAAAACAAAAAATCTGCTTTGGAAAAAACAGATTACAAGCCAGTCCTTCTCCCTTTGAAGTCATCAACAGTTTTGCAAACTAACTTCCAAAAGCCAGTCACTGGGCTCTCTGTCATGTGGTAGCTTGCTCTACAATTGCTAAATATAAGCCTGTGAACAATCCTCTTGGGACAATAAGACCAGCTGGGTGTTTAAATCTGGACATTTGCTTGTATAAGACTTGGACACCTCACTGAGTAAGGCCATAACTTCATCAAAGTCCTTGCTGTGGGGAACACACTTCAGATGCATCAAGTCTATCGCAACAAGGGAAGTTACCCACCAGTGCAAAACCATAGATCAACAAAGTTAAAACTCAATTCTAAATAATAATGCAATTTAGGCCTCCCATTCCAGCAGTGAGGCGCTTAATTCCTCCCAGGACTGCTGCCGCCAGATTGCTCTGATCCACTTCCAGCTGTGCTACTACTGCTCCTGTGTGCGAGCATGGGAGCTCGGCTGGGAAACAGAACAAAGCACCCCAGTAAAGCCAGCACTTGGAGGAATATCCAAACACACAGGGGAAATAATTCCCTCTTAAAGAAGAGCACCTGCCAACTTCTGTTCCCGTTGCAAGTATTTTAGTCTAGGCCTGGTCTGTGCACATGGGCCCTGATTCAGCAAAGGTTTGAGAACATGCCTTAATTTGAGCATATCCCTAACCTCCTTGACTGCAGTACGTAAACCGCTTTTTGGGATTTTGCATATTGTCCATCTTAAACGTATATAAATATATATATTCTTTCACTGTTTTCTCTCCCTCCCTATGGTACGCTATGGTTTCAAAGTTACCTCAGCACAAATGTGTCAGAAAATTATGTCTGCTAGTACATTAATTGTAAATATTTACTGTTCCCTGAATAGCTGCATCTAAGCATGCTAATCAGGCATACCAAGTCCCTGCCTTGGAGGCTTGCAGTCTGATGACATCCGAATTTACACAGAATTTTAGTTCTGTATTGTTTTCAAGTAGGTTTTTTTTCATGTTTCCATCAGGAAATATTCATACCTTAATTAGCAAGGTCTTAGAAGAAGGAAAAAAAACGAAACGATAGGAAAGTTCAACAATATTCCCTAGGAAGGTACATAATTCCAAGGTTAAGATGATGGTTTGTTATCATTTTAGAAAAATGAAAACTTTTTCCTTCCAACAGCATAAAATTTCAGTTCTTAGCTTTGGCAGGTCAAAAGATATTGGTCCTTAAAGCTGTCACTGGTACCAGACAGAATATTGATGACTCTGGGCCTCCAGCCAGCCAGATTTTGAGAAGTTTCAAAAAGTTATTGCTCAAGCAAACTTATTCTCCAAACTGCTGTTTCTGAGCATTTTAGAATCAGTCTTTGATTACTGGGCAGAAAGCAGATAAAGCAATATAGGACAGATGATAAATGCAACTTGTGGCACTACTTAACAAGTTAGCACACAGCTATCACCACCGTTTTAGTGGTCTTTATGTGTGTGTTTTTATAAAGAGACAGAGTGGAGAATAGTTTTATTAACATATCACCAGTGAGTTATATGGGTCATCCCAAATGAATAGCAATAAAAGCTTTATATCACACTCACCAATGTGTATTTGGTACTTTACGTGCCACAAATGTTGCAGAAAAGCTATTTTACATATGTTTTAAAGACTGGGTATTTTTTATATTAGGGCTGGTTTTGTAAAGCTGCCAGGCACTTCAGCTACCGCGAGCCCAACAGTATTCAGCTCAGAGGGAGCCATAAAAACTTGTTTAAAATTTTCTGAAACAGCTTTTTTTATGCTTCAGAAGGCCAGAGTTAAAGATCTGTCATCTTGATATGTTCCATCACAAAGCCAGTCCTTTTCTGTAAAACAATTTTAAACGCTGTTTCTAGTCCTTCCTGGTTGCATGACAGAGAAAACTTCATGCTGTCACAGTTTAGGACAAACTGTGGCTCAAGCTGGGCCTTGGACAGGCGTGGAGTTTTTTAGCACAAAAGGGAAATTCTGCAACTAAAGAGGAAGAAAGAAAAATGTTAATGGCAAGTTGATACACAGATATACACATGCGTGCACACATATACACCTATATATTTCTATGGCACCTTGAAAACCTGTGCAAAAAACATAAAGCATCAATGTTGGTCCCGAATTAGAGCCTGACCAAGATCTCCGTCACAGGAAACTCCCCATCAATTCAAGGGCATTCAAACAGCTTTTTAACTTGCTCCGTTAAAGTCAAGAGGAGCTGACCCACAGCATCAGAAGCTCCTATCCCAGCTACGTACACCAGCTCAGGTGCCTCCAAGGGTCTGCACCACAGAGCTGTTATTACTGCAAATATTCTACACAGGTTTTTGGAGTGAACTGATTTTCTGCTTAATTAAGGAGGTATGCGATGCCTTCTAGAAAGGATCAGAGCACACCATCCTGCTTGTGCACGTACCTACACTATGGGTCTGACTCTGTTCTCAGCAGGAGTAACTCCACAGTGTAAAACTGATGTAGGCCAGTTTTATTCCCAGCCCTATCTGTGTGTGTGCAAATCTCCTGTATACATACATACACAGCACACGAAGAGAGACATTTCCCACCTCGTGCATTTAACCACAAAGTGTGATGTAGCTACTGAAGGAGGTGAATGGCATTTAATCACATCTAAGTTAATGATTTAAATGCGCTTTTATTTTTGGCCTCTTGATGTAAATCCAAACCAGACAAGCGGAGTCCTCTGGTCAGACGGCTGGAAATTCCTCTGCATGAAATCATGTTGGTGGTCTCCCAGCTCAGCGCCTTCTGAAGAGCCATACAGTGAAATATCCTTCCGTACCACTAATGAATGCGCCCACCCACACTGGAGCTGGTGCCCCCGAAGAACTCCATTCAAGCACAACTTTTTAAACTTATAAATGAAATCAAAGGGCTCATTCTACGAGCCAAAGAACTTACAATTTTAGGCGAGACGGTTAATGGGTTGTTACTACAGGTTGTCCCCTTGGTTTGCAGCATACTGTCTCACAAAAAAAATAATAAGCAGGATACTGAATATGTACACAGCATTTCAATTAATTAAATTTCCTCCTCCTCCAATGAATACATAAATTGTTGCTACCCTGGTTACTGTACAGAGCTTGAGTGATTTGCTCAGCATCAACTAAAGGAAGCAAAGTAAACTCACAGCATCTTGGTTTACTTTCCTGTGCGCACAGAAGATCTCCTTCTAGATATTAAACAACCACTAAGTAACCACAAACTCCCAAAATGGCCATGAAAACTTGAACAAGAGCATCCAGGAAATTATTTTCAAGACTACGGCCATTGAACTCTCCCAAGGACTCTCGTTCTTTTGTGAACGAGCACTTGTCGTTTCCAGTACAAGAGGTGAAGCCTGGTGGCAATGGCTGGAGGACTGAATAACCCAGTTGTGCTACCAACGTGAGGCACAGATCTAACCCTGCCATGAGGAGATGGCTCCTTCAGAGAGGCCTGCTATAAAATTATCAAGTGACACGGGGGGTGGAAGGAATCAAGCCCGTTGTAATTGAAATGACTTGAAATAATAAATGCACACACTTTCTTTAAACACAGCTTGCCACATCCTGAGAATCTGGAATCAATTCCTTCCCTTTCAAGAAGCTTAAAAGTGGTGGGACTTTGATATGGCATAAGCCTGTTTGCTTCTGGGCTTACAGCCCTCGCCAGCCCGTTCCAAATGTTTCAACGTTTTTATATTATAAGACAGAAAAGTTAGGAAAACAAAGATGGAAAGAAAGAATCAGAAATTCAGGGAACTATTAAATCAGGGCAGCCTAGCTGCCAAATACCACTGGTAAGTAAATGAATCATGATCAATAACATATTGCTGCACAGACGTACAGAAGAAGGTTATCACCTGCTTCGGTGCCAGGCATAAAACATAACGGCTTGTGGCTAATGAAGTACTGCATGAATCCAGAAAAAAATACTATTTTTCTCTGTGATGTTAAAGCATTTTACTTCAAAGTAATTTTAAGTCATCCAGAAATAACACAAGTTCTTCCACCAAAACTTTGTCAAATTCGATAGGTTACTATGAAAAACTTCTCTTCTCGTGATGTTGCATTTGCGAGAGGAAACTGTCTTGATCAAAAGATACCTATTTTGTTAAGGGGAGGTTTCAGCCCTGATTGTAAAGCTGCTTGCTTTATATATTCACATATGTGCCAGCAGAGGGTATCACAATCTTAGAAACAAACAGGCATATGTATCGTTGTGTCAGTTCATTTACGTGCAAGATTTCAGACACTAAACCTGGAAATTACAAATCTTGTTTTCTTCAGTAACTTTTCAACTATCAGAAAAAATGATCATTTAGCTACATAAAGGCTACAGACTCTGTTATCAGTGCCTTCTCACCACTCTCTCAGAACAGGAAACATTGCAACGCTATAGCCAAGGGATGGCATCACTTGAAGTCTGAAATTCTTGCACGACCCTGGCTGTAAACAGAGGAACACCAGCTTGGGCCTATCTCTGGCATGCGTTAGGTTCTCATTCGTTCTGACATGCAGTATCCTCATACTGCATAAATCTCATTAATTACTGTAACCTCTTCACATCACTTTTCTTCAAAGACGTAATAGCCACAGGCTGTAGCGAGAGCTCATGTTACACAGACCTCATGATCTCTGCTAAACCAGTATGCTACGAAGGATGATCATGTATAATTACACCTAACCCAGACTTTTCACAGCTAGAGATAGGCTGATGCTACAAATTCCCAGCCTGATAACCCATACATTAACGAATTCACCTCCCTGACCCCCACGTTAAGGGAACATAATTTAAACAGTCTAATGTTTGGTGCTTACCTTACTTGGTATTCAGCACTCTCCTATTCCCAATCAAAAGAAATTAAAATTATTTTTTGTATACTGCTCTGGATTCCCTGTTCTGTCTTGATTTATTAACAAGTCTGATTCTATTTGTGTATTTTGATCCTGTGCAACTGATGTCCTGGTCACTGGTGTGGCTTTCCAGATTAACCCAAGCACTTGGGTCAGCTGGAACTAAGAGACGGTGTAGAGGATGACTGACTCATGTATCATTACCTTTATCTGAGAGCTGGGGTGTAGAGAAACTGCGTAAGATAACCACAAGCAGCAGTCTCTGTTCTTTCTGGATCTTACCTGCTCACAGGGAGACAGGGAAAGGCATATTCTCCTAAGTAATTATATTTTCATTTATAAAATACTTTCTATTACGACAGAGCTATACACAGCTACTTCTACTGTTATACAGGGAGGATAAGGCATCAGAAGTTGCTGCAAAATGGCATGTATCAGATCAGGGCTAGAGCACCAGATCGCTTTCTGATTGGTGTTGCAATTTTTTAAAAATATCAATCAAAAAGAATTAAGCTCATTAGGAAACACGTATACAGTGGTGCTGTCCTTTCCTTTTTGCACATAGCCTTTTCATTGCTCAAGTGATCTAACACAACTACTTTTTAATTAACTCATTATCTGCCATCCAAATCAGCCTTCAGAATATCTGCTTTAGATTCAGATGAACTGGGCAGGAAAGTGGGTAAAATGTCCCTGGGATAAGGAAAAAGCTGTGTTTGCTTAGCCCTTGAAAACTGAAAGTCAATGACTCTGCTGAAATTGAGGTCTACTTCCCGCACGGCGTACTCTGCACTGATAGTCCCAAGGACTCCGAGGTCCTCAGGTAGTTTACTCTGCTCACAGAAAGACCATGTAGGTACTGCTTATACTCTGCTCGTCTCTGCTTTATTCTCCTTGCACTCCAGCTGTAAAAAATGAAGCTGCAAGCTTTTCTCTGCTTCAAAGAGAAGCACTGAGTATCAGCCTGTTCAGAGACTGCAGTGCGTCCGGATATCACAAGAGCACGAACCAGCAAACAAACTGCAGTGAGGATGTTTGCAGGGAACAAACTTGTTGCTCTCCTGCAGCTTAACGTCTCTTTTCTCTGTAACCTTGGTGTGCTCAGTTGCCATTGGGAAGGACTTTCCTTTTATTTTCAAGAGTACCTAACCCAAGAGTTTGTTAGGCAAAGCTAGGGAAAGCTCCCATTAATCACACTCCAGCCAGTAAAAATGTGGAGACCCGGTCATGAGCACTTTGCAGGGTTAGATTCCTTATCTTGTAGTAGCGGATATCCGACCTTGAAATCCAGCTCTGGTTATAGCCAGACACAGACACCTCTAGGACAGCCATTTATTACCGGCTGTAGCTGCCAGCCCTTATGAGTCCGGGGATTTGCACACTGCAGCGTCACTGAGAACCGGCACGTTGGGATTACGTGTGTGGACAGACACCCGCGGCTGTTTCAGAATGCAAGGGGCAGCATGGCTGGATTTAAGATCTACAGTTGCAGAGCAGACCATAAAAATTCCTTGTAAATGGCCACAATACTTCAGCTTCACTGTAACATCTATTTAGTCTAACTCTTTATTTATCTTCCTTTTACAACTTTCTACAGAGGTTAGCTGAGCATCTCATTAGCATTAGACAAAAAAAATGACTTTTTAGCATCGCTGAGAAGTGAAGCACTATAATTATTTCCTTCTGTTAACAACATGAAAATATTACAGAGCAGATTGTTATCTGACATAAATGATCATCTACCCATTTTCATCTCATGGGTCAGCCCCAGGCAATGAAATAGAATTGCGCAGATGAAATCGGTGGGAGAGCTGGAACCTGAAAAAAACCTCGTCTTCTCCGAATGACATGATATTAGCACATGGTGTTTTACATGCCTTAGTTCTCTGTCTGTGAAACTAGTAATATAAGGTAAAATGTGCATCAGCAAGTGACTGCAAATATTCTACTTGATCATCTCCAGGGATATGGCAGCGTAAATCCATTAGCTTTCGTGGAGCAATAGGAGCTTAGCCTAGCCGAAGTCTTGCCTCTCTGAGGGGAAAGGAATGTGGAGAGGAAAAGCAATTTCATTACAAAGACAGCGTAGGATGCGTGTAAATATGTGTGGCATCCAGCTTCTGAGGGGGTTATTTCTGTTGACACATAAACATGTGAGGGAAAGTCTGGAGCTTACAGAGTGCAATTACATTTGTTAAAGCCACTTCTTTCATTTGATTACTTTTCTTTGAATGTCTTGATGGGACTCAGATAGTATGGCAAAATTAGCTACAACAGCATAACATAATTATCAGATAAGTGGGCCAAGAGTCTGATGGCCACACCTGACAAACTATGAAGGGTCGGGGCATGGGTTGCAGACATCCAATCACTCACCGCTGAGCTTTTAGTACTAGCACGGGTTTGGGTCTACTCAACACACACTCCTCCAAGCAGTGTCTGGGCTGAGCAGAGGAGGCAGCATGGGCCACTAGTCACCTCCAGTAAGGAGTGTGGGATCCTGTCCTGGTGAGGAAGCTGGCCTGCATGGACAGAAGCCATGTGATAGCAGTTGGTAAAGGGGCTACTAAACACTCTGTGGCCTGTTTTATTTACTAGTATAGATTCTAGTTCAACTGTGGACATGTCAGTTGTGTCCACTGAACCAGCCATCTCAAGTTGATCAGCAGCAGTATCTGATGGCATACAAATAGAGTTTGCAATAAAATGATAGGAGAATGACAAAATTATTCCACTTCTAAGCACACAAACTCTCTGGCACACTTGGTGATGACACTACTCACCAGCATTATCCTGCTGTTTGGTATTTTTGATGTATGCAGAAAATTTGGAGAAGATATCGATTCCAGCAGTGTTTGATTCCCGGTGCTTAGCAGCCAGCTTGGGGTACCTGAAAAGTACATGAGGAAGAACTTCTTCACTCTGAGGGTGATGGAGCCCTGGAACAGGCTGCCCAGAGGGGTTGTGGAGTCTCCTTCTCTGGAGATATTCAAAACCCGCCTGGACGAGGTCCTGTGTAGCCTGCTGTAGGTGACCCTGCTTCGGCAGGGGGGTTGGACTAGATGACCCACAGAGGCCCCTTCCAACCCCAAACATTCTGTGATTCTGTGATTCTGTGAAAAGGGAGAAGCAGTGTGGAGCGTAACACCTTGTGGATGTAATAGCAAGGCATGTCAGTATTACTCAGGTGAGGAACATAAGGTTTTCAGTCTTTGAATTGTTTTTTATAGACATCTGGTGCAAAGGAATTTATCAGTTTGAAGGACCAACACAAATTAACGACTCCTACTGATTGCAGTGGTCTTGACCAGAGCATAGAAAATTTAAATATCTGATCACTTGCCTCAGGACTGGCCTATAGCTGTTGATTCACTTGGATGAAAAATACTGCATAAAGAAGCAAGCCAGTTTTCACTGATTCATGGATTTGAAGGTCCAAATCACCAGCGAACATTTCTTTTTCCCATTATCCTTGTGTTAAGTCCAAAGCAGTTGACTAACTAAGGCATATCTGGTGAATCTAAACCTTTCCTTCATAGCTTGTTCCAATGGTTAATCATTCATACTGAAAAAATCTGTGCCTTATTTCTAATCTGAATTAGTTTGGTTATAATTTCCAGTCATGAGCTCTTGTCATTTCTTGACTAGAATAATGAGCACTTTTCTGCCTCCAGAGCCTCTCGTACTCTGTAATCAGTTTCCATTCCAACCTTTCTAATATACCATACAGCTCAGAAACCTCTAGTTTTTTGCTGTAAAATGCTTTTCCTGGCACGGATATTTTGTGTGGCAATTCTCGGCAGCTATGCCAAGTTATTTTTAGCTTTCTAAAATGTGGACACCAGACCCCTACAAAAATTTTCTGGTATTGGTCTCCTTGATTCTGCATACAAGGGCGTCCTGAAATGTGTACAGAGAAAACATTCTGCAGTTATTAGTCATACAAGTAACCTTCACACATGGAAGTCATCTCACTGAAGCCAGCAAGTTTCATAAATAAATATTACTCCTGTAAGTAAAGATTGTAGGAGGGACTGCTTTTTAGGAACTCCTTTTAGGACATCTTTCATTCCTAGGAAATGGAATATTGACTGAAAAAATCCAAAGTTCTTACTTTGGAGGTGCAAGAGTCTCTTCCAAGAATTCCTCAATCTTGTTAACATCTGTCTTGACTTCTCCATTAAAAGTCAAGAAAGGTGGGTGAGTCCCAGGAGCCAGATTGTGTAGGTCAGCCGGCTTTCTGCAGAGAAAAAGTCATGAAATCACTAATCTTTATGGTCAAGTAGTTACACAGATATTTCTCATTCCTACAAAATCAGTTGTTTGCCCTTCTTTTTTTTTCTGCAATTTGTGCTTAGAAGACTTTGAAACTACCCTAAGCACCCAGTTTAATATAAAAACATTCCACAAGTGAAAAAAAATAAAGAAAAAAAACAACAAACCTGAATCCCAACTATTTTGTTGTGCACCACAGACTCTCTAGGTCAGATACAAATCTGATTGAACTTGGTGGGGCCTTTCCATAGGGCAAACACTGGATCATATAACTATTTTCAATTAAAGTGAACAATTGTTACCTCTTCAGGTCAACAGTGGTGACGTTGAATACTACTCCTTTGAGCCACAGAATCATGAAGAGACGCTGGGAGAATGGGCAGTTCCCAATGCTTTCTCCATCTATACCGGCCTGAGGGACAAAAAGAGAGGAAAAGTAGATTTTAGACTTGTTAGTCACTTAGCTCTCTCAAGACAGAAAATTGGATATTGAAAGAAAAATAACCAATTTAAAAATAACTGACAGTTCCTGTTGTTTAATATAGTTTATCAATCATCAACACCAGAATGGAGTTTACTCCAAGATTCAGCCTTCATCAGGAGCTTGAGAAAGCAATCTGGTGCTTCTCTTGAGGGCAGCTCTGGGTGAAGGAGATGTGTCCCTTGCTGATGGCAAGCAACATCCAGGAGACTGTATAATCTTTCAATTACTCTCATCCCTATGGGTCTGCCTGCTTCATGGACATGCTAGAGAACTCAGGACAGGTTTTCTGCTCCATTTAAGTCTGCGAACTGCAGCTTATACCAGCTCAAGATGTGTTTCACTGTTTTACTATCCAAAATACAGAACTTCAGATCCAGATTTAAACCCAAACACTCTGGACATTCACTCGTTCTTGTTCGCATCCAGTAAAGGAACAGCCTCACATGTAAACAACCAGATCCAGACAGAAATCTCCATTCGAATTCTTCCAAGGTTTAAGGCAGATTTCAGCCACCACATTCAGTGTGTTCCTATCTCTAGTACCTAACGAGTTGCCGACAAACCACTACAAAACAATAAAAAAACTGCTAGTGTTAGCATTGAGGAAACAGCCTATTTTTTCCTCTAAAAATTTATGGTCCTTAGCCATGCAAATTCTGACTTTGAGCCATGGAGGGATACAAATAACACTAGCTGAACTGAGCCAAAGCTGCGTCCAAGGACAACATCCTTCTACAATAATTATGCTTGTGGCCAAAGCTTTCAGGACGATAATGGTTTTGATAGATTTCCATTTTAATTTGTGGTACCATTGTGTTTAAAAGATCCTTATAATCGTGGTGAAGCAACAACCAGCCTTCCGTTGTTGACCCACTTTGGTTGCATAACTGTATTTTATGCACACAGTGTGTGTCCGAAAATGGCTGATGAAAGAGCTAAGCAAATACACGTCCTCCTCCTTTGGAGAAAATATTATATTACTGTGTTTGCTCTCATAAATTTTATCTTATTAATATTCAAGCTGCAAGGTAGCATTTCTCTGTCTTAAAGAAGAAGTCACTTCTAATTACTGCAATTCTGTAAAACATACACAGCGCAAGTAGAAACATTCTGAGATGTGTCCAGTTGCTACAAACTCAGGCCTTGCATGTGAAATGTTTAGCTGAAAGATTTTCTGGTAAGCGTCGTGAATATTTCTGATGTCTTGAATGCAGATTTTGACGATTCTGGGTTTAAAAAACAAATTCCACATTTCCTATCCACCAAAATACGGAGCAAGTGTGGATTCAAGGCTTAGAGACAACTCGTCATAAAGCTTAGGTTTATGAAAAGAGTTTTTCTCTGGGTTCAGATTCGTTTTCAAACACTCAGACTCCAGAGGTATTTGGATATGGGGGTACAGTTTGGCTGCACTTTTACCTGAAATTATGGATCTGCACTACGCCTGGCACACAGCACATGCAAGAACCAGCAAAAAATGTGGGTGAAAGAGTGGTATGGCATGAGGATAAGCAAAAGAAATGCATTTTCCCATCTGCCCGAGACGTGAGTAGCCTAGTTCTGCAAAATTTCATTAAGTAAATAGTGAGCTCTGTTCTGCAAATTTTATGGCAAAACAATGACAATGTTACCACAAAATACCAGGCACCACTGTGTTGCATGCAATAATTACTGCAAAGTCACATTTGTTGATTTGGCTTTGGCTTGTTAAACCATTGCCAAGACTTTTAACTTCTTACCCTTCCGGAAGAGACGCAAATGCTATAGGAGAAAAAAGCAATACACCACCATATTTCTGCTTGGCTTTTTCACTGTCTCAAGCATAATCATATCCTTCATAATGGAGTTGGCTAACTGACTCTACCAACAATATATTACAAACCTAAAATTTGAAGAAAAACAGATCGACGACTTAATGCGAGGGCAAAAGTGTGCAGACAGAAGGGATGACTCTCGTCTTACCTTCTCTGGATTTACTTGAGCTTATAAATTCGTTGGTCCTGATCCACTCTTCACCTGACTCCCTTCAAAGTGAGTGTAAAACTCAAAGTGAGTGTAAAATCCTGGTTTGCCAAGTCCTGCAAATACCTTGCGAGCAAAGGAGTCTTGTCTCACAATCACATGCAAAGCCTCTGCCCTCCTGCACAGAGGCAATCTCCCGCCTGTCCTCATCACCCACTTCTTGTGCTACAAGTAGCAATTTCACCTTTTTCAGGAAAGAGACCCAGGGAAACCATTTCACTCTTCTCTCCAATTATACATTCTCATACAAAGGTCAAGGGTTACCCAGATCTGCATCTTTTTACACATTCTCCATCTTGCAAGGCAAAGGTGAAAAACCCTCCCAAGACCAGAGAGGATTACTGGGGGAACAAAGCAGATGGATGGCAACGAAGACTCAGAAGCGATGGGTTGTGTGAGGTTAAGGGACACAGAAGTCGTTGGAGACACAAGAAAGATGCAGAGTTTGGAAGAAGTAAGATTCACTTAGACATCAAAAATAAAATTAATCATGGAGGTCAAACAAGGCCTCCAACAGCCCCAAATGGTCAAAATATCTTCCCAACACTTCCAAAAGAGTGGGAAGCATTAATTGTTAGAGAGGCTTTGGGAATAGAGAGAGGAAATGCCAGAAACAAAAGAAAAACTAAGGAAAAAGTACGGCATGATCTGTGTTCAAAGCTCCTGGATCTGGAAGCCAGGCTCATGATTTGGGTGGAGTCTGACTCATGGGTTTTGATCTCATGTGACTGGCATAACTGAAAACGCTGCCACAAATCACAAGCAAACTGGTGACAGAGGAGGGAATAGAAGCAAAATCTCCCCAGCAACACAATTTATCCATTAAATTCAGCTCCTTTTCTGCAGAAATTATAGGCAAGGCTCTGTCGGTTTTGTGAATCCTTTCTCATTGCTTCCAACAGCAGTCAGCAATTCAACGTTCAGCACCCAGAAAGAGCAAAACCTTAGTAGGTAATAACTTCAAAGGCTTATCAGAGTGTCTCAAGATCCCTTGAGAAGTCCATTAACTACCAGGAGGAGATGAGGAAGAACAGAGAACTTCCCAGGCTTAGTGACTCTTAGCTTCAAAGAAAAACAGCTTGCTTAAAGCACCCCGGTAGTGCCTAAACATGAGCCTATTATGTATCTGTCCAGCATTAAGGGTTCAGAAATGCAGGAATTAAATAATACCTTCACCGAGATCAAGAACTCAAACAGTGGACGGATAGAAAAGAACAAATAATTGACAGGCTGGAGAAACACCATTTATCCCTGCTGTTATTCACAAATGAGCACAAAAGCTTTCTCATGTAGCTTCCCTGAAGCACACCAGAAGTGATCAGCCACTTATAAAAAGGAGCAAGTTGATGCTAAATGCAGTCTCCCTGCCAGTAATGCCAGATATTTCTGATTTAATGATTGCAACTAGGCATAGACTTGAGGCTTTGTGGGCACTAGGATCAATGAAACAGTTTTTAAAACGTGCACTATAATTCCCAAAGCTGTGAAAGGGTTTCAGAGCCTCCTTCTGCCTGCAGATGAGCAGTCCCTCCTGTTCCCTGTGGAGAAGTACCTCACCTTGAAAGGCAAACTCCCAGAGTAAATAGAGAAGAATAAAACAGATTTCAGGGTTTGATGGGTGAGACTCTTTAGCCAATGCTCATCCCATTGAAGTTTAGCTGAGGGAAGGTCTCCTGTGCAGGTATGGCTGGGATGCACATCCAAAAGATGAATCTGGCCACCTTTCAATTCAACTGAATCCACTGAGTGTCCAAATTTAGGTGGGATGAACATGGACCCCAGCAACAGAAAAGCCTGGAATCCATGGAGACCTAATTACTAGAGAACTATTTTGCTCCATCTTGGAAATATCACTTTCTGCTCCTGTTCACAGAATCACAGAATCACAGAATAGTAGGGGTTGGAAGGGACCTCTGTGGGTCATCTAGTCCAACCCCCCTGCCAAAGCAGGGTCACCTACAGTAGGCTGCACAGGACCTTGTCCAGGCGG
>Ga0065711_1007155_pt1 | contig 17883 bp, 4 predicted proteins | sample Hoacrofraction12_FD_59098 | JGI IMG/M metagenome (GOLD analysis project Ga0065711, IMG submission 59098) | Hoatzin crop microbial communities from Cojedes, Venezuela - Epithelial fraction 12 v2 (version 2) | ecosystem: Host-associated > Birds > Digestive system > Esophagus > Crop | place...
TTTGATGATGGTTTTTTTTGTTTGTTTGTTTTTGAAGAGCAGCTGGAATCAGGAAGGAGTTCCTGGCAGACCAGGTCAAGATTGGTAGATTTCAGCTGAGAACAAATAATGAGAAATTGTCCTCTAGCAGCTCCTTTCACTCCATTAATTTTTACATGTATTTGGGAGTGGAGAGAGGGAGCAAGATACATATGCATTGTCAGAAATGTAATACAGAGGGGAGGAGATGATCTAGGTTTCCGAGATGTGAAATTTAAACTTAGACCACGTGTGAAGGCTTTGCTTTAGCTCTTCTGCTTTAAAGCCCTTACAGACTGCTTTAAAATGTTCTGCCAAATCTGGGTTGACTGATTACATTTCTGCAGACCAAACTTGGGAGTAATGTTTTAATACTTGAACAAGAATTGTTTTGTTAGAAATATAGTGAACCTGTTTCTCATTTGACTTCACATGATATGTTTTGTGACCTGGCAGTGTCCTGTCCTGCTAGCATTAACATTTAATTTTGATGCTGCTAAGGGAGCTCTGAAAGAGGCTGAGTTGCAACCTAATGTACTGTCTTCTGTCACTCTAAATGCCTTTTTTTGCTTTGAGTGTTGTGACTATGGGGGACTTCTGTCCTGGTTGCAGATTTTGTGTTTAGGTTGTCAGCAAGCCAATTGTTAAAGAACATATTGGTGAGCTAGGAAATAGGATTTCTGACTTTGATAAATTGTCAAGGTTTTTGTGTGTATGTGGCTATAAAAATGGGTATTTTTAAAACTCATGAGAGGTTAGTTTTCAGGTAAGGGCATAGTTGCTGTGTGACTTCAAAATAAAACTTTTATTTTCATTCAGTGAGTTTAAAAGTTTTTGGTATAGGGGAGGGCTTGAGACACATTTAAAAGTTTTGCAAGTATTTGCAGCACTGTTCAGTGAACCGATGACAACCTGTACTGAACCCTGGGGTTCAATACCTATGGATTTTTCAGGATATTATTGCAAAAGCAAAAAACCCAAACACCAAAACCCCCAAACCAATTATAACCCTACACCTGTAGTAGGTGTACGTCTGGCTTTTGTAGGGAAGTTATAGTCTCTCTCAGTTTTTTTGACTAGATGATTCAGGCATTGCGTTGAACCATTCTTACTGTGGTGTTGCTATGACTAAAATATGGCAAATGCATGGGGATTTGACAATGCTATTGATATTTCAATCTTGGTTTCTGCTAGTGTAGCATATACCATCACAGAAATGCTGCAAACCTGTGGCCTTTTCTTGTTCTGAGTTTTGGGTAGGTTGATTTTGCACCTTAATAACCTATGAGTACAATTATATTTACTTTCAAAACTGCTTGTCATATTCTTGTTTGAGTATCTGGGAAGACTGGTAACATGTAGGTTTTAACTTGCTTATTTTGGCTGTTCACACTTACTGGGCAGCTCTGTGTCTTCTCTGCTGTGGCGCTTTCACCTCTGCCATAATTATTGTGTAATGCTGTGCTTCCAGTGAAGTCCCAAAGTTGTGGTGCACTGGACTTTGCTGGTGTATGGATTCATCTGTGGAGGTGAGCAGCCCTCAGGTAGTACTTAGCAGGTATGAGTCTGCGTGAATGAAGTAAGCAGCTCTGGCAGGGGGGGGAAAAAAGGCCAATAGGAGTGGCATCTCTGTCTGGTGTGCTAGTATGCCAGGTATTTTTCTGGGAAATGTGTGGAGGAATTGTATGAAAAGTATTATCAGTAGTCCATTAAATTGGATGCATTAAACTGATGCAGGCATTTATGCAGTAAGGAGAACAAAGCGTCAGCGCTGAGGACTAGACTTTCCAGAAGACTGCTGTACATAGAGTATTACGGTTTTGCTTTGAGACTATTGATGCAATTTTTTATGACTGTAGTATATTTGAAAGACCTGTTTTTTCTAAGTATATAGTAGAGAACAAAGGGAAGTATTTCTAAAGATTCAGATAATGTCCAGGATTTTGTCAGGAAAAATAGTTAATAAAGGGGTGGGGAATTTGTCTGCAGATGAATAGGAATAATGAGCTTTCATCTGAAACTGAAGAGAGCAGAACTCAATTTCTGGAGATTTGTTTGTGGAAATCCCTTGAATTGCTGTGGGCATCTCTTGTGCTGTGTTACTTTGATTTCTCATTCTGTCTGTATTGATATGAAACCCACTCTCACTTAATCACTATCTGACTTGCTACATGTTTTTTATTTGACCATAGTTTCTTACCACTTTCTTCAATCCTGCTGTATGAAATTATACTGTATGTGGAATCAGCCACATATTTATTAGGATTTTTTGTGCTTATGTGGAAAGTAAGTCATTAAACATTAAATATACAATTACATCATTGTACNNTTNCACTGTTTTTACATGGAAATACAAAGAGCTAATGCAATTCTACCAGATTTCAAAATTATGTATGAAATATTCTCCTTTGTAAAATGCACATCTCTGGATGTCCGGAGATAGACTGTTACAACGTGTAACTCTTCAAATGGTGTGAAAAATGGAGCTGAAATATAGTGACATATTGGAAATTGGACGATCTGACTTGAGCGTGTGTGCTACTACTGAAAGTTCAAGAGTGTATTTTCTTCTATAGAATGCAGGAAGGTAGGTTGGTGCAGTTATGAATCACTTTTGCTTCATCTTGGCGTAGTATTAAGAAAAAAAATATTCCTTTGTGCTACAAAAAAGAGAAAACTGCCCTCTTAAAAAATACGGTATTTTTCAGATTCTTACAAAGTGACCCAACCTCTGGCTGGTCTTTGAAGAAAAGGATATGTAGATCACATAACTGAAACATCTTAAAAGGAGATCGATCAGCCATGGAACATGCTTGTAAACGGAGTCAACTGTGTGGCGTAAAAAAAAACAACACGTAATCCACTGAAAACTTTAAATATGTAATTCTATGGAATACTCTTAATTTTTTCCTCCAGTAATTCAGTCACAGAATTATTTTTGGTTTTTTGGCTTTATGCAGCTGAGAGCTCCTTGTTCCCATAAACTCATGTTGAACATGGGCAACGAGATGCAGTACTGGAGAATGATGTAATTTATTGTTAGGTAAAGCTACTGAATGTGCTTAAAATGTATGGCATGTGTATGTAATTTAAGGCGTATATCTGTATGCATACCTCCTGTTAATTGCTGTGGTGTTTGCTTATGGCTGCTCTCGAAGACAGCAAAGTGGATTAGGCAACACCTTTATCTGACCCAGTATATCTGTTCTTAAAAATGAAATGTCTGTATATTGTCTGTGCTCACTTTCAGACTGTTGACTATTTCATATATCCTGGAAGAAACTCAGCCTTTTGTTTGTCAGAGATGAGTCTGCAGCTGTTATAAAATAAATGTTCCTTTGAAGTTAGTCAGGACTCCTGCTCAAACTAGAAGGTTGAGGAGGTTCTGCAGAGTAGTAGTAAGTTTTTTTCAGCTGATCAGAGTAAACTTTCTAGACTTGCAGATTACATTCCCTCCAGAGGTGCTCCAAGGACTAAAGAGCGTGTGTCCAAAATGATCTTGACAAAGCAGTGGTAGCTAAGTAGGCTGAAATTTAGCAGGTTCAGATGTAGTCTATTAGTCTTCAGTAAGACTTGGCTGTGGAGATAACAGGGTGAGGGATAACTAGCGATAGGATGAGAGGAAATGCCCTCAAGTTGCATCAGGGGAGGTTTAGATTGGATATTAGGAAAAATTTCTTTGCTGAAAGAGTGGTCAAGCTCCCAGGGAAGTGGTTGAGTCACCAACCCTGGAGGTGTTCAAAAAAAATGTGTAGATACGGCACTTCAGGACATCGTGTAGCGGGCATGGTAGTAATGAGTTGATGGTTGGACTTGATGATCTTGGAGGTCTTTTCCAACCTTAATGATTCTCTGATTCTGTGACTGGGAAGATAAGAGATCTGCAGAGAAGAATCTGGAGTAAAATGTTTGTACAGTGGCCGTGAATCAACTGGTGTTGCAGAACTAGCAAATTTTTTACTGGATGTGTTAACAGGAGTGTCATGTAAAATACATGAGGTTAGCCTTCTCACTTCTTGGCATGCTAATAAGCCGAAGTGAAGGTGCAGCACCTAGGTGGTATGCTGGGAGAAGCACAGTTGCGTGCGGAGGGGAAAGGTCAGAGATCTAGAAAATGTTCTCGAAGGGAAAGCTGAAAGCACTTGGGATGATTTCTTTTAGAGGAGACTGAAGGGAGGTTTCTTTTGATAGTGTTCTTTAAATACGTTAAAGATAGCTGGAAAGAAAAGACTAAGCTGTTATCTTCTCCACTGGAGATGAAACAATTTGTGGGCTTAAACTGCAGCAAACATGCTTCAAGTAAGTTGAGTCAACTCTTAAGAGCAACGGGAGCACTGGAATAGATTAGGAAGGCTGTCAGATTCCCAGCAGTGGCTGTTTTAAAAATGAAGACATTTTCCAGGTAGTTGATATATAGAAGTTTGGAGAGATTTTAATTAATTAGTGTTATTTTCTGTCATTCTAGTTATTTCTGCATGATCTTGGGGTGAATTTCAGTTACAGCACACTGATTCTGCTCTGTCACCCCTTGGGCTGAAGTGGCCTTGTGCTACTGGCAGCTTGCTGACAGTTACTGGATGTGAAGATGAGAATCTGTGAAACTGATCCTCACCTGTAACACTTGAAGACTAGACAGATTATCTTAGCGAAGTTAGCTTCCAGTGTGGCAATTTAGCCATATGCATTGGCTACTTCTAGCCTTGGCATATGGCTCTAATTTTGAAAGAATCATAGAATTGTAGAATACTTTGGGTTGGAAGGGATCTTTAAAGGTCATCTAGTCCAACCCCTCTGCAATAAGCAGGGACATCTACCACTAGACCAGGTTGCGCAGAGCCCCGCTCAACCTGACCATGAATGTTGCCAGGTATGGGGCATCTGCCACCTCTCTGGGCAACTTATTCCGGTGTTTTACCACCCTCATCTTAAGAAAAATTTCTGCATTGCATCTAGTCTGAAAGAACTTCTTTAGCCTTGGAGTTTAGGTAAGTGTACTGTATTTGAAAATCTTAGTATGGTTGGAGAGTCTGTATTTTTAGTTAGAGGTTTAAATTGGCTCTGAATTTTGTGTTTTTGACATAAGTGCTGTTCAGTTGAAAGCTTGCTCTAGTTTGGTAGTCCTGTACTGCAGTTGAGAACCACAGACTTTCTGTGGGGCATCTCTAGAGCTTGCTTCGTGTGGGTCCTGAGAAAACCAATGCTTTCCTTGAATTTTTGATCTTGTGGTTCTTCAGCGTGACAGAATTTAATGCAGGTGAAGAACTGCTCAGAGCTTCAAGCGTAGACCAGGACCATATAGCAGTAGCTGTGTAAGTACCAAGCTTATAATAGGGGGTGTTTGCTCAAAAGAACTTACAGTACATTATTTTGGTGTATAATGCTAGTGCATGAAGAATATTCATCCCTTAATACATAAATGTCTATTCACAGTAGTCGCTTTAGTTTTTGTTTAATAAATGGGCAAGTGTCTGAAGATTGTGTGTTGTAGAAACCAGATACCGCACAGAATATGAGCCAAGGAAGAAAATAAATCCTTGGTCTTTTACATCTATGGAGCGTAGATAGATGTATTTTTATTTTATTTTTATGTTATTAGTGCTCTGGTTCAAAGGTCAAAGATTTGATGTGGACCTTGAAAATCAAAGCGTTACCTTTTGTAACTTTTTTATTCTCTGTATTTTTTAGGGATTTTAATTGACATATTTTGCTTTTTGACATGCAAGTAAGAGGGATGTGTGAAACTGTGAAGTCTAGAGTTCTCACATGAGAAACTGTAAAGATACTTTAGGGCAAAAATTATCTGTACTGGTACGTGGTTTCCCATTTGGTGTGGAAACTTTGACTAGAACTAAATAAATGCCTCTGTTTCTGTGCCTCTCAAAGCTACAGTCTTATTTAGTGCACTTGTGAGGTTATTATGGAAGGCTGGAATCCTGAAATACTGTTAATATAACTTCTTTAAAAATTATTTTGTTTTGTGAAATTCTGTTGATGCCTTACTTCTATATTCGTAGTGATTTCAAATGTGCAAAAATAGATGTCAGATTTTTCTTTTCCTTCTAATCTGCTCAAATGAGAGGGAAGAAATGATAACCCTGAAGTCTTACGCCAGAGTCTTCCTAAGGTACAGTAATAGTCCAGAATGCCTTTTATTTTTTCCCTTTTAAATCTTTGGCAGATAAAAAGATTGGACCATTAGTTGTAAGAGAGACTCTTGCTGGAGACTGTTGTACTTTATTGCTAGGCAGCGCTTTGCTTAAGGCTGTGCTTAGTATTTGCTCTGGCTTTGACATGCACAAAATAATCTATCTCAGATGGCTTACACTGTTGGGGCGTACAGTTCTTTTTTTGTCTGCAGCTGTCATCATCTGAATGATGGAAGAGTTTACAACTTAGGTATTGTGGAAAACTTGTTTGTCTTCCCTGTTGATAGCTGTGAGAGACTGAGGCGCTTCTGTTGACATTCTTCAGCTTCAGTGCTGTGATGGTGACAAGAAGTCAACAGAATAACCTGGCATCGGAAATGGCTGCCAGGAAAGAAGTAAGGTAGAGCCTAACCAAGTGGTCGTTTTGGCTTATTGGAATCATTGAGATTAATTGAGGTTTCTGAAAACGGATAAGGCTTTAAAATAAATAATAACAAAAAAAAAATCCCCTCTTCCCTGAGCTTGTTTTTGTGTTCAGAATGCATTAGATGAGTACGAGACAGTTGGTACACTAACTGAAGCTGTAAGTTAATGCAGTTCTTATTATTGAAGTAACTTTCTTGTACTTCTCTCCAATTTTTCTTCACCACTCGTTCTGTCTCTTCCATATTTGTCATAATATTAGTAAATTCTCTTCACCTCTAAAGACTCTTCTGGTGTAAATGGGCACATTTCACTTTCTTGCTCCTTTACCTTTGTTGTAGTCAGTACTTACGCTTGAAACTGCATAGAACAACAGCTCTCCAGTGGCGCTCGCTCTGGGAGATGATGTGTTTGTAATGCCAGAGTTTAGCTGATGTTACACTCACAGGTCTTTTGTGGGTTTCAGTTTTATGCAAATACATTTGAGCATAAAAATGTTTTTTGAAGGAAGAGAGTAAGTGTAATGGCAAACTTGAAAATGGGTCTGGTTTAAAGAACGCAGTGGTGCACCTTTGCATTAAAAAAGAAAGCAATGATAATTTGAAGTTTCAGATCCTACTGACATCTTAAATATTTTTTTTTCAGGTTTCAGAACTTTTTTGATACGGTTTTTCACAGAGTTCTTTAGAGGTGGTGGTAGAAGCGTGTGCAAATAGACTAAGTTTCCAGATTTGGACTAAAATTGATGTGCAGGTCAGTGGATCCAGCTGGGAAGTTTTTAATTAAGCATGCTAATTAAGTCATGCGGTATACCCAAAAGCACTGGCTACAGGGGAGAAGAACAGTTACCTTGGCTGTGAATGAAGCAGAAATACTTCATTGTGCCACCCTTCAAACTCCTGCCAGTGGGAAGAGAATATGAAGTCTAAAGTAATTCAAGAAAATCTCAGTAACAGCGGTAGAATTTATACTCCTCTTGTTTCGGTGCATCTTGCCTTTTCTGTTCTTAAACGCTCTTTAACATTGGACAAATTCTTACTCTCACTAGTATGACAGTACAATAATGTACAGGAATACCATAGTGGCCATCAGTGCAGGGTGTCTTAGAAATAGCATGCTGCAACATGGACAGCTCGTATGTTGAAAGCCTGTCATCTGGAAATGTGCATGAACAAGATTTCGCACAAGGGTGTTGGTATGACTGGGATATCTGACCGGTACAGCTGTAAAGGTGGTAAGTGATTCGGGATAGTGTGCTACAGTGGAGACAGGGACATGAGCCGAGTCATAGCTGCTGCTGCTGAGGCCACGCGTGGAGTACTGCCTGCCTATCTGATCGCTCCACAAAAGGGGAATTCAGTCTGAAGCACAAGCCAGGATTATCAGGGGAAAGGCAAACTGGGAAGTGAAACTGGTGATATTTGTCTTAACTTTAGCAAAATAGTCAGAAAGGATGTTGATTGTACTTTTTTTTTTTTCTCTGTAAATACTGTGAGGGCAGAGTGAGCAAACATAAGTTTAATTATTATTTTTACTTCCCTGAAGTATGATGCTTATGTAAAAACAAGGACACTGAAGTTACACTAGGATGTATTTATGCCTTAAAAATCTCTGTTTTCTGTTCTCCTCACCTAAAGAAAAAGAGATTTTTAGAATAGCTTTCCTCAAGGAAAGATAAGCACCTTAAAAGACTTAGCCATGAGTGTGTACCCAATCAAGGTATACGCTGTAGTTACCCTTCAGTAGGAAGAAGTTGGACTTGTGGAGCTAAGAGATACGTTTCATTTTTCTGCTTAATATAAGGTATATATGAGAAGTTAAAGCTGCGAGGCTTTCATGATCTTAAAACACCACCAACAAAACCCTCAAAAAAACGAACTTCAGCCATGCTGAGGGGGATGTTCTGGCACACATGGAGACATCCTTTGTTGTGGCTTGAAGAGAAAGCCTTGGCTGTTCTTGTTGAAGAACAGTTGTGTGCCTTCATCCAGACCACTAAAATGGCTGGAATAAAGCTAAAATGAATAAATAGAAACATGTTAATTTAGTTGTTCAGGAACGTGTATGGAACATTTCTTTGTGGCTAGTAGTAACTAGAACAGCCATGTAACTTTATCAGATGTTGAGTTGTCCTGACTTGCATTTGATTTAGGAACTTTCTATACGAGCAGACTTGTTTTCTATTTTCTGTCCTGTTTTAAGGTTTGAGACTGGTACAAAAAAGCATTTTGTCTATATGATAACATCAGGTTTTTTTCCTGAATGTTTTCTGTGAGGTGAAGTAGAAGAAACTCTACTCTTTAATGAATTTTTCTGGTTTGTCCAAGTTTTCTACCATTCTTACAGGCATTAATATTTTTTGTTGCTGCCTCTAGAGTATTAGGAACGCTCACAGACGATTTAGGAGAATCCCCTTCTCAGTTTGAAGTCCATAACTACCAATATTCTGGTTGTAATCCAAGCACAGGGACTGAATGAGTACTACACAATGAATTATGTCTCACTTGAAGTTTAAATTGCTTTTAGCTGTCACCGTTTGTGCAGCCTGGTTTGAAGTTGGATTATTTCACATTTAGAAGGGAGTTGGGTGTAGTATCTGACATGAGAAAAGGTACTAGCTAGTATTACATGTTAAGATGTAGTGGAAGCCAAGTTGATTTGAAAATGCTGTAGACATGTCTTTACAGAAATTTACCTTCTGAAACGTAAGGTACAGTTGAGTTCTTGAGAAGAAGGGCGTTACACTGTTAGAAGAGTCTTCTGTAAGTCATCAGCGTGGCAGTGTGGATATTTAAATTCAGTGTTTACAGTATTGATGTATAAAGCCAATATATTGGAGAAGAAAGTGGGAGAACTACTTAAGTCATGCTTAGATTTTTTTCTTTAATGGGGAGAAAGTACATGTCAGGTTTTGTGCAGAAGATCCTTCACAGAATCATAAACCTTATGATGGAGGTAGCTAGATGAACTTACTGGAGTTCTATTTTACGTGCATTTTTACCTCTCCATCCAGTTTTTGCTTCCATTTGTGTTGTGGTTTTGTTTTGTTTTTTTTTTTTTTTTTAAATAACACATTTTCAAGAGCCTGTTTTTGCTTTTAGTGAAACCATTGTATTTAGGTGTGAATAGAAGAGTTCTTTCTCTGATCTTCTTGACCTCTTTTCTCAAAGGATTTTATGGGGAAAAAAATACTGAAAACAAAACTGGTTTTGGTCAGAATACCACACCTATTTCCACTTACTGTTCTCAAGTCGCTGACCTACTAACAGCAAAACCTTTGCTTGAGAGCTTTTTATTTCAAGATGTTAGGCAAAAACCTTGGACAAGTTAAGACTGTTAATGTTGAATGTGTTTTGGTTAGGAAAATTTGTTTTCTGATGCTTCTGAAGGTGAGGAGGTTCAGCATCATGTATGCCCAAACAAGATCAAAACCTCTTCATTTTGGCAGGGAGTTTAATCAAGTAGTAAAACATCAGTACAGTTTGTGCTATGTTTCCAAGCATAGGTAGCCTTGGTGAGCTTTTGTTTGGATCATGACTTTCTAAACTTTTGTTGACTTCAAGTCCTGTTGGACTTCGATAAAAGTGCATGCAAGTATCTGCTTATCATTGTTTGTTTATTTTTAATGTACTGCTGAGGTGTGCCAGTTTTTCCTGAAGTATCTTTTTCTCTCCCTTTTGAATCCTGCCATGGTTCTTCTGCATTGAACATTTTGGCTGAACTCTTGGAGGGTGTGTGTGTGTGTTTCTTTTTCTTTTTTCTTCCCTCCAACTGACATCTCTTAAACGTGTTAGTACAGCTTTAAAGGAACCAATATAGGGAATTTTTTTTGGTTGCTGTTATGTTCCTTCAGTAACGTGGAGTATATCGTACTTGGACAGTTGAGCTTTATGTCTTAACCAGTCGGGTGACAGTGTTGCTTGTTGCTGGAACAGAGGCATGCATGTATGCATCTGATCCTACAGGATGCTACCAGATAAACAGTATTGGGAAGACCTAACTTCAGCATGCTGAACTCTTACTGAAGATGTGTGTCTGTTTCGTGAAAATAACGTGCTTTCTTGTTCATATCAAGTAGTCCAGAGCATGTGTGCACTTCATTTGTAGCAGATAAAGTGAAATTGTGATACTAAAAATGAAGTACCAGTTTAATATGCATTTTGAGGGCGTTTCTGCTGCTCTTGGTTATTGTGAAGCTTTAGTACACTGGGCAGTGAAATTAGCTGTATTTACAAAGTAACCACTTGGTCATTTGGGGTAGCTTCCTCAGTAGCTTGATCACTTCAGGGTTTAGAAGAGTGCTCAAGTCTTCGCACAGCCCTGCAACAACTGCTTGAAAGCCTGGCAAGTCGTGTCTTCTGGCTATGAGGTGTCAGCCTCTTCCAGTGCTGTCACATACATACAGTTTATAGCTAGATGTAAGCAGGCTTGAACTCCTAAACTCTGGCCTAAAGACTTCTTTGTTTGTTGTGGGTTTGTGTGTTGGGGTTTTTTTTCTGTGAAACTGAAATACTTAGCCTTTTTGATGTAGAACCATCTGGTTTTGAACTTAAGTACGAGTTAGTTCACCGAACCTGCAGGTGGAATCTGGGGTGCTGAGACATGTAAGTTGCTGCACATATCTGAGGGTGATGTTCCAACTTGCAATGAGGCCATAAAATAACCACAGTTATAACAAAAGTGTAAAATGTTGCATGTGAATTTTGTGTGTGGCCATCCGTGGCTCTCCTTGCCTTCCTCTGACCGCTAGGATGTTTCCTGCTGGCATGTCCAGAAAGATGAATTCAGGTTGGTTTACCTATATCTGTCTTGAACGTGTGAATTCACATTAAATATTCATCTGTTGCATTCATCATGGAAATATTTATTTTGTCCTGATTTTTGTAAAGATGCTTTGCTCTTTATTTGCTGAAAAAATGGACTCTTGATCTGATTTTTATGTAAAAAATCATAGTTAAGGAAATGTAAACTCTAACGTTATTGGTTGATATTTTAAAATATAAAATAGTAGATAAACATTTTATTTTTTGAATGATTTGCAAAAAGAGCTAACTGCTTTATCACAGCTGGAAACAGTGCAGACCACATGGACCATATGTCTCTCTACCTCCAGATTTTGGCTTTCATATTTCTCCGTGTATATTCAGACTCTTCTGTTTTGCCTCCATACTTTCCCCAGTACACACCCAAGTTACAGTTGTTATTTTTGGCTGTGATCCAGGGCTCAGAATTTAACATTTTTCTACACAGAATTCTTTGAAATATAACGTGGCTGACACCCATTGTTCTGAATGTGACGCCGATAGCGTACTTAAATGAAAATGCCTGCTTTCAGAATGCCCCATTTTCCACTCTTCCCAAAGGAAGTACAGTTAGATTACCAGAAGATGCGATGTGTTGATCCTTGGCATTCTTCTACATGGTAGACTTCAATTTACGGGGAAAAACAGTCACTTTGAAAGTCAATAATTATCTACAGAGTCCTCTATAATGAGATTTTTCTTTGAAATGTTGATGTCCAAAATGATGGCCATAATTACTGCTCTGAGGGTGTGAAAGGTTTCAGGTTTTTCAGTGTAACTAGCAAAGAACACGAGTATAGTTGAATTGTTTATAAACTGTCTTAAACAGCTGAGATAGTTGGGATGTCTGGCTGTTGTGGGATATTAGGCTTTTTGAGGGCTCTTGGAGGACTCTGTTGCTTTCGTATGTATAGTATATCCACTTAGAAATTCTCGGAACATGCAGTGTGCTTAGGGAAAGCCACAGTTAATTTGTTGAGGCAACACTAGTTTGTTTACACAGCGGAGTGTCTGAATCCGTGCTTTAACGGTAAAAATTTGGCTATACACTTAACTTCAATGTGTGGAATAACAAATGTTGTTTCTTTAAAATTTAAATATATCTTCAGTATATTTAGCTTGTCCTTAGGAAGCTCTATTCCGGCAATAAACATGGTGAGTTTCTGTTATGTTTGGAAGATTGAAATAATGACACACTTAATTTTCTGCTATGGAAAGAGTTATGAAAGTATGTATTGCTTTTTAAGAGTTGTTACTTGCGTTGTGGTAACAGCTCCAAAGAAGTTGCCTTTGGAGTTGTCAGAGTATTGCGCAATTGTCTTTGAGCCTCTGTATGTCGATCTACATACCAAATCTAATGGTTGATAAAATCTTGACTTTCATTCAAGTTTCTGCTGTGTTGGCTTGCTGTCTTGTGATTTAGTTCTCTGTATGTGGAAGACTGAGGTCGAAAGAAGGTAAAATACCTGACTTTTCTTCCAAGAGTTGTCCTATAGCATGATGAGTCTTTAATGCAAAACTTAGTTTTCATCTCTAGGGTTACTGTACAGTAGCTGTAAGCCTTTGGATGAGTCGAATATGTTGCTCCCTGCCATGGAGCTGGTCAGAAGGCGCTCTCTTTTGGCAGAAGTTTAGTGTTACTTCACTGTGGTAGTACATATTTTGAGGCTGAAAGTAGAGTTTATGAAAGTTGGAAGCTGTGTAGACAGCAAACATGTTATTTGTAAGGAGTGGAAAGTATTTTTTTTTTGAAGAGGCTCTGTCTCCTGAATTTTTTTCATATAAATGTGCTTTACTTCAGCAGTGACAATGTTATTTCAGTCAAGCCCTGCTGCAGGCAGGAGAAAAATGGTTGGACTTGGAGATGTTTAGTCTGAACTCGTTATTCCTGAATTTGGGTTGCTAGATGGGTTGATCTGTGGTTGGCAGAGCGGTGTACGCTGGGGAGGTTCCAGCTCCAGTAAACCCCTGCAAGCTTAATCATTTTTTGCCTTGTGGTGATAGGGAGGAACAACTACCCAGCGTTTTGCTGGAGTTTGTGGTAAAATCTCCTTGTGGTATTGTGATGGCCTCTTACATATTGTAGCTTGGTTTCATTGTATAGGTGGGAAACATGGGAGTTTTCAGCTTCCCTGCCTGAGCATGTATGTTTCTGATGAGCAAAAGATAGCAAGGTTTTCTGAGATGCTGTGCTTTGTACTGCGTTTTGTCTTTTGATGCCATGTGATGTATGTTTTTGTATTGGTTTTATAGAAATGGTGTAACAAAGATGTGGGGTGTACATGTCTTATCCCAACCCCAAGACATACTGAAGTTGTTACAGTGGTCATATTTAGAATTAAAAGATTAGGTGATTGTCATTTTTTTTCCCTGCTTTGATTAAACGAGGCTTATTTGACTTAAAACTGCAACATGTTGGGTAAAACTGCATCTTTATTTAAAAGCAGATGTTGGTTCCTTTTTTGTTTTATAACAATTTTTTTTCCTCCATCTGTTCTCATGTGCTTCTGTAAAACAGAAGATGCAATTTTACCACCTTTTGGGGTGTTGAGGTTCCAAGTCCCCTGTTACTGGTTTGTGTTCTGTGACAGGCAGCCCTCTACATTGTCTTAGCTGATGGAAAACCATGGGGGTGGAGAAACCTACATCTATCCTTTTTCTCAAACGTTTAATAATATGGTGTGCCATGTATAGTAGGTCCTTAGGATAGGAGTCTTAGATATGGTATAGCTGAATGATGAAATCAACTAAGACTTTGATTTGCAGAAGCAATGAGAAGTTCTTTAACAATGTGTTTATGAAATGAGTAGTTCTGATATGTTTAGACAATGTTCTGCTCAACTATGAAGATTGTAATCACAGTTTAAAAAAAATATATAATAAATTAAGTCAACCTTTTCCATGTGGAGATAAAGCAATTGCATTGACCAAGGTCAAGGTGTATTAAAGGTGAGCTGTGCATACCTAATTCAAAGTAAGAATACCTGTGTGTGCCATGTCTCACTTTAATCTTATCTAATTTACTTTTTCCTCAGCCCTGTGTGGATAAGCCCTTAGGATGATTTTTATACTATATTTTACTAACGCAGGTAGCTGGTTATGGTACTAATATAGACCAGAGAGCAAATGGGACAGGCTGCCATACCTATTGCATAAGAGTCTCACAAGTGAGGAATCCAGAATGAAAGCATGGAGAGTAAATTATGCAACGTTTACAGAGGTTTTCAAGTCATCAAGTTGGACAAAATGAGTATGGGAAATGAAATGGTTAGTCCTGATGAAATAAGAAGTCAGCATTCAGTGTGTGTTTCTACTAGAAGTTAAAGACCAGCAAAGAACTGCAGGCATTGACTGGATACCCTTTCTTTCTCTCTTCAAATTACCACTAGAGGCAGGGAGAGGGCACTTTCGCATTCAGCTGTAACCAAGTAGAGCTGTAGCTGCCTGGAGTTGACCCTGACCAGTGACGTTAGCACGCCTGAGCTCATAGGCACCACCACGCACTTCTGCGAATGCGCCACTGTGGAGTCATTCATAGTTCAGCATCCTCTCTGTTGAATTTCACATCCTCCTACAAAATGTTTACAGGCAGGAGCAGCAGGGTAAGCAGACAGAAATAGAAAACCAAATTGTCAGTTCTGTAGATCTTGAACACTTTAAAACATGTTGGCTTAGCTTTTGAGTGCTTAATGCAGCAATCTGTTCTAAATGTACAGGTTAGGAAATTACTTGTTCTGCTTGCTGTCGTCTTGATTAGGAGAAATGGAATTTATTTTTTTTACTTTAGAGATTTGTTGCTAAAGATTTCCTTGTCTCATGTAGAACTATTTCCTGTCTAGTGTTCAGCTAGATTGTGTGTGAATGCTAATTTCTTAAGCTCTGTGTAGGTTGGTCCCTGCCTGTCTCTGAAGTACTTCTCCCAGAAAAGCATGAGCGTTGGTGGGTTAGTGGCTTCACTGTTAAAGCCTGTTAGATGGCAGTAGCATTAAGAAAATGAAAGTAGTCAGCCGTCAGCAGCTGAGTTTTCAATTCTCCATAGGGTATAGAATTGAAGTAGATTTATCATATATCTCATTAATATGGATGGGTCTGCTTTAAGCTGTTACCAGGTTGTTGCCAAAAATTTTTTCAAAAAGCAAAGATTACTATACCACGTTACAGGCTATGGTTCAGAAATAAATTCGCGTGTTAGAATTATGTTTGCCTTGCACCTTTGGCCTCCAGAACCAATATTCTGCCTGTTAATAAGACTTTTGGGCCTTATTTACAGCTTTAGAAGGTGTTATAATATTTTTATCTATCACTACTTTTATCATGGACTGTCATGCATGATTCTGTGTAGGTAATAATTGGTGGCAGAGATGCCACTGGTGTAACAAGCACAGCCCACATGTGCTTTTATAATTCAGTTTGCGTTCCGAATATCCGTAGTACAAGTAAAGTATCTACTTCACACACAAATACATAGGTGTAAACACAGAGTGACCGTACTCCAAAAGATGTAGCTTTCACAAGTTTCCTAAGGGTGTGTTGTCAAGATTTCAAGGCAGGTTGAGTGAGACAGGGTGGGTAAAGAAATGAGGTCAAATGTAGTTGGAAGCAGAGCCCTGGAATGCTGTAAAGCAAAGGCTGAGAAGTTTGTGGACACATACGGCACAGACTTCTGAGCAGTGGAACTAATGATGCCTCCTTTCTTAAGGATTTGTCCAATGTTATAGATTTGTATGCTGCAACTCAGTGACCTTAGTTTCTTCCTCGCACAGGCTGAGAAGGCATGGATTTTGGCTTGTCTGGAGCAGAGCATGTTTTTGCTGGTGCCTGGTATGTGTATGCTGATCAGTTGGCTTCCTACTGCCAACCAGTGTAAAAGAGCTGGGAGAGCATTACCTGGTTTGCTGGCTTGACAAAATTTCCCTGGGATTTCTGCTCTTTCAGCCTAGGCTGCTAGTGGTCAGTGAGGTCCAGGGCTTTTGGTGGCAGGAAGGGAAAACGGATGGGCACAATAGTGACTGCACAAGCTTAATTAGCTCAGGGAACCAGTTTAAAAGCAGTGGTAGCGAAGAAGGAGCATATGCAGAGGGAACAGAGTAGAATACAAAAGAGAGAGAAGTAGAGATGAACTTTGCTTATGATTTGTCCCTTCAGGCAAAAGTTTAATTTTTTAACCCAGCATATCAATTTGCAAGTCAGATTCTAATCCCTGTCATTACACTGAGTGCCTTGCAACCGTTGCCTGATGAAGCTATCATGGAGTATTACCTCGTAAAGAAACTGTCAGCCATAAAGACTTGCCCACTATATGAGGCTTGCAGTTCGGTCCCCAGGTCTATCTCAGTCTTTAGTCTTGCTGGACTACTTTAGTCACAGGTTTCATTAACAGTGGAGAGACATGAGTTGGCTTGTCATAGTACTCCTGTATTAGGATGCCTTGTATGAAGTGAACTCTAAACAAGGGCTTGGTTGCAGAGCTCCTGCAAGTTTTGGTTCTGTCCGTACTGGCAGAGAACAGAATAGAGATCAGGGTGAAGAGCCTCAGCAGTATTTTACAGGTGAAGGAAATGCGGGATTTGGGATGTCCAGGTGGAGTTGCCTCCTACTTCTGCTGCTGTCCTGGGACCTGGAGCAAGCTGCGTATGCCTGGCTGCCATCCTGCTAGCTCTGAGTTTTTAACAAGCAGTGCTTATGCTGATGAAAGCTCTGGTGTGGTTGGATTGTGCCAGCGTAGAGAAACTTTATATCATCACATGCAATTCTTATTCCATGTAGAAATGGCTATACCAATATAAAAATACCTTTATAACCTTGTGATAAGCCATGGCAGACTTTTTACTGTTCAGTCAGTACTGCTGTCTGATGTAGGCAAATATTGCTTTGTGCAGTGCCCCAGCTCAGAAATGTGATTAGTGGCCTTTTCCTATCTTATCAGATATTCTGAGGGCAGTTACAGATTATGAAGCCCTTGTGTATTACAGTAAGAGGAACCCAAGGGTAAGGACATGTGTACAGTTGTTGCAGGTCAACTGAGTGAAACTCTGCTTTCTGGTAGCTGTGTGTCTGTTCATTCAGAGCCTATACAAGGAAAATAAACTACAGTGAAACTACCTCAAAGGGACTATGCAGATGGAAAGCTGTAGTGTACTAATTATTCCTTAGTGGGTTCAAGCATGTATTTTCCATGCAGTGGCTCTTTTGCATGTCCATGTTCTCAGGGAGAGAGTCACAGTCCAGCTCAGATTGTTGCTTTGTAAGGCTTTGGGAAGGGAGGCATAGCTGTAGATTGCAAGTGTTTTATACATAAGGACCCAGTTTCAGTGGTAACATGGGGGGACGAAGGGATCTCTTGTATGTAGACAGGAGGACACTCCCAGGCTGGACCCATTTCTGAGGCCGTGTTCTGATTCTTCCCTGTCCTGGGTTTGGCCAGGACAGGGTTAATTTTCACCGGACTCCAGGAAGGGGCACAGCCGGGGGGGTGGGGGCTGACCCCACCTGGC
>Ga0065711_1039393_pt1 | contig 17883 bp, 5 predicted proteins | sample Hoacrofraction12_FD_59098 | JGI IMG/M metagenome (GOLD analysis project Ga0065711, IMG submission 59098) | Hoatzin crop microbial communities from Cojedes, Venezuela - Epithelial fraction 12 v2 (version 2) | ecosystem: Host-associated > Birds > Digestive system > Esophagus > Crop | place...
CTTGAATATCTCCAGAGAAGGAGACTCCACAACCTCCCTGGGCAGCCTGTTCCAGTGCTCCGTCACCCTCAGAGGGAAGAAGTTCTTCCTCATGTTCAGATGGAACTTCCTGTGCTTCAGTTTGTGTCCTTTGCCCCTTGTCCTGTTGCTGGGCACCACTGAAATGACTTTGGGCTCCATCTGTTAGTTTTTCTCTCTCTATGCACCTCCTTAAACAGCCTGCCTCTGTATTTTCCATAATTTCCTGTCAGTATTGGAGGCTGCTATAAGTTCTACCATATCTTCCAGAAATAATCCATGCCAAACAAGGCCATTTTTCTCAATCTCTTCTCATGTGGGATGTGCTCCAGACCCTGACCGCACTCCTGGCCCTGTGAGGTACTTTCTTCAAGTCTATCAACATCTTTCTTTTACTCAGGAGCCCCAAGTTGGGGATGTATTCCAGATGCTGACTAATGAATACCAAACGAAGAGGAAGAAGCAATCAATAGACTGATTCTCTTAATCTAAATCTTAATCTCTTAATGTTCTAAATCAGAAGTCTCTGCTGGAGCATGCTTCTGGCAGGACCTGTGGACCTGTGGTGAGAGAAGACCATGCTGGAGAAGGTTTGTTGGCAGGACTTACAACCCTGCAGGAGACCTACGCTGGAGCAGTCCGTTCCTGAAGGACCACGCTGGGGCACTTGGTGAAGAATCGTAGCTCATGGAAAGGACCCACGTTGGAGCAGCTTGTGGAGAACTGTCTCCCATGGCAGGGACCCTATGCTGGAGCAGGGGAAAAGTGTGAGGAGTCCTCTTGCTGAGGAGGAAGGAGCGGCAGAGACAGCGTGTGAAGAACTGACTGCAATCCCCATTCCCCATTCCACTAAGCCGCTTTGCGGGGAGAAGGTAGAGAATATGGGAGTGAAGTTGAGCCCAGGAATAAGGAAGGGGTGGGGGGAAGGTGTTTTGAGATTTAGTTTTTATTTCTCATTACCCTACTCTGATTTGATTGGTAATAAATTAAACTAATTTCGACAAGTCTTTTTTGCCTGTGAAGATAATTGGTGAGTGATCTCTCCTTGTTCTTATCTCAACCCATGATCCTTTCATTATATTTTCTTTTCCCTGTCCAGCTGAGGAGGGGTAGTCATAGAACGGCTTTGGTGGGCACCTGGCATCCAGCCAGGGTCAATCCACTACATTCACTTAGAGGAGGTTCTCCAGGACCATGTGCAGATGGTAACTCCATAACCTCCCTGGGCAATCTGCTCAGTCGTTGTCACAGTAAAAGAAGCTTTTCTTTATGGTCAGATGGGACCTCCTGTGTCTCAATTTGTGTCCTGTCACTGAAAAGAGCCTGGCTTTATCTGCTTTACACCCTCCCCTCAGATATTTCTATACAGTGATGAAATCCTGCCTGAGACTTCTGTCCTCTAGGCTGAACAGTCCCTGCTCTCTCATCCTTTCCTTACAAGAGACATTCTCCAGGACCTTAACCATTTTCATAGCACTTTGCTGGACTTCTAGAAACTTATTATGATTAATGTTGTTTATGCAACAGAAACACAAATTGTATCAACACTCTATGGCTGCAATAATTACCATCACCAAACATAAGTATGTCTGTTCAGGAACTTGTCACAATAGTTTTACTATTCTAAGAATCTTCCAAACCTGAGATTTTTTTAAAACCTGGTATTCTACTCAATTATTATACATAAATAAATTACAGTGATGGATGTTAAAGGGAGTTACAAATGCCTGTGATAGCTGAGAAAGGACTTCAGTACTTACAAATACAGGAACCAGTATCAGAGGTGAGCTAATGAACCTAATGATCTAAAGGTAACCATGTCACCTGCACTCTTTTTATACTTAAGTTTTGCAAGTAAGTCATGGAGTAGATTACTTGTGTAAGCACAAAATCTTATGGCATCTATAGAAGATATTTAGCAGTAGTTAATGGTGCGTTGAATCTATGCAGATCAGACATTTTTACTCAATGGATTTTATTAAAATGCCAGTAAAACAAATCATTAAGCTAATGTTTATTAATGATTAAGCAAAAAAAATAGCCCAGCAGGTGACCGTTTTATCTGCTTCAGATGAGTATCAGTTTAATTCCTTCCTGAAGGCTTTTGTGCTATTAGATTATAAATAGAATTATAACTAAGTATAACAAAATTGTTAAGCTTAATTGTTCCATATTAATAGCTATAGTCTATATTTGATCTCCATAGAAAATTAATGGAAATCTATGCATAGAATGGTGATGACTTGGGTTGGCTGTAAATATAAAAGGATGAGTTCAGATTTCATATTTAGGAGAGAAAAACAAAATTAAATGAAGAAAAATACATCTACGTAGCCTTACTGGAGAATATAAATATCTAGAAAAGTAGTTTAACTATTTATTTAAAGGAAGAGGAATGAACAAATAACCTTCCTCAACCTGCTGCACTTGTAGGAGAAAACTTCCCTCCACCCCTCCCCAACAAGAACATTAAAGACCTGGGGAATACGAACAAGAACTGTATGCATAACTCACCTGCTTTGTATTAACATGTACCCTTTTCTCACTAGTCCTGAAAACTGAGTTAATCAGAGAACTATGGCAGGGAAAAGTTGTAAGTGCAGTGATCAAAGACTTTTCTGCTCATGCTTGTTCCTGACATTAGTATCTGTTGTAGTTTTTAGATACTGATAGGTGCTATTCCAGGAAAAGCTCTTAAGAGCTTATATTTTATTGCAGGGTATAGATTACTGAACAGTGTTTATTCAGCTAATAAGACGGTTAGTTAGAGGACATTTGCCATTTCTAGCATTTATGTTGGCTATTGAGTTCATAGTGAGTTGTTATCTAGCGCTTTTTTTTTTAAAAAAAAAGACATTAAAGCCAGCCTTGAAGAGAGGCAGAGCTGATGTTTTTTTTTACATCTTTGTGTAACATCACTACACCTGTAAAGAACAGAGTTCCTTATTGAAAAAGGACACAGCAGAAAAAAAAAGACAACAGCTGTCTATTTCAGTTTCAACTGACAACAATTTTAAAGCTGTTATTTGAGATTCTTCTTAGATTTAGAGACTGATTTGCTGTGATTTAGAGTTGTGTTGTGTTTAAAATTCTCTAAATAGAGTACTATGGGTGTATGTCTATAGATACGTGCTGAAGTATGTATTTTTCACTATGATTCATGGATGCAGCTGTATTTTTAAACATGTAGTGTCTGAAAGTTACCCATCATCTTCAAGCAGGTAGACATTCTAACATATGATGTTTGAAAGTTAGCTATACTGTTCAAAAAAATCATAACGTGGAATGTTTACAAAATTTTCAACATTGCAATTGTCTTTGATTTTTTTCAGATTTTTTTTTCTGAGAGGTTAGAACAGTGTTCTGTCCTTACATATTTAGTAGACTTTAGTGGACATTCACTAGGCATTTATCTAAAATATTCCACAAGATATTTGTGCCATCTTCTGATAATTTTGACCAAATAAGCTTTTGCATTGCATTTCAGGAGAGTTAAGGCATAATGCAAAAAAAAAAAAAAAGGACAGTAACAATCACTCGTAATACTGCTTCAAGAATATGTACCATTGCAAAAACAGCTTTATAGCAATCTTGATACCTAGAACATAGAATCCATATGATGTTCTGGTGCCACGAATTGCTTGCTTACTTAGCAAGCTTTATTTCTACATAGAGTAAGCCATAGTTGTTCCAAATTTTTGCCTGTGAAGAAAAGAGAGCAAATTAAAAAGTACTTGACAGATATACAGTATCTTCATAGCATGCTGGGATACCTGTAATTCAGAGGCAAAAGTGGTGTCTTATCTACAAACAGACAAAAGTATAGGGCTGTACTGTTTCCTTACACTGTATTCTGTGAGCCCCTTTGAGGCTTCAATAGCATATTAAAATTGTTGTGGAGAAAAAATAAGAAGTGATCAAAAAAAAAAAAGATCAAGACTGAGCCTTGGAACAAGGACTATGTAGAGATCTGTACTTTGTTAACTGGAATTTTTGAAATTCAAAACATAAAATATAAATTAGGATTGGGCCTGAAGATACAGTGAATTCAGAAGAAAGCACCATGAGTCCCTTGTCCATGGCACTTCAATGTAAGGGTCAGATAAAGATTCATATTTATGTTTTAAATCTAGAGAGGTCATTGTTACTGTCTCATCTGATCTTCTGTAGAGCAAAAGCCTAGGACTTCAGAACATGTAACCTAATTGCAAATGTAATTTCAGAGTAAGGCATCTCGTGTATAAATAGCTTGTCTCTGACAGTTGTACTTGAATATAACATGAGAATGACCACTAATCTACAGCTGTAGCTAATATCACTAGTTTGGGTTGTTTGTAAATTTTTTGGTGTTTCTCAGCAGAGTGGGAACTGATTGTTTAATTCCTCTGTCTTCAAGGTGTTCCAGTTTCTTTGATGTTCGCACATCCAGAAGTAAGTTATTTAACTTATATCAGTCAGTAGTAGCAGTACTTTCAGATTCATAAACGTATTAATGAAAAGAAATCAGTTCCAAATCATCAGTAAGAAGTAGATTCAGGATTGCTTGCAGTTTTCAGAGTCCATCTTTTCTGCATTTGTGCAATAAAAGTCTGGATAGTCAAAATGCCCTAAAATCAATTCATATTTTTTCCTCCCTTTGCTCTCCTCTTGCCTTTACGATCTACCAGTGATCAGGGTTAATTTGGTTTGATTTCTGGGAGGTTTTTTATTCTCTCTAATCTTAGTAAGGAATGTAAGTCTTAAATCATTGAGTTCTGAGCCAGTAACATCATATACCATTTTGACTGATTGAACTACTTCTCCTTTCTCTTTTTCAGTCTTTCCCAAAAGCATGAGGCAATTCATCATTCATTTGTTTATGTTTGTTGGTAGAGTAAAAGCAATATTCAGAGACATTCTTCAGTCTTTAGAAAACGTTTATGCACATCATGTTCTGTTAAAAATGATCTGATTATCTCTCATATGTATTTGTAGGTTTAACTTTAATGGGTGGGAACAAAAAGGTATTTCAAAAATGTGTACATATTTTGTGAACACAAGGGGAAGGGGTTTTCAGGTCACCAGGTGACCTGAAAGGCGTTTGTAATTCTCTGCTTTATAGAAAAGACATTTTAGTTCTCATCATGGAATACGTAGAAAGAGATTGTATTTCTCCTCTGGCTAGTATTTTGCCTCCCTAACTAGAGAAGATTTTTCTGTGTTGTGAGTATACTCTCGTGCATCTGTTCTCTGTCCGAAGTCAATGTACTACAAATTATTTTGTGTTTATTTATTTTGTGTGTGCCCCAGTTATTTTCAGCAGCCTGTTCTTATTGTAAAGAATTATTGTTTCACTGCCAGTAGAGGGAGCACAAATCATTGGATTTTACCAGACTAAATAAATGAAAATAACAGCAGCTTTTTTGTATTTTAAATGCATTTTTAGTCATGTCTTTAACAAAGAGTAGTTAGGTTTTTATTAAATAATCAAGCTTTTTAAACTGTTTAGTTATTGTGGTCTTTCTGAAAATACTAGTGTGTCACATTTATGAAAATTTAGGGTGAGGCGCCTGCAAGCAAATTTATTTCAAGGACCAAATTATTGCCTGATATTAGTCATCTACTTGAGTTCTCATAAGAAATCCTTTAAAAACCATTTGTACATAATCCAGAATCAGTCTTTACCTACTTAACCTTTAAAATCTGCAATAACTTCACTCAAAGGGGATCATCAGAATAAAGATAAATATAGTATCATAATTAATATTTCACAAAGTGTTTTTCATTTAAAAAATTTCCCATGAAAATATATTTTGGTTTTAATGTGTTGAATTTATGTTTTTGTAGGAACAAGTATTTTTCGGTGACTTAGAAATTAGTTCTTAAATTACAGTATGCTTGAAAATAAAATTGTTTACCTTGTTTTTCTTTAATTTCTTAGCTTGTATTGGAACAAACCTTTATCATTCCTTTGCATTACAAGCTGTCAAGCTGCAGAGTGTCTTACTGCATGAGTTCTTCTAGACCTGCATTTTATGCTTTGAATTTTGTGTACTTTCTTGCTTTATCAAGCTACAATCTTGAAACCAGCCAAACGCCCCAAACACAATAGTTTCTGTAGGAGTTACAACTACTTGGCAGCTATCAAGACATATAATTTTTGTAATATTTAATATGATTTTTATTATTATAGCAATAGATCAATTAAGGTCATTTGACTGCAGGTGGATCTTTTTTTGACTGGTAACGAATCACTGCCAAAACCCTGAATAGTCAGTAAAAGCTATGCTACGTATAGTTCCAACTCCAAAGCCAACAAGTTGCTGTTAAATGTTAATGGCTATGAATCATAGATTATGGTTTACTATCACATAAAGGAACTGTATTTTTTGTTGTTGTTATGCATGTTTGTGAACATGGGCTGTAAAGCACACTTGTATCATATTAATTTCAAGGTAATTGCTTTATCAATATGCATTTAATAAGCTGTATTTCTTCCATGATTTTGAAGGGAAATAATTTGAAAATTTGTCTTCTGCAGGATTCTGGGCATACCTTGATGCTGTTTGCTCCTGCCTTTTTTCTTTTAAAGAAACCCTGCTATTTTTGATTCTTTGTTACAAAAAATAAAATCCTAAGACAAAGTTCACATGCAGATTTCCTCTTAGTATCTAACGTTACAGATACATACTATTTACACACTTCTATCTTTTTATAGATGTATAGCACACAAGAAAGTAGAACAGTGAGACTTCTGGGTCAAACTTCAAATTAGGACACAAAACTAAACCTCTTGCATGTACTTGTTTAAAACCATCGAAAGATGTCAGAGCTGAACCTTTTAACTCTCAACATTGTTACTGCTCCTGCTGCCCAAAAACCCACTCAACTCTCTTCTTATGTCCAGCTACTATCCCTTGATTTGTATCTTGTAACTTTTAGCTACAAGATGAGGAAACAGTATCTAAGCAGACAGCAAAAAATTCAACTCCTCCTATTTCTTCTTATTTATCCAGAAAAAGGCAATGAAAAGTCATAATGAACAAAAATCATGTATCATTATGTCTGAATGGATTTACTTAAAAATGCTCCATTTAAAGCAACCATGGAAAATTTTGGTGCATGTTTTACCAAACTGCCTTAGTAAAAATTATTTAGTGTTTCATTTTTGTATTCCTGATGAAATAATTTGATAGTTATAATTTTGATTCCATTTTTCTGTTGTTATTTTAGAAGAGTGAAGATGTATGAGGGAAAATATTGTTTTCTGCTTAAAGTAAAATATTTTTCCTACTGCAAAAAACCGGTAGAAAAGTCAAAACTCCTAAGAAAAAAAAAAAGGAATATTTTGAGTGCAAAAATATTATCCTCATTTTTCAGATGAGGAACTGGACTATGGGACTGTGGTTTTCAATTGGTTTGTCTACTGAGAGGTCTAGAGGATGAAATGAGCTTGACATTTGAGAGACTGAGGGAAATTTCTTTATGTACTGTTCTGAAGGGGAAGTAATGCTCTGAGGATACAGATTAATACTTCTGAAAATGAAGCAGTGGATTTCTCATTCTGTTTTCCTGCAAAGAAAACAAAGAAACAAAATTAAATCTCAAATATCCTTTTTAAAAGGGACTTACTAAAAAATCATGCAGGCATTTCTCAATAAATTTGAAAAACACAAACCAAAACACCACTGTTCTCTAGCAGAAATAATAATTTATAATAAGTAGTGCAGTTTACAGAGGTTTTTTAATTCATTCGTATTTCAATTATTTTACCACAATGTTCCTTTTTTTCTCTGTTCTAAGACACATGCTTCATGCTATCATTCCCAAACAATGATTTTTCCTTCCTAAGATTTCTTGTTAAATAACTGTCTTCCAGTATTACATTTCTGTTGTTTTTATCTACCCTTGATTCATTATTTTTCTTGGTTTTTTTCTCTCCTATTTTAAATGCTTTTACCTCAGTAATTTTTGCCTATTCCAACTGAAAAGTCTCTTCTCCTGCCACTTGCCTACGTAATATTTCCATAGATACATAATGGCCTACCTGCCGCCCTAATATCTCCATATACACAAGTAATGACAACCCAGTCCTAAACAAATTTTTTATTCTAGTGCTTTGTGTTAATAAAAAACCCATCCTTTGCTGGGAAGAAGATTAAAAGGAACTTTGTTAGAAGAGTCCACGTTGTCAGAGAAAAATTATGAGAGTCAAAACCACCTCAGCATCAGTATGAGGAATTTTGCTTATCGCTTAAGATGTCTCATAAACACATAAATCATTGATTCACATTTCTCCTACCTTTTGCCACCTTTGCTTTTGTGGAATGACAGATAAAAATGTTGTAATTCATAATGAACCTGAGGCCTCTGGAAATCCAACTATTTTGAAGTCATTTCAGTTAAATTTCCACAGACAAAGACAATCAATAGAGTTCTAAAAGTAGTTTAACATAGAAGAAACTGGTAAATCCACCACTTCTACTAATCTTCATTATGAACGAATTTTAAAATGCTCTTTCTGTTCTTGCCTCTGACTGAGAGTTTGCATATTAATTTTAGTAAACATATGACTGGGCTTTTTCTCTGTGTTCTACACCTGTTGGAGGATAACTAAACAGTTGCTGGATTTCTGCACAGTCTTTGTTCCTGTTATGAGAGTCAGAGGACAACTGAGCAAGAACCACTTTGGTTATGGCAATCTCTCTCTTTTTTTAAAAAAACAAAGCACTATATTTGCAAGGCTGGCTTGATATCAAGCTTACTGAAATCAAAACAAGCAGTTTCCACTGTCTCATTAACTTCAGAGTATTTTCTTTTGACTCCAAATTTCATTTTCTCTCTAATTGAGATTTAAATTGTACAGGCAGAGAACCTCTACTTCCTCTAGGATACTGAACTAAAGCGTTAATTAGAGATTTCACTGCTATTGATCTTTTTACCAAAATGCTTTGGTATTTTCTTGTAGCTCCATAAAACCTGCTATGTAATTGCAAGTGATTGGGCTAGTTCATTAACTAATTCCCTTAACACAATGGCTTTCATATCGTACTGACCTGCTGACTTACATATGCTAAAAGTTTCCAAATATTTTCTTATGTACTTTTATCAACAGCTATACTGACCTGGTCTTCATTAACACTTACTTATTCAGAAAATGTTTGTCCTTTCTTATAAGCACTTTAAAAAAAATGAGTGTAGAAGATTGATTATTTTAGAATTATCATTCATTTCCTTGCACTCATTATTATTGCACTTCTGTTACCTGTACTACCTTCCTGGCTCCTTAGATATCATCTTCTGATCTGTTGGTGAATGTTGCCTTGCTTTTTTTCTAAATTTCACTGGCAAGCATTAATTCAGGGAATGGTGCTATCATGGAACAGAATCTCCTGAAAGTGGAGCATGGAGCTAGTCGAGATGATAAAAAAATCCTTGATAACACATTTATTTTGTAAAAATGGGCTTTGGAGTTACATTAAAACAATGAAACAATTTCAGCATCCAACTGTGTCTATAAATTAGTGGGACTGGATACAGCACCCCATTAACATTTTCTGGGCCAGATTTTGCTAACCTTGGTGAGTGCAACTGTTTAACATGACTAAGGTTTGCAAAATATAACTCCAGTGGATTAGAGCTCTGCCTAAGCTATGAACTTTTTTGCCCCACCTCCTCTACTTTTCCCTTTCTTGCCTCCTGTTACGTTTCTTTATAGAAACCTAAGCAAGCTACTTAAAGTCCACTGCACATCTACTGCACAAAATAATAGTGTCACAGAAGCAAACTGGAAAAGTGGTAATTTTTTTTCTGCTTTTTAGTTTCCTCAGTGCTCTACATTGCAAATTTTGGGAAGACAGTTTCACATACCAGACTCATGCTCACCTTACATGATGTTCTCAGCTCTGCTGGTGTTTTTCAGGACACGATTTCTTATTTGCTTCTCACACATCCTTTTACCCTTCCAGTGACAAGATACAGCGTTTTTATTTTGATTGATTCCTGTGAAAACATCTGTGGCTGTAGCTAACATACTTTTTTCAGTTTGCTCTATGGATTACAGCCTGGTCTACATGGAAGAAAAATATGATTGCTCATAGAGCTTTTCTATCTCTGAAAAGTTGATGCAGTTATTTGTCTCTGTCCTATGTCTTATTGTGTATGCAATCACTACAAAACTTTCATTTTCGACTTTTAATACTGTTTGGGGTCAGTCCCAAAATGAAAATCCTTATCAGTCTTATGAAATCACATTTCTTTTATAAGATAACTCTTACAATCAGCAAATGGGGAGTGAAGCTTTCAGAAACATGTGTGTGTTACGTACACATTCATGCTCTACCAAGTGGACATTGTTAATAGATATGACAGTAATTTCTGCAAGATGTGGTACTAGTAAACAAGATGGCTGGGGCTTATATATTATAGATCAGTTATTTATTGTGGTTTTTGAGTTATAATTTTCACAAGAAAGTACATCTCTACTTTTTTACATAATTTGAACCACTTCAGTGAAATAATGAGTTATGAGGTCTGCTCACACCACTCTTGTATTTGCCTCAGTGTTTTTGGAATAGTTCTAAGTAAGTCTGTAACTGAGCTTCTGAATCTTCTTCTTAGAAGGATACTCTTTTCTTGTTTCTTCTTTTTTCCATTCTTCTCTATTTTTGTCCCTCAAAAAATATTTTCAAAGTATTCCTGATTGCATTAATCAATTTAGATACTATTTAGATAAGTATAGACATGCTTAAAATTTTAGATACTTGTCTCTCTTTAAGACTCAACTAGAAATAAAAGTTAAATAATAATAAAAAGAAAGATAATGTCTTCTCAGGCAATACTTTTAGTTCGGTCTAAAAACAATGGCAAAAGTATAATACTTGAGGAGACACTGACTGTAATAATTTTATAGATTTATTGACATCTGAAATCCTTGAAATAAGTGGTTGGATCAATGAAAATGTTTTTTCATTATTTTATGAAGAAACCTTGCCAACTGAGAGAAGATAAAAGAACTTTAGGAAGATAAATAGACTTCATAAGAAAAAAAATATCTATTGACTTTTATGACATAGCCATATTTTAAATATGTATCCTATCTATCAAGCAAAGTAATCCAGTTTTGAATTTTTTTCCGCACTACAAATACAATTTCTGAGCCATCCAGTCTTCACTTTTGATAAGACACGGATGTGTATGTGGTCAATTAAAAAAAAACAACCGTGTTTTGTGAGAGTATAGACAATCTCTATGTGAGAGTTTGAACTATATTTTTAATTGTCTATTATATTCTTGAAAGGCTGCAATATTGTTGGTTGTTACCTTTAAACCACTCCTGTTGAAAATAGAAATATTTTAATTAATAATGCATATTTGCAAGTGCCAGCCATTAAAAGCCTTAATGACTTTCTGATTTTGAAAACCTAGCAAAGTATTTATTCATTTTTGTCTACCCAAGTAGTTGCCCAATAACTGAAGGCAATTTAACATGAAAATTAAACAAGTCACTTAAATCTTAGAGTGGAAACCTGGTCTGTTGAGTAACTCAGAGAATCATAGAATGATTTGGGTTGGAAGGGACCTTTAAAGTTCATCTAGTCCAAACCCCCTGCAATGAGCAGGAACATCTTTCACTAGATCAGGTTGCTGAGAGTCCCGTCCAACCTGACCTTGAATACTTTCAACGATTAGATATCCACAACTCCTCTAGGCAACCTGTTCCTGTGTCTCACCACCGTCATCATAAAAAATTTCTCTTTTCTATCTAATCTAAACCCACCCTCTTTCAGTTCAAAATTGTTGACCCTTGTCCTATCACAACAGGCCATACTAAAAAGTTTGTCCCATCTTTCTTAAAAACCCCTTTAAGTATTGAAAGGCTGCAGTAAGATTTCCTGAATGTCGTTTCTTTTACATGTTGAACAATACCAAGTCTCTCAGCCTTTCTTCATAGGAGATATGTCCATTCCTCTGATCATTTTTGTGGCCCTCCTCTGGACCAAATCCAACAGGTCCATGTCTTTCCTGTGCTGAAGCCTCCAGGACTGGATGCAGTAATCCAGAAGGGATCTTATGACAACAGAGTAAAGCAAGAGAATCACCTCTCTCAACCTACTGGGCACACCTCTTTTGCTGTAGCTCAGGATACTATTGGCTTTCTGGGCTACAAGTGCACATTCCTGGCTCGTGTTCAATTTTTTGTCCACCAGTACCCCCAAGTCCCTCTGCATGGAATAGCTCTCAATTCATTCATCCCCTAGTCTGACATTAAATTGTAGGTAGTGATACCTTTCTGCGACACAGAGTAGAAAACTGCTCACAACTGCCAAAAGGAAATAGTCATAATTACAGAAGAGAATCTCTAAGGATGTCCTCTTCCTTCTTTTTGGTCTATGAGATACTTTCTATTTTCAATGGACCTCAAGAGTTGCAAAAATCTTGTGATAGTAATTGGTTTTAGAAATACATAGATTAGCCACATTTCTAAAATTAATTATATAACTCAATTTTTCCCTCCTCACATCAATCTCAGACAATATCTTATTATAATTTTCTTCTCTAATATATTGTAAAACTTAGTTCATGAGACTTGCAGAGCTATTGAGCTTTATATCCTAAAATGTAATCTCTCTCAAAAATAAATAAATAAATAAATAAATAAATAAATAAATAAATAAATCCCTGTCTCACCTGAACAACTTCAAGACTAACTTCTCAGCAGACCCAGTTGATATTGCTTGCCTTGAAGACTGAATTCTTTGTGTGTTATCACTAAGATTTGACAATTTTATAAAATGAAAGTCAAATTTGCATTCAGAATGGAGTTGCTTAAATCTCTCCGTGCACCCCATGATAAGGAAAGAGTGACATCAGTTTGTCTTTTTTTTTGCCCTAAAGGGAAAATTTTGAACTCTTTCCTGATTTAATTTTCTTTAGAATAGTGGAGTTACAGATTCCACACAATTTTACTTTGTATGACAGGAGATGAAAAATTAAAAATGGCGTAATGGAAATCTTCTCTTGAAGAAAAAATCTTACAAGACGAATACATTTGTAGTAGTTTCATTGAGCTAAATTATACCGGTATATTACATAAGCAATTATTACAAAACCCTGCAAACATAGTTCCAGCTAACAGACTCTGCAATGAAATTAATCACAAGATTAGTTTTCCTTTTGGTTTTTGAAGTCAAGTCTACTCCATGTAAATAGAATTGAATTTTACAATAAACAAATGTCAAAATCAATGAACAACGACGTGGAAATGAAATCACCATTTTTTACTTCAGACAATACATTATGGAGAGGTATTAAATTTAATTGTTTATTAAACTGGATAACAGAGTAAATATCAAGTCCTGCAATTTGGCAGTAATAATGTTTGGTGATTTGTAGTTACTTAGTTATGCAAACGCACACAGAAACACTCATTAACTCACACACACCATTCTGTATTAAAAAAAAATCCAAACCCAAAGAAACTTTAACTGGTGAGTGGTCCCCAGCCAGCAGATAAGCCCCTACTCAGTTGCTCAACCCTTCCTCTGCAGTGGGATAGGGGACCAAATCAGAAGGGCAAAAATGAGAATAACTAGTGGATTGAGATAAAGATAGTTTAATACGTGAAGGTGAAAACCAGAAAAAATTACAAGTTATGCAAAGATAGTCACTCACTGCCTCCTACCAGCAGCCTGATGCCTAGCCCGTCTCTCAGCAACAGCTAGCTTGGATAACTACTCCCCTACACATCCAGTTTTATTGCTAGCATGAAGTCATGTGGTATGGAATACCTCTTCGGTCAGTTGAGGTCAGCTGTCCCAGCTGTGTCCTCTCCCAGCCTTCCAGGAAAAAGAATACCTTGACTCTGTGCAACCATTGCTCAGCCACCGTCAAAACACTGGTGTATCAACACAGTTTTAGTCACAAATCCCAAACACACCCCTATACAGGCTGCTGTGGAGAAAATTAGTATAATCCTACTCAGATCCAGTACGTGTCTGCTGTTAATACTGTGTGCTCAATTTTAGATGATTAACATTTCAGAATATCTGTTTTTTAGTACTTTTTTGGTGGAGAGCCATATTTAATCTTGGTTATGACTACAAATATACTGAAAATTGTGTATCAGATTTTCTGGTTTGGAAAGTGACATCTACTCATCTAACAGCTTCCTCTTATCACTTTGGTATGAGAAGAGTGCTTAAAATTGGTAGACAAATCATCCATGGTAGGAGGACACAGGTTTTGCACTGACTTGACAGTATAGGGTCAGGATTGTCTGCGCTTGTGCTGACCCAAGCTGGGTTGAGCTTGTTCATCTGTACTTACATTAGTCTAGCAATCAGATAAGTATTTGCTGAATTACTTTTAGTTTAATTTGAGTTAATGAAGAAAACAAGTAGTTACTCTGTGTCAGCTGAACTGTCTATGACTCCAGAATAAAATGTAGCACGGAAGAACGTAAACGTAGGATGATCTCATATTTCCCAGGCTACGTATGTGCAGCCTTGTATTGTGCAGGTAAAACCAGTCTTACAGATGAGACAGATTAAAAAAAGGGAATGATTTCAAACCAAATAAAAGACAGAGCAAGTATTTGTACTGTTTTCAGTTAACATTAAAATAAAATCATGCAGTCTCAAGACTGAGGAGGAAGAAACCATCAACATCTCTGTATTCCTGCTGAAGAGGAGAAAGAAACTTCTACCATGATTATCACCTGGCAAAGATTGCAGGATGCTGATGACCGGCTTTAGCCCTCCCTGACTGAAATCCATGGGCTTATGACTCAGAGGAACACTGTAAATTTGAGCATAACACCAAAAATGTGGTAGATAGCAAGACTGTTTCTTCTATATAAGAAATTAAACTGTATTATTAATGATGCTTTTATCGTATAAAATGGGGTTATGAGTATATATTACTGACACTGGACTAATAATTTGGACAACTAGACTGTTAAAATTTTAAGCAAATCAATAATAAACTCTTGGCTCCTTTTATCAAGTGTGTTCAACTTTTGTCCTTGAAAAGATTTCAAGCATAACAAAATGCATAAGAGACCATGGAAGAAATATGGCTAAAATTCAGCTCCTCACTGCAGCATTCAGTTGCCTAAACTCTAATACTATAATGTAAATTTTGAAATTTATTTTCTGTCATCTCTTTTATTGAAAAATCTTTTTTTCTGTAACTTTTTTTTTAAAAGTAATTTTCAGGAAACAGTGTCATTTAGTCAGGTCCTAGAAATTTGACAGCAGTTTATTTTCTTGAGAAGAGTCTGTTCTGAGCACTAAATGAGAGAAAGGGTCTGGCACATAATTTGTTCCATGAATGTCATAACTGACAATGCACAGTTTCTTTTGGGTTAGTGTTCTTGAACTGATTGAATTAGCAGGGTTATACTGAGAATTAATGCTGTCATCATGAACAATCTATCACCTCACACTGATAATTATAGTGAGAACAGGCAAACCTTGCACATTTCACAGAATAAATCAATTAATGATAATTTTTGTTCTCTACCTGGCCATCTAATTGCATAAAATATATAGCAATGTATTTATCTTTGAGGCCTCTGTATGTCTATCAATTTTCCTTGGAATATTAGCGTGTTTACTAGGGAGGGACCTTACTGACACATGATGTTCAAATGTAAACATATATATCCAAGCTAGTTCTCCTAGGTTTCTGTAAAGTTGTTGGAGATAAATAGGCACAATTCCTTTTGTGCAATTCAACTTAACCCTAGTGCAGTAATTTTAAAAGGTGAGAGGATTTCTGCTCTAAACCAAGTTAGTCTCTCTACTGAAAAAGAAATATGAAAAGATGTAGTCTTCTACTGTCTGGACCACTAGTTTAACTGCTAAAAGTGACATCATCCTTCGCATGAGTCAGACATTGACAAAAGAGGTTTAAAATCTTCCTGTGGTTTTCACAGAAATTTGCTGAGGAAGTGTAGTGCTTTGGAACCACAGGACTATAGAAAAATTCAGGTGGGAAGTGACCTCAGAACTTTGCTAATTCTGCTCAAAACAGGGGCAGCTGTGAGGTCAGACCAGGTTGCTCAGGGCTTTGTCCAGTCAGGTCATGAAAACCTCCAAGGACAAAGCAACTGCACAACTTCTCCAGGCAACATCTTTCACCACTTCACTCTCCTCATGGGGAAAAAGCTTTTCTTTACATTCATTTCAAATCTGTCTTTTGCCTACTTATGCCCATAATCTCTCTTCCTCCAACTATACACTGCTGTGAAGGGCCTGCCTCCATCTCCTTGATGAGCTCTTCATAGGCACCGAGGAGCTGCTGTTATGTCACCTCAGATTTGTCTCTTCTCCAGTTAAAGTAAGTCCTGGTCCCTCAGGCTTTCCTACCACGGGAAGTGCTACAGCCCCAACCATCCCAGCAGCCCTCTGCTGAAGTTGCCCTAGTATGTATCAACTTCTTTCTTGTACTGGGGGTGCATTACGATCCAATACAACTGTAACATTTGTCTTTATCTGCTTTCACAGAACTATTGAACAACTCTAGTGCTTTGTGACTTCTGAGATTTAAACAGTTCTGCTTTTTTTTTTTCTATGCAAAATTTCATTCATTCAAGCTCACTGGTCTTGAATTAGTTTTATTTTGAGATTTTTGTTCACATCTGAATCTCAGAGTAAAATTTAGGGATACCAGTAGATTAAACCAATCTGCATAACAAGTCTTCTGCTTTTTCAGCAGCTGTAGACAGGAATTAATTTTGTTATTATTCCTTCATTAAAGCCTACCAGCTGTATTTCCAATATTTGACTTTTAATTTTCCAAATACCATCTTTTTCTTCCCCAAATTTCCTTTTCTAATCACATATGAAGGGTAAATTTTCTAATTATACTTAATATCTCATATTGGTAAATTTACCAACACAGACATCTTCTTTTAACACATGATTCATTTACTTGGTGTTATTAGCAATTTGTAAATATATTAAATACCCATGTTCAATAGTCATTTGGATCACTCAGACTTAATTAGTTCAGTTATATTTTGTTCACACATTTCTGAGACTGTTCTTTATACAGAACATTTTTTTCTTTTTTTTTGTCCCTCTCCTTGCATGCAGTATGCAGTGTGTGTGAGTGTCCTGCTATTACAAGACAGAGTGTATTGGAGATGAAGGGAAAATATTTGTCTATATGTACACCTTTTGGAAAGATCAGTTCTTGGAAAAAGTCTTTTAGAGAACCACACAGTACTGTAAATGGACATTTCACAGAACTTCTCCTTTTCAGCGAGAAACCTGACATATAAGATGTATTGCCTCCAGCATGTTTCCGTCGTGGTTAAAAGAAAAAAAAACTGAGTTAGGAAAAAAAAGACACTTAATCATGTATGCATATTTCACAGAATCACAGAATCACAGAATAGTAGGGGTTGGAAGGCACCTCTGTGGGTCATCTAGTCCAACCCTCCTGCCGAAGCAGGGTCACCTACAGCAGGCTCCACAGGACCTTGTCCAGGCGGGTCTTGAATATCTCCAGAGAAGGAGACTCCACAACCTCCCTGGGCAGCCTGTTCCAGTGCTCTGTCAACCTCAGAGGGAAGAAGTTCTTCCTCATGTTCAGACAGAACTTCCTGTGCCTCATTTTGTGCCCATTGCCCCTTGTCCTGTCACTGGGCACCACTGAAAAGAGTTTGGCCCCATCCTCCTGACACCCACCCTTCAGATATTTATAAGCATTTATTAAGACCCCTCGCAGCCTTCTCTTCTTCAGGCTGAACAGGCCCAGCTCCCTCAGCCTCTCCTCGTAGGGGAGATGTTCCAGTCCCCTCACCATCCTCGTAGCCCTCTGCTGGACTCTCTCCAGTAGCTCTTCATCTTTCTTGAAGTGGGGAGCCCAGAACTG
>Ga0065711_1039395_pt1 | contig 17882 bp, 7 predicted proteins | sample Hoacrofraction12_FD_59098 | JGI IMG/M metagenome (GOLD analysis project Ga0065711, IMG submission 59098) | Hoatzin crop microbial communities from Cojedes, Venezuela - Epithelial fraction 12 v2 (version 2) | ecosystem: Host-associated > Birds > Digestive system > Esophagus > Crop | place...
TATATATATATATATATATATATGTATGTTAACATGACACCAGTGTATTGATGTGTGTGTGACAGTCACAAAATACCCAGCACAGCATAAAATTTCCTCACGTCTTCTCACCTCTAGATTTTTGATGGATAAAGAAAACTTTGCCTCCAAAAATGATGAGTCACAAGAGAATGCTGAGGACTTGCACTTTCCACTGTCTTATTACTACATAGAATCTTCACACAATACTTACCTTACTGGCCACCAGCTTAAAGGGGAGTCCTCGGTAGAGCTCTACAGCCAGGTATGCAAATTGGATCATTGTATAGTTTGCAACAAGAACTTGTTTGTTTGACTGGCAAGTTGCAGAACATGACCTTTTTGCTTTGAAAATCTGAATGTCTTAAACCCCTGCTTGCAAAATGTTGGAAAACATGATGTGTGGGAAAGCTGCCTGGAAGCACAGTTGGGCTCAAATGTCTTTTCTAAGGCAAAAAAAAAATGGGTTTAGTTTGAGATTCATAGCATTTAGACACCAGTCAGTCTGACCCGACTTACTAAAATTAGACTTTCCCACAGGAAAGACTGATCTAATATTTTAGTTCATTCAGATGTCAGAAACACTACTCAAATACTGTACATTGCACTGCAAAGACAAATTGCAAATGGAACTATAACTTCTACAAACATTACTTCTAGGAATATTGTACAGTTTTTTAGATTTTATGCCTGATTGGTGGTGAACAGGAAAAGAACGGTTTCTCCCTAGGGCTTTTGGTTCTGCGTTGGTTTGTGTGTGTATGTATATATTTGTCTGTCTGCATATTTACCAACTGCTAGAGAAAGCAGCAAACGTTCTGCGAGTTGTGTTTTCATTCCTCCTAATGTTAATGACTCATCATTGCGAAGGGCTCGTCTGGTGTTCCATGTGCTGCGTCACCTGGAGCTGTAAGATACAGGGGTGAGGCCATGTTAGGAAAGCCCAAATACCATGATGGCATTGAGTAACAGAATTGCAAAGGAGGTTCTTGTAGTAGCACTGCACAGAGTGATGCCAGTATTGTGTTAGGAAGGGAGAAAATGCTCAGCTGGCTCCAAAATTTGCATGGTGCAGAAAAGCTGCTTTCTGTCCCTCAAGTAGCTGTCGCCAGAAGAGCAGGGGCACTTTGTTCTGGCTCAGTGTGTCCGGCTCTCACAGAAGTGCTGGTGTGACAGCTATGGACACAACTGCCTGAAATCTAATTATTCAGGTTTGGAATAGGAGAAGTCCTTTTTCCTTTGTTCATGAATGGTTTTGCTGGAAATGTTTTTGATTGTTGACATCTTTGTTTTCAGTCAAATATTTAATTGTGCTACAGATAACTCTTTCAATTATGGGCATGCTAAATATTGATAGCAATAATAAGCTGGGCTGCCAACAGATGGGTTAGATTATCTTTCCCTCCACCCTTTCTCTTCTCTTTCTGAAGTGGTTTTCTAGCAGGTAGGGCTTTCTAAAATAAATAAATTAATAAATAAGAAATGGATGGATGAATGGCTGTCTGTCTGTAAATTACCTTAATATCATTAAATATTAAATGTGCCTGGCACATTTCTATTGTAACTGTCCTCATGGAAGTTGTTCATAAGACATTATTTTCAGACTGTCTTCTGTTTAAAATATTAAGAACAACAACAAAAAGAACCAGCAAACAAGCTGCAGATGCTGTGCCCATAAGCTGTCATGGTAGCAACCTGAAATAAATTACCATGTTGCTTTATAATAAGCTGCTTCTGCAGGCAGAAATATGGAAATGTTTCTCCCCCTCAGAACATGAAGCTGTACATTAAGAACCACTTTCTGCAAGCAGATTCCATGTGTCCTGTAAGATACCACAGATTTCAAAGCTTTATGGTACTTCTCCTAAGAACATAAACGCTTTCTTAATTTTCCCACTCTTTCTCAACCTAGGGAATGCAGTTAGCTGGGGACTATAGCTTCTGTGGACTATGTTTACTCCACAGAGATTGCTCGTTCTAGCACTTGTGCTGAATCACTGGGCTTTTGTTTAGCTCTGCAATGTCTGTCTTCTGCTTTGATGGTGTGAGACTGGTTTGTATGTGCTTACACTGTTCAATTGCATTGTAGGTTCTTTTACAAGGCTGCAGAAGTGTAGAATTAGACTGCTGGGATGGTGATGATGGGATGCCTATCATTTATCATGGACACACTCTTACTACTAAGATCTCTTTTAAGGTATGCTGGGACTGCACACAGAAACAAAAAATGAGAAGAAAATCAGTAACTTCTTCTCTAATGAAGGAAATTATTCACCTACTAGAAAAGTACAAATGCTAATGGGCTAAATCCTAATAGAATATGAGCTATGGACTACAGACATGAACTCCTCGATTGTAAACATGATGCTTTTCAAATTAGTTTCGTAGCATATGTACTGTATTTTTGTATCTTTTTGTCGTCAACATAACTAACAATAAATAGCTGTTACCAGTTCTGTTGTAACTAGATGCTAGGTTGATCTCTAGGAGCTTGTTTTGAAAGCAAATTGTGGATTCTTTATACTTAGAGGGGAAAACAGATGCCTTCCTTTCTCCCCTTTCAACTAACAGTAAGTTATCTGAATGCTGCAAAATAGCCACACCTTCTTTCAATGACCTTTCTGTCTCACAGGAGGTAGTTGAAGCTATTGATCGCAATGCATTTATTACCTCTGACTTGCCAATCATCATATCAATAGAAAACCACTGTTCGTTGCCTCAGCAACGCAAGATGGCTGAAATTTTCAAGGTAGGACATAAATTGTGGTGAATTATTCTAAGCACAAGTCTTGGGATTTTTCATTATACATCACATGTTCTCAATATTTCAGAATGTATTTGGAGAGAAGTTGGTAACAAAGTTTTTGTTTGAGAGTGACTTTTCTGATGATCCCATGCTTCCTTCACCCGGCCAACTGAAAAGAAAAATCCTGCTTAAAAACAAGAAGCTGAAAGCCCATCAAACACCAGTGGATATATTGAAACAAAAGGTAAAGTCCTTCCTTAGCAGCAAGCATTGAGACCTAACTGTCATTAGAAATGATTCATTTGTGTTTGAAGCTTTTGCCATTCTAATATGTACAGCAGAATAATCTAATGCATATTCGTGCTTGTAAGAGTCACAGGGGATTGCAACACTTTCAGATACGTAGACAAGACATACAGTATAGATACCGCGTAAGAAAATTTTAGTGTATTTTAATTTTATAACAATTCATAATATTATGATTGGCATCACATGCCCTATGTGATAAACATAAATGAAGTTTCACTCTGAGGCTATAACATTTGCTATTCATGCTTGCTGAGAGATAGTGATATGCATTGAGTATGCATATATATATGTAGAGTATGTAGTAATTTTTAGTAGAATTCTGCTTTGTTTCTTTTTTCATGTTCAAGCCAGGCAAAGAGTCTCTTTCTTACTCCCTCTTTGGGGGGACTCTGCGTGCTTACACCTATATGAGATTTTTTTTGGTTTCTAAAAATTAGGGCTGAATTTCTGGTAGTCTCAATTTAACAATGTCTGTGGTTAGTCAGCAGTTGGACTGAAGCCTTGAAAACTAATTGCTTTTACCCAAAATGTAAACACAATTGTGTTAGAATTGAATTCTTGTATCAGAATAAGTAAATCACACTGATCGTACCAGTGTATGGACGTTCTCCATCTTTTAAAGTTTTAAACTGTTTCCAAAACAGCATACCTCAAACTGGAAAAAGACAGTGTTGCTCTGAATAGTGTGCAAAGTGGACATTTTCCCATAATTAATTAGGTTTCATGTCTTATTGGGTGTTTTTCTACCAATACAGGTTTTCTTTGTAGTCAAACCCTTAAAATGGTATTTTAGTTTGATCTTAACAATCTTACTTGTTTCTCATTATATATGTTCAGTGTTTTTATATACATAACATAAGATGCAAACAGTGGTTGCTTTTTAAGAATACTTTACCAGTAACGTAACAAGTGGTTCTGTTGCTGTAGGCTCACCAGCTGGCGCATATGCAAGCACAGGCTAGCAATGGTACTAGCAACCCCACACCTACCAATGAAGAGGAAGAAGATGAAGAGGATGAATATGACTATGACTATGAATCTCTCTCGGATGGTAACAATATATATTTATTTATTTATTATAGTGCTGTTGTTAGAATTGGAGCAATAAGGCATGTAAATATTCTAGTTCAGGAATAATGTGGGTAGGTTGTCGTATCTTGTGACAGGAAGATGTACTAAATGTCCTTGATGGCGCTTTGGGGTAGTAGTCTATAATACTGTGAAAATAATTTGACTGTGTAGAGGACTTGAGTGTGACTTCAACTCCAACCATTAGATATTTGAACTGTGCAGTGTATGCTAAAATGTAGTATTTATAAAGTATATTTTATATTATTTAGATTATGCAAAAATGATTATGTTCATAGTGTACTCCATCTACATTCACCTGCATTGTCTTTCACAAGGAGTTTAGACATCTGGTTCAGGGTTCACAACAGGCTTAGCCCTTGCGTCTGCATGACTGCCATTAAATTGACCTAAGATGCAGACTCTCCAGAGTCCTCCCTGGTTGCTGTCTAATCCCAGAGACCCCTGAAGTACCTATTTTAGTTACACTTTCAGCATCAGCTGTTCACTTCATGCGTAAAGGTAGAGAAGCCACTGAGTCCCTGGTTTGTTCAGTAAAGATGGCTTTATTAAAGCTTAGCTGCTCAGTGAAAAAATGCCAAGGCATGGCTTACTGACTTGCCTTATAAGTTTGTGTGCTGTCTACGCCTCGGCTATGATAGCCTTCAGGAACTGGCAGTTTAGCATAAATCCAGCTTTAGGAGCAGTTTATGGATTGGATAGAATGATTGGCATGCCAGTGGTGTTAAAAACCACTGCAGTTAGTAATTTCTACTACCACTACTTCCTTAACTCCACAGTTCAGTCAGACGATTTAACTACAGAGGAAGGACAGAATGTGCCACACGGAGGCGGCTGAGCTGAAGTCATGCATCTTTTTTTGCTTCTCTTGCTGGGGCTCTGGTAGGTTCTGGTAGAGCAAACAGCTGGAGTCAGGAACATTTAATCCTCTCAAGTTTTGTCAAAGGACGTTTGTCCCCATGCATGGGTTGAACAAGCTGAATGCCTCTGAAGGGGTTACTCAGTATTGGTAATCTTCTGCGATACATGAAAGTAGATCACAGTGCGTTTACCCAGTGAGATAGCAGTGATGGTACAAGTAATACCAAGCTCTTTCGGTAGTTAAATGCTGCACCACTGTTAGACTCCATAAATGGGTCACAAAACTGACCAAGGGGACAAAAAGTTACCAATGTGCTTTAGTGTAGATAAACATAAGGTTATACATTTAGGAGAAAAAACTTAAACCTTAGTTACATGATTCTAAGCTCAACAATGGCAGTATCCATTTGGGACGTCATGGAATTATTGAAGGGTCTGTGAAATCCTCAGCTTGGTGTGCAGTGGCAGCCAAAAGATGAGGATCATCAGGAACAGTACTGAAAGCGAAACATCTTTTTGCTTCTGTATAAAACTGTAATGTGCCATGACTGGAGTTGTGTGTCCAGTTCTTGCCTCCAGATCTCGAGAAAGTTATGGTGGAGTTAAGGAAGTTAGAGAGAGGGGCGACCAAAAAGGTAGGAGGAGTGTGGCAGTGGCCTTGCATGAGTCTGAAAAGGCTGGAATTTTCCAGTTGGTAAAGAAGAGGACTGAGCGGTGAAATATGAAGTAGGTTTACTAAATCATGAAGTGGTGGATAAGGAGAGTACAGAGCCGTTAATCATTAGATCTAGGAGGTGGTCAGTAAAACAGGTAGAAGATCAGTCTAAACCAGGAAAACTAAAGTATTTCTTTGTACAGCTGGTAATAAACTTCTGGAATTTGCTGCCATGGGAAACTGCAGAGTGAATTGGTATCAGCAGATTGAAAAAAAAGGATGGGACAAATTCATGGACAGGTTTATAAGCAAATGTTGTATGTAGAAATGTACGGTCCAACATCCCTAATATTCAGCAGTTGTGGATGTTGAGGTGGTACAAGGGAAGTGGACCATGACTAGTGGCTGGATGTTCTCTTTAAACAGCATCTCCCGTTGCCACTGTCACAAAGAGAACACTGAACTAGATTGGTCTGGTGCAGTTGGGCTTGTTCTCCTAGGTAAACTACTCTGCACATTGAACCTTTAAGGCTGATGGGTACCTGTTGAAGTTCTAGGTACCATGTTCAGAGAAGATGTAAGCCTCGAGCATGCCCTGCAGCACAGGACTTCTTTCCAGTTGGTCTCTTGTTTAATGATTTCAAAAATAGTCACAAAATTAATGAATGTAGTTCAGGATCTGACACTGCTTGTGGGATAGCAGTATTATTTATGCTAATATGAAAATGTACGAGTGCTGCCTTCAGTTGCATCTTGCTAGAAACTTGGCATAACTGGCTACTTGAGAATACTCCTTGTGTGGGACAGGGTGGAGATGATGTAGGTGTAAATTGCTGTGAAAATTTTAGATGTTTGTTAACAGACTTGCCAGGAAAATTGCAGAAAAGTTGCAAGCTAACTGCAGTGCTTGAGCAATGTTCTAGTTAAGAAAAGGTTTGAGAAATCTGCAGCTGGCAAGAAGCATTCACACCTTCCAATATATGAAGGAATCTGCAGCATGGTTTACTGCTTTATTACCATGATTATTCTTTGGGTTCTTTAATTATGTTAATATTTTGGCAAAATTAATCCAAATAATAGTCTAAAACTTAGATGGTCTAACTTTCTAAAAGATTTTGGTGTTATTTTCCTTACTGATACATTAGGTTTGCAGAAGGCTAATAGTTTTACAACTGACACTTATTTTTCATTTCTCTGGCTGTAAATCTTAATTTCCTTTACTCTTATTCCCTCTCTGACTCCGTTTCCCTGTAGCGGATGTCCTTAACGCTTCTCCTGCTCCTAACAGCCAAGAAGGTAAAGGCCGCTTGGTTGAGCATTTTAACTGCATGAAATCACCACTGCATCTCCAGCCTGTTAAATTGGACAGTGTGAATATATGGTTTCTACTTCATATTAAAAATACAATCAGATATTTTTATGTGGCATTGTTAACTGGTCAGGAGCTGTTACAAGGCTGCATGTGTGACACTGGTTATGCATAAAAAGAATATGGTCAAAGCGTCAGGAATATCAGGAATTAAAACCATTCCTTTTGTGACAGTTACAATATTTTGGTCCAGAAAGACCAAATTAGTAGGTGTATTATTCTCTGATAAATAATGTAGCTTTGAAGAGGAATTTCTGTGGATGTAAAAAATACTTATTCATGGTGTATGTAAGGAGAGGAAAGCCAAAACTTGCTGTAGAAAGGCGTGTACATGTTTGATGTGGTTGGTTGTGTTTGGACTTGAACCATTCTTATTGTTCAGGAATATCAGTTGTTTTCAGATGGCAAGCCTAATTCATTAGATGATTTTGTTTTAAGCATCTTCTGAGAGCAAAAGGATGGGCTTTAAAAGAAGTGCAACACACTAACCAAAGCAGAGCATTACATTTTCAAAGTAGAAAGTTGCTACTGAAAGAGAATGCTTTGACCAGTAATGCATTATTTTGGCATGTGATTATTCAGTTAAGATTCACACCATTGTCCACAAGTACTGTTAATTCAAATTAAATTTCCAGTTGAAATTGTTTGGCTTTATGTTCATTAAAATCCCATTAATTTTTAGATAACATTCTTGAAGACCGACCTGAGAATAAATTGTCAAGTGATAAACTGCAGTTTGAATATAATGAAGAGACTGCCAAACGAATAAAGAAGGCTGATTGTGCTACTTACAATAATAAAGGAAAGGTAGTTCTGCTTTTTCCCCCTTTCTTCTCAGCCATGCTTTGATATATAAGCAGCTTCAAAGGATTTGAGCAGTTTAGGTAACTGAGATATCAGATGGTAAATGCGCTTTAATGAAGACAAATAGTAGAAAGCATGGAAAAACACCAGAGAAAATAGATTAAATAGAATAAAAGCTCGACATACTGTTCAAGAAAAGTCCTTCGAGGTTATTATATATAGAGGCTGGCTGTTTGGGAATTTTAACTGTCGTTGCTCTCAATGAAAGACTTCATTGAAGCTAGATGCAGAAGTTTGTTTAGATACTTAATTTCCATTAACATTGATGGAACTGAAGATTTCATCTGAATCTTCAGCATCTTTATGTATCTAAGTAACTTTAAATACCATGCTATGATATCAGATAGCCACATTACCTTGTATTAAATCATCTGACAACTGAACTAGCACATTGCTGTTTAGTAAATTGTAGTTTCTCCTGAACAAGGATGTTTTTTGTCTGAATGTTTGTAGAACTGACTCTGAGGCTTTTGTGCACTACCACAGTATTGGTAACAGGTATTGATGCAGAAACCTGCACACGGAGATGTGTTAGGTGAAGACCACAAACCATATAGGAGGAATGACAAAAAGGATTTTAAGGACATAATCACGAGTACTTTCACATTCAGTAATTTTATTATTCTGCGTTCTTGGAATTGTCACTTAGGTTTATGACATGGAGCTGGGTGAAGAATTCTATCTTCCGCAAAATAAGAAGGAAAGCAGACAGATAGCCCCAGAGCTATCAGATCTTGTCATTTACTGTCAAGCTGTAAAGTTCCCCGGTAAGTACACTGCCCTGTTTTACTGCTTTAAGCTTTCTAATTCTTGGAGACATTACGTTTATGTTTTGCATTAGTTAGCATAAGCATTTTCAAACTGAAGTAGTCAAGGAGCTTCTTTTCTTGATGATTTGGTAGTCTACATAATAATAGCTCCTGGCTGAGAAGTTGTATCCATAAATTATGTGAAGACATATTGTTTGTCATATTAAAATGTTCAGAAAAATGAAATTTGCCAGTCTTCAGAACTTGGACAACTGTTTCATTGCCAAATGGCAGATGACAGAAACGAGTTTCCATGTAAGGACCTATTGAATTAGGAAGGAAAATACCCTTAACACCTTCCAGGAGGAGCTTGTAACATTTCTTTAAGCGACCTCAGGTTAGCATGTTTTCACCTTTGCCTACCATCTTCTGTTCTTTCCTAAGTGGATAGTAGGGGAGCCATGGCGGGGGGAGCAGCCTTTTCGTGGCGTGAGTGAGGCCAGCTGGCCTGACACTCACACATGCTTTATGGAAGGGATTAAGGAAATAGGAGGGCCGTCTTGGTACAGTAGGAAGAATAATGTTTGCAGAGGAAAAGGAGAGGGAGTAATTGAAGAGGAGATCACGGGTAGTTACTTGTTTGATGCTGAAACGTGAGGTTGAGTATGCTTTGGCTCATACCATGTACATAAATATTTTTAAATTGAGAATTTATTGTTTATTGATGTGTTTAATGTTTGGAATGAAAAATCTGCTTTTTAATGGAATGGTTTGCTGTGGAAAAGTTAGCAATTCTGCCAAATCATGATCTTATACAAACAGAACTAGAATCAGATTAGAGAAGCTAACCAAACATAAAATAGTGTGAAATAAGCAAGATAAACACGCTGAAAAGTGGAGAGACGTTCTTCTGTAATCTTCTGTAGCTTTAAGAATTGTAGGTGTCACTTGTGAAAGTAATAACTTCTAAAAATTCAAATCTGATACTGTTTAATGAAATCTGAAATGAGATATCTTTCAAATAAAATATTTTCTTTTGAAGAATGATATTCAAGATTAAACAGAGATAGTTTTAAGTTGTTCCAAGCATTTTGACACACAAAGACTTTCTAATCTTCTAAAAAAACTTCAGAATGTTTCAGTTTTTTAATGTAATTTCAGTTATAAAAGAAATAACTGCTTTCCTTATCAGATTTCTTCCTCTCTCTTTAAAAGAGACATGAATACAACAATTAAGAAAATGAGTTCCTTTCGCAGATGAATGCATGAAGCTGTGGAAATTAGTTTTCCAACACACTTTGTCTCCTTTGAGATAAAGGCTGCCTTCTCTGCAAGATCTGTAGACTTCCATGGCCACCATGCCACTGATTGGATTCCTCTGCTCAGCTGGGGAGCACAAACATGGTGTACTGCCATACCCCGATATTGTCCATTAATAACGAGAACAAGGCTGACAGAGCCATGACTGCATAGCTCTATTGATCGGATTCCTAACCCACTCAGAAAATGCAAGAGTTTTGGAAGTAAGGAGGGCAAAATTCATGTCATGGTGTAAATATTTTATTTCTCTTCATATATTTCTATTCTGTGTTTAGTTGCCTATGTCCCTGAATGTTAATCACTGATTTGTGACTATAAAAAGGACAAATACCATTATGTTCACTTACCCTAGCCTACTGAGTAACACAGACTTCCCTAAGTGCACCCTGGTCAAAACAGAATTTATCATGTGGAGAAAACAACATTTCTTGTTTATAAAATCTCTGGTAACAAGGAGCCCACCACAGCTCTTGTTTCAGTGGGTTTTGACCCTTACGGTCCTTGCTTAAATGCAATTTCAGTCTGTTGGATATTATCACACCATTATCTAGGAGGGTGAAGGTCTGTTCTTTTGGGTCACCCAAGGTGAGTGCAGTGAAGCATACTTGAGCCCAGTGCAGCTGTAACCCACTGGCACATGGCTCATTGCCTTGGTGCTGAGGATCCTTACACAATGAGCAGAGAAGGTTGAGTACATAAAATCAGGATCTGCACAATCAAGTGCAAAGAGTAGGGAGTCACCTGAGCTAACCAGCATGAAATTTAGTCACCGTCTCCATTGTATCAGACTATCTGCCCCCTATGGTATCACTTTTCAAGAAATTAAAGTGAACACGAAAAAGGGCACCCTACATAGAAATGTACCATAAATTCTTCTTCAAGGTCTGCAGACCCGCAGACTAACTGGCTGTGGTCTGAAACACATGGTGAGAAGGTGACAATTACAGTTTAACCTGTTACTTTAGTGTGGTTAGAATAGGAAGGGCAGGGAAGTTTGCCATCCTCTGGATTAAAAATCTAAAAGCAGTAAAGCAGTGTGGTTATATCTCACACAAGAGATGGGCACTAAGTTCTGTAACTCGAAGGATATAGCTTAGGGGTTGTAGGGAAATACAAAACATTTACTCTGTCATTATGGTAGTATGATAGGATCTATGTGCAATATGGTGGGATCCAAGCTGGTCCTGCTTTGATCAGAGAGTTGGACCAGGTGACTTCCAGATCCTTGCCAGCCTCCATTATTTTGTGAATTTATGATTCGATGAATAGGTGATGCTATATTTTGAGTCAAGTTTGGATTGGAATGAAAAACAGAGCTTGCCTCTGGGAGGAGGTGTGTGGCATGCAAAGCATGGCCATGGGAAAGACTGGAAGCAAACTCCCAGCTGCAGCTTACCCTGTGGCCATCGCACTGGGTTCATTTAACCTGTGTGTTTTGCTTTGCACTCTCTGGTGATATATGAGGTTACTCGGTTTCCTCAGTGACTGTCTCCACAACAGGATTTTGAAACCTGGATCTTGCTTGCCAAATCCATTTGATCCATTGAAAACTGAGATTAAATAGTGCTGGAAGCACACAGTGCATAACTCCTCATTCTTCTAGTCAGTTCATATTCCTTGAGCTCAGCTTCTACCATCTTCTGTGGTTTATGTGTATGCTTTGGCCCAAAGAGACAGGATGTCTCCTATGCTGAAAACATTTGTGTATATCCTAAATTTTACTAACCCAAGCAGTTCCATTGAAACTATCAGCATGATTTTACTAAGTACATGTAGACATGCTGTAAAGATTGAAAGTTGAAAATGTGCAGCTGTGGACAAACTTCAGTAGAAGAGAGTCTAATGTATCCTCTGTGTTTTACATTTGCAGTTGAAATAATAGCATTAAATCCAGAACTGTCTTGAGGCGGGTGTAAATTGATGTGAGTTCATGAGGGTCGTTTTACGAGTCACAGTTAGGCAAATAACAGTGTACTTGCTTTGCTATATTTTATATCACAAGTAGACCTTGGGTCTCTGGGAGCATCCCCCACCTCACTGCTGTGGGTGTCAGAATAACTGTCCTGCATTTTGACTGAAGTTTGGTCTGCTGTGTGCTGTCTCCAAGTCAACAGAAAGAAACTGACCTTAAGGGGGATTAGGTCTGTTTACTTCACTGGGATTTAGGTCATGATTTTAATGATTATTTTGCTAGAATGCATATGTTTGAATAATAGCTATACTAGAGCTTTCCAGCTCCACTTGTAGTACATATTGGCTATTAAATGCTTAATGGATTTTGCACACCAGCCATATTTCCCATCACTGAAGTACAAATTCTAAACAGAAGAAGATAACTCTGAAAACATCTTGAGGGTAAGCTGTTTAACCAACAGCATTTGGGCTTTTTCCTTTAGATTATATCTTTAAATCATATTCTTGCATATGTTTAGTTACATAGGTATCCTATCCTGGATGAATTCTGTGATATTCACTACTATACAGATTTACTGCTTCTGTAGAATAGATTTTTTTTGTAATTATGCTAAGGATGAATACATCGGGAGTGTTACTGCAGATTTTTCAGTATTAATTAGGACCATTTGGTAATTTGAGACAGAGCCACTACTTTCCTCAAGCCAAAAAGAGAAAATGGAGAAAAGTTGTGTCACAGAAAAATAACTGTATATTGTATTGCTTCATGTAAGTTTTTATATACAATATATATATAAACATATATAACATGTACATATATAAATGCTTGTATGTATGTAAAGATGTTAAAATTAAATTATGGAGAAAAATACACTGCTTGCCCTGTGTACTATATAACAGGAGTATTCATGCCTTCAAAAATAATGTAAAATATGATGGAAAATGTCGTGCCCCCTTGGTCATGTTTTTTGGCTCATTTATTTCACATTTATGGGAACAGGCTTGTCAACTCTAAACCCATCTGGCTCTAGCAGAGGAAAAGAAAGAAAAAGCAGGAAGTCCATTTTTGGCAACAATCCTGGCAGGCTGAGCCCTGGGGAGTCGGCTGCTCTTGCCAAAGCATCTGGAAAAGGTAAAGTTAGCATCTTCTTACACCAGTCACATGGAATGACTCTGTAATCCAACACATGTACGAGACTAAGCTGTTAAAGATCAAATACTTTACAATGTGTAAGATGTTGAACTTTGGAATGGTTTTTCATTAGTGCAGCAGCTATTACAGTAACACTATTGTGACTGAAGTGTTGAGTGTGGAATGTTAAAATAGGATTACTTGGTCAGGAATACGAAGACCTTAATTCGTAAACGAATCAAAAGTTACATACATTTTAAGTGATGTATCTTAAAGTTTGTATTTTAAAAGGTAAGAATGAATATTTTTCAAAGTATGAGTGGAAGGCAGAACTGTTGGGCTGGATCCTGAGAAGGATTTTTAGCATCTGAAGTAGGACTTAGTTGCCTAAAATTCAGCCAAGTCCGAACATGTAATCATGCAAACTCCCATGTTCCACCTTGGAGGTATTTAGACTCCGCAGGTGATTCAGTTTTTGAACTTGGAAATTGTACTTCTGCGTATGAACAGTTGTAAAGAAATACAAAGAAAGTACACCAAAGTTCTAGAGCAGGGATGAGACCGGGATCGCCGGCCTTTCAGGTGGACGCTATGAACAGAAGGTTACAGAGTTGTACCTTTTCTTGTACCCCTTGTCTGGCTCAAGGAACATTGCATTTCTTTCAGCCCAAGGGTATGGCTGCAGCAGACAGGTTAGATTCCCTTCTAGAGGCTGGTGTCCTAAAAATGAGGAAGTCTAGTGCCTAATTCTAGAGGATATAAGTATTTTGCTGGCTTTGTCCCCTAACTCTTACAGCCTCTGTAGACCACCTGTTTGGAGTCTTAGCAGATGGGTTTCAATCTTGCCTCCCTTCCTCATGTAAAATGTGTAAGTGAGAAGAATGGAGTTTAATTCCTTTGTTTTATTCAGGCAAATGCCAGTTAAGTATTTACTTATGGAAATATTTCGTAGCACATCTAATCACGGTGTCAATACTTCAACGTTATGTTTCTTCTCATGGATTGTTCTTACTGTATAAGAAGGAATGTGACACTTTCACTGAGTAGTGTCATTTTCCAGGATCACCTTTTTCTACCATAACCAAAGTATGCATAGATACTTCCCTAGAAAGCACTGAATTTTTGGAGTCTTTGGATCTGCAGTTGTAACTTGAGGGTACTGTTTATTTTCCAGGTCCTTTTGATGTGATGCGGCAAACCTGGGAAGATCCTTGCTCTCCTTACAACTCTCCAGCTTCTCTCAGTGCTATCATAAGGACGCCCAAATGCTACCACATCTCCTCCCTGAATGAGAACGCTGCCAAGCGGCTCTGCAGGCGGTACTCTCAGAAGCTGATCCAGCACACCACTGGCCAGCTCCTGAGGACCTACCCCGCTGCCACGCGCATTGACTCCTCAAATCCCCATCCACTCATCTTCTGGCTCCACGGCGTGCAGCTTGTGGCTCTTAACTACCAGACAGATGGTATGGGCACACGCGCACACATCTTAATACATTTTAAATGTGAAAGAAGTCCTTAAAGTGTGGATTGGTATTTGACATTGCTTTTCCCTGCTGTCATGAGGGAAAGCAGCAATGCCTTCCACTTTTAAGGTTGTTTTTTTTTCCCCAGTTTGAGTAGCCGTTATCCCTTTCTGATAATTTCAAGTATAAAAAGGTACTGAACTGCTTTTTATGAAGAAGTGCCACACTAGATGCTGGTTTAATGTTGATCGAAACATTTTTGGGCCATTTTCTGACCTGTCTTGTGTTCCTTCACCTTTTCTGTGGCAGATCCATTAGGTCATCTACAAAGCAACACAGTCAATGCTTTTTCATTCTGCAGTTCAGGACAAATACCTAGAAACTTCTCAGAGAATAGGTGTAGGCAAGCCCTAACACTGGATAAAGACAACAGAAAGGGATAGAAAAGAATGAACCGTGCTTATAGTTTTGTACACTCAAGTGTTGGATAGATTGGATACATAAATTACAGCTATCTTTGACAACCAAGAATGAATTGATTGGATTGCACAACTAACATTTAAAACCAATACTTTGTCATCACTTACCATTTTTCCGTTGTACCATTGCTCTTTGTCAGTTTTGGCTGCCTTCCTTTCACAGATCTTCCTCTGCAACTTAATGCAGCGATGTTTGAGGCTAACGGCGGCTGTGGATATGTCTTGAAACCTCCTGTTCTGTGGGATAAAAGTTGTTCAATGTACCAGCAGTTTTGCCCGTTAGAAAGAGACCTTGATCATAAGGAGCCAGCTATATATTCTTTAACAGTAAGTACATTAAAAGGGAATGTCATACAGCCAAACAGATAGAAGTAGATGTTTAACTACAGTCTTTAACCAGCATTACAGTCATGCTTCTGTATGAAAAGATTGAAGCTTTAGTTCTCCTTCTGAAGGTCAGCATAACTGTCAGAAATTGGAGGGGGAAGGAGCAAATAATCTTTATATTATTTTATTGGCTGGCTTATATCCATAGTTACTTTCACTGTTTCTTTCACAGTATTTGTTGAAACCCAGTCCTGGAAGTATTCTCCCTGGGACTGCACAACTGTGTAAAATTATACGTGTGCCTGGATATTTCACACGTTTGTGAACACTTCAGTAGCTACACAAAAAGCCATTATGAAAGGCTGTAGTGAATCTTAAAAAAATATTTTTTAAAGTTATATAAGAAGATATATAATTCATGGATCTGTGGCCAAAAAAAATGTATTCTCCAAAGCTAGTCCCTTCCAGGAAATGTTTCAGAGAAGTGAGATTCATAAGAAATCAACATTCTCCCAGCTGTGGTAACTGCACACCTAATTCTTGTGTTGTGTATGCCAAAGCAAGCCAGAGGTCAGTGCCATCGCCCCAGTGTAATGGAGAAGAACATTTGATCCTTTTTGAGGATGTTGCTGGTACATTCTTTCTGGATTAACTTTCAGATGCCTTGAACGGTTACACTCATGATGTGTAGTGTATTTTTTTCAGAGGAAAGATACCGCAGCAATGGCGGCGGGGGGTGGGGGCGACATTGAAGCAGCTTCACTTCTGAAATTACTGCCCTGGCAATTATGAAAGTAGGGGAGCGTTGTAATTAAGTCAGCATGTTAACAAACGGTGCTTAGGTGTGCGCTAAACAATCTTTAGCTCAGAATTGTGACAGCAAAATAATTACTCCACTAACTGGTTTTTCTGTGTACTCCTCGGCTTCAGATTGTGTCTGGACAGAACGTCTGCCCCAGCAATAGCACGGGCAGCCCCTGCATCGAAATCGATGTGCTGGGGATGCCCCTGGACAGCTGCCACTTCCGGACGAAGCCCATTCATCGCAACACTCTCAACCCCATGTGGAACGAGCAGTTCCTTTTCCGGGTTCACTTCGAAGATTTGGTCTTTCTTCGGTTCGCAGTTGTTGAAAATAACAGCTCAGCTGTAACAGCTCAGAGAATCATTCCCCTAAAAGCTCTGAAGAGAGGTACAGTATAGTTTGTAGTGACACCCTATGCCCAAATGGTCCTGCGGCAGATTCCTGGACTGAATCCTGCCAGAGGGATACTTTTAATCAGCTGGTTGCATTTTTCTAGAGGAGACAGGGAGCAAATATCAGACAACATGCTTTGCCCTGGCAGTGCAATGCTGATCTAAAAGACTCCCTGGGAGTTGAGGCTGCCGCCGGGACTTGTACAAAGTCAGGTCCTGTGCGGATGCAGAGACTGGGGCATCTTCTGCGCAGTTGCTCTGATCCTGAGCTGTGGTTGCGAGGTTGTGTTCACTCTGAGGACACTTGCTGCTCCCTTAGCAAGCATGGAGTGGTTTCACTCCCTGCCTTGTCCTTCGCCCAAGGAACTGCTGTAACTGGTGATCACTGGGTAGAGGGGAACTGCTCTTCTTGCAGCCATGGCTGGAGGGGAGGTGAAGGAAGGGTGAGAAAAAGGTGAGAGAGAGATGAGGAAGCATCCTTACTTCTGTGACACCTGCGGGAGGGAGTCTCCATACTGCCAGCAGCTCTTCAGCAGAACGGTAAAAATACTTCCATGCTTGCTTCATGCCACTGTAACATCACACACAACAGTCTTGGCATATGAGGAGATCTGGCCATAGACATGCATTTTCCCCATGAGAATTTGTCCTTGTTTCATTCATATTCTTATATTTAGCTATTTTGTGTATGAATATATTGAATATTATGGCAAAACAAAGGTAGGCAGCTATATGAGCCACTCAGCATTTGGGTTACACTGTTGTACAGAGAAAGAATGTTAATGCAGCGTTATTACAGTGCTTTAAATCCTATAGGGGTGGCAAATTGTAGCTATAAATATAGCAAATTTGAGTTTTCCATTTATGAGAGTTGTGTTCTAGGATGTGCCAAAGTACTTACAGAAGGGTTTTGTCTCTTTAGGCTATAGACATGTCCAGCTCCGTAACCTGCACAATGAAGCATTAGAAATTTCTAGTTTGTTCATCAACAGTCGGAGGATGGAAGAAAGTCCCTCTGGAAACATTCTGCCTGCATCTACGGTAATTTAATTATTTTGTTGTGAGTGCCCTGTATTCTTGTCTTAATGACTACTATGGGCTGAAGACTTCTAGAACCAGACTGTTCAAAGATGTTAGCCCCTAAACCTGAACGTTCCTCAGAAGTACCTCGATGCCTCGTTCTTTTGGGCTTTGGTGGAAGTAAGGTTGTTTCACCTGGCTGAAACTGTGGGAGGGCAAATCTGTTCAAAGTCTGCTTTCTGGTCTATTTAGGTTGTAAAGAACATAACCTGCTGTGCTAGAATCACAGAATGTTAGGGGTTGGAAGGGACCTCTGTGGGTCATCTAGTCCAACCCCCCTGCCGAAGCAGGGTCACCTACAGCAGGCT
>Ga0065711_1039396_pt1 | contig 17881 bp, 3 predicted proteins | sample Hoacrofraction12_FD_59098 | JGI IMG/M metagenome (GOLD analysis project Ga0065711, IMG submission 59098) | Hoatzin crop microbial communities from Cojedes, Venezuela - Epithelial fraction 12 v2 (version 2) | ecosystem: Host-associated > Birds > Digestive system > Esophagus > Crop | place...
CTCCTCCTCCCAAAGAGAGTTTTCAAGTGCCAATTTTTATATGTTTGGAAATCTTTTTGCGAGGTGGGACTAAGTCAATTATTGTGTATGAATTGGCTCTTGGCATGGAATGTCGTGTCATCAGAAGCGGGACTCAGCAGTGTGACACGCCTTCGGAGCGGGCATCTTGGTATGTGTATTCGGGGGCCATGTGTGCTTTGTCCAAAGCAATCTCTGAAGCAATCTCTGGCTGTGCAGCCTCCGCGGCGCCCCACAGATCACTGAGTTTACAGTGATGGGCTATCCCCCCTTACTTTTGTCTGATAAGCACCAATTATTTACTTCCTTTGTTAGCTCTTCGGCTCTTGACAACCTCAGTCCCTTTGTCTTTTGTCTTGCATTCGACAAGTCCAGCAAGGCCATCGATTACACAAGTCTGAGTCTGTAGGGTAGTTCACACCAGAACTGAACTGGCTTCAGAAACATGGTGTTCTTTCCTGCAGAGCCTCTGAGGACCTTAGGTAGTAGCAGCCTAATGTGTGCAGCACTGAGCTTCACACCGAGGCAGTAGGTTGACCATTGCCATTGTTCTTTGAAATTATACAGAGAAGATGACAATGATGCTGTTTACACAATCACAGAAGCACAGATCTGTTGAACTTTTAAGGGACATCTGGAGATCATCTAGTCCAGACCACTTGCTCAGGACAGGGTCACCTAGATCAGGTTGCCCAGGACAATGTCAAATCAGTTTTTGAATGTCTCCAAGGTTGGAGACTCCGCAGCCTCTCTGAGAAACCTGTTGCAGTGTTTGACGATCCTCATGGTAAAAAAAAGAGGGTTCTTATGTTTAAGTGAAATTTCCTGTATTTCAGTTCGTGCCCCTTGTCCATTTACTGGATACTACTGAGGAAAGTCTGGTTCCAATTTCTTCACTCCTCTCACCCTCTCCATCATGTATTTATACACTTTGAAAAGATGTCCCCAGGGTCTTCTCTTCAGCTTTCTCCTTTAATATGAAGGGAGTAACAATTCCAGATCTCTCGGACTCTCCTTCTATGATAGATGCTCCAACCTTTTAATCATCTTTGTGGCCTTTCATTGGATTTACTCCAATAAGACTATGTGTTTCCTGTACTGGGGAGCCCAGAACTGGACACAGAACTCCAAATATGTCTCACCAGTGTTGAGTAAAAGGGGAGGATCATCTCCCTCAGCTTGCAGATAATGGTCTTCCTAATACAGCCTAGCATGCAACTGGCCTTTGCTGCAAGGACATTTTTCTGTCTGACTCATTCATCGTGACTCTGAGGTTAGTCTCTGCAAAGCTGCTTTTTGGAGAGTTGGAGCCCAGTCTGTATTTGTGTCCTGGTTTACTCCTCCTCAGGTTCAGGAACTGGAATTTCCCTTTGCTTAACTTGAGATTCCTGTTTGCCCATTTCTCCAGCCTGTCGAGGTCCCTCTGAATGGCAGCACACCCATTGAGTGTATCAGCTACTCCCAGTTTTGTCTTGTCTGCAGACTTGCTTAGGGTGCACTCCACCCCATTGTCATTAATGAAGATGTAAAACCAGAACTGACCCAAATATGGACTTCTGGGGTACACCACTAGTGACTGGCCTCTAGATGGGTGTCATGCTGCTGATCAGCACCTTCTGAATGAGGCAGCTCAACCAGTTTTCAGTCCACCTCATGTCCTCAGTCCCAGTCTTTGCACTGTGATGATATCATACTGTGACATTCATACTTTGACACAGCCTGTTCTCTGTTTTACCGATGATAGTTTGTCTCTCTTCACAGTGCTGAGCTAAAGCCTAATCTTGTGACTGCTGACACCCTGCAAGAGGGAACTGCTATGTTGCAGGCAATCAGCAAAACCATCAAATATATTCAACAGCATGCATCAGTGGTTCTATACATGCCTGCAGAGACCAGGAAAGAGTCCGAGAGACCTAGAGAACAGATTGATTCATGGTTAAAATTCTTGGTGAAAATATACAAATGCCATATTCATATTAAGATGAAAGGAAGAATCAGGAAAATCAAAAGAGATGACAGCTCATGTTTTGAGGTAAGAACATAATCAGATGTCAGGGAAATTTCAGAATGCCATAAAGTCCATAATGTTTACCTCACAGAGCTTAGTAGAGCAGAAGACAAATCTGTTTATCAGAGAGTGTTTGGAACAGATCTGGAGTCAGATTGGCAAACAGAAGAAAAGTATCAAGAGCCAGGATAAAATTTGAGGCTCTAGATGCTCTCCAACATAGTGTGCTTTTTGGGAGTGGCATAGGTATCTGCAATTGAAACTATGGTATGGGACTGGGAGGCCTTCTTTTGTCTCCGGCTGCCATTGAATGGATGGTTGAGAATGGACATTCCACTTTCCCAGGGCAACAGTCTTAAATTTTCAGTGAATGCCATCTACTAATTAAGATACAACTTTACGTGTACTGAAGGAACTAGCTAAAGTCAAGTTTGTTGTCTTTACTGCAATGTGACAATCTGAGCCTGAACAGATTATAAGAGATCTCAGGATTTTCTCTGTGCTTTGGCCTTTGCATCTGTGTATGCTGATCACAGGATGCACAGCAGAAGCTGCTGTGTTCTCTCTGAACAAAAACATCAGCTTTCACCATACACTTCCACTACCTGTCACAAGACACAGATACCATGAGTCTCACCTGTGTGTCTTTCATACAGGACTCAATAATTATGTAAAGTATCAGAGTTCAGCTGTCTATTGCCTTTTAGTATGAATGGATTTCTTAATTTTATAATTATTCAAAACTTGTGCTTGATATCTTTTATGAAAACATGACAAAAGACTTTATCCAATCACCTATATCACTAGATCTATTACTATCGTTAATGACACTGTGCTTTTGCTAGGAAAGATGGTTGATTGCATCTCTTGGTAGGTAAGTATACACTTAATAAAATAATAGTAACAAAGCAGTACCCTCTGCTGGAACGAAGGTGCTAAACCCTATATCAGCAGTGGACTCTCCTAGGTATTATATGTGAGGAGGAATAATAGAAAGTTTGTGTATCTGTATGGTCACTTTGAATACTTGCCAGTTCTGTTTGCTAATGTCAGTACACATCCAGCTTTTCATAAATAACCTTTAAATTGCAAAGTAGATCAGCTACCATCTAAGTATATATAGCTTTGTTTCTTGAAATGCCAAATGACTTGCAATGTGTGTAGGTGGATCTGGAGAAGTTAATGATACTGAATTCAAATGCCAAACTAAAGAAGTGAACACTTGTATCTGTCACCAATCAGACTTCTGGCACATGGATCTCCCTCCAGATGCTGCACAAAATGCTACAGCAGACTCTGTGATGTGTTAAGTCATACCAAAAATTGCTGTCGCAGAATGCCTGGAATACTTCAGCTCTCAATATTCTCAATCAACCAACTTTTGTCCTTGATCTCTGAGACTTCTCTTTGAATCATCTTGCACATGAAGGCAATGTAGCCATTCTGATCATGAATGATCAGACTAACTTCCCAACACAGTCCAGTATTTTTTATCTTAGGAGGGTCTTTCAAGAAAAGGAACTCATCAAACCATAGCTCAAGATTCAATGCAATTATAAACAGATCCACAATTTGTGTCCCCTTTCAGAGTGATTTTTCTTTTTTTTAAGTCTGGGCTTCTAAATTCGTGTGTGCGTCAGAGGAAGCCACTGAGAAGTTGAAAAAGAATGTCTGAGGCTAGTCACTGAGCGTGATATTAACTTTATTGCATTTTAGCTGTCTGAAATCTAGATGGGTAGGCCGTTACTCAGCATTTTAGTATAGATAACAAAGAGAGAGAGAAAAAGAGAGATCTAGATAGCTAGTCATTATCTTATCTTTTATGCTTAATGATGGAATGTTTAAGGAGGGGGTCCCTTTTGGATGTGATTATATTCTTCTATTAGCTGTAGAAAAAACCGAGATAACTAGCTTTACCTAGGTTCACAACTTCTAGATGCCAGCCACCATCTGTGTAAATCCCATTCCCAATGTCTGTGTAACACAGTCATTCTTATTGTGACCTTACTTTCAGCCTGTCCAAGATAGATGCCGTTCATGTCCCTATACCTTTATTCATTCCTATTTCTTTTTCTTGTAGTATGTCTTGTTTCCAGAGAGCACTTTTTGCCCTTTTGAAGCCTTATCATGCTATCAAGGAAAAAAAAAGAAAAGAATTTCCTGATAGGGTTATTTAATGTGAAGTATAGAAACAATTCTTAAAGCAGTCACATTCCTTCCATGAGTGACTAGTGACTGTTGCATTATTTGGTCACTACTCTTAAAGTTTCTTTTGCTTAAAATTATCAATATTTCCACGTACCACGACAGTCATTCAGGTTTTGTTCATGGATATACACTATCTAAAGTGCACTCTAAGATGCCAAAAATCTGGTTGATTACTTCAGGCTAGTATGGTACAGATATTTGAACAGTGAAAGAAAACTGACAAACTAGATCCTAAGATCAGTACTGTAAATGAAAGAAGCAGCTGCAGCTGACATTTAAGAAAAAAAAAAAGATACAACTTTTGTCATTCAACCCTGAGGTTCTGATAAAAAGATAAAGAAGTACACCATGGAGGTTGAACTTAAAAATTGTAGTACCTGATAAAGAATACTGAATCATCTCTATTGCCCTGACTCAAAATTGACAGTCACCATGAATTTACAAAAATCAAGACATTTTGTCTTTTTCCCAGTCTGCTATTATGTCCATGAACTGCACTTACTGAGAAATATTGTAAAATTTCGTTTCCAAATAAAAGGAAGGAGGAATATGTGCTAGATGTCAACAAAAGAGCCTTAGCAACAGACTGAAAAAGACAATGCTGTAAGTTTGCCTTCCAGAGGGTTTCCAAGAAAGAGGAAACAATCAAAAATCAAACAAAAAAAGAGTAATGTTTTATTTTCTGGAGGAAATAATATCACATAGTAAAATGGAATAATTAGCTAGAGTTGTCTGTTTGAGACCTGAAAGTAAATCAATCTCATTGTACACACACAATGTAATAAGTAAAGGTTTATGGTACCAACTGACTTGGTACTTTCTCATAAATAAAAACCTCCATTCATTGTCCCTCTATAAAACTGTCATAAAAAGTGTATGCCATTCATGTTTTGCATCTTCCTTACAAAACCATTATAGTTACAATTGAAAACTATGCTCATAATGTCTAAGATGCAATATGTTGGCAAATGCTTTACTTTTAAATATGTTAATTAAACTATCTATTATGAAAGACACCTTATAAAGTTTGAAAGATTGTTGCAATAATGAAATACATGTAGAAAATAATTTTGTAAACAATGAAATCGTAAGTATTCAAGATTTAAGGTTAACATTTTTGCCATATACACCCAGTTTTCAAGCTGAAGTCAATGGTGCAGCTTTGCATGCTATGAAATTGTTATTGTACATTGATACTAAACTAGACTGAAGGCATTTTGTTGTTTAATTTACAGATACTACACTAAATATATATATGAAAGAAAAAGGAATTAGCCTTAAATTGTTAGTATAACAAAGCAACTCAAAGGTATTTTCTTCATTTCTACTGTCTTCTGGAATTGTGTGGAAAAAGAAATCCTAAGATTTTCTCTATTTTACTCCATACAGGAATGCTGAGCAGTCAGGTTTTTCTCATAATTTAGTCAATTTTAGCTTAGCATGGTTGCACTCAGTATCACTATGTATACTTTATGTTTTATTAAGCACTAAGACAGAAACATTCCATACAGCTATTGTGTATAATATGTATAATTATGTATAATATATATAATTCTCATTTGAAGAATAGACATGCAAGTTCAGGTGAAAAACCAAACTTTTAAAAAATTTTTTCTCATTTTTCAGGATCATTCAGGTATCAACTTTCTTCACTCCAGTTTTTCTTCCACTAATCCATAGTGGTTTAATTATTGTAATGGAAGTCTTCTCAGTTTTGTTATTTTTTAGTAAAGTATTGTCAACTGTGCAAGTAATGTGTCCCATATATCTTTTCTATGAATGAAAAATAACTTTTCTGAAAATACAAATGTATTAGACATAGATTCAACAATAGAAGTATTAATTTTTTTATTATAAAAACACAAAATAAAACTTAGTCTGTGTCTTGCACTCTCAGAAAAGCTAGGGAAACAGCAAGATGCAGCCAGGGATAAAACAAATATTTGGCACAAAAAAAGGATACTTAGCATCATTCCAGAAGGTAGTTTCAGTTTCCTTACTTGAAATTGAACGTGCTAGGAATTTGCCATAACGTTTGGAAATTTCAGACTATTTTTAAAGATTTTTACAACTCCACTAATGGAGTCACAACAATGGAGTCACAAACAGCTACAATTTTTCTCCTGTCAATCTATTCATGAAATCACTAGTCATGAAGGTAAAGAATAACATCCAACAAACATATCAGTAGTTTTGTACAACAATGTGAGAAGAAAAGAATTAATATTAAATTAAGAATTCAACACTCAGTGCACCTCACCTGTTTTTAATTTCTGATTGAAATAGATAATCAGAAATCTAATCAGAAATAATTTATATTAGAAATATCTACATTTCCAAAATAAATGTTTGGATGAGAAAAATATGCATAGTGGTATTTGATACCACTTGGAATTATGAAAATGCCTTGGAAGTGTACAAAGTGAAAATTAGATCTATTAGTCTAGCTTTTAAACAATATTATTTGATTTGCAAGGATATTACAATTTAACACAGATAACATCTACTCCTCCTCCCAAGTCTGCACAAGCAAATCTGCAAGGGTAATAAAGAGAGGCTAATTTGCTTCTTAATGCATGTTCCTAGATGTTGATTATTTGTCTGACCATTGATTTCAGTAACTGGATACTACAGTCAAAGTGAGAGAGAAGTACACCTTTGTTTCCTCTACAGTTCTATAAAACTTGGGTTCAGTTTCCACAGTTTAAGCAAACATGATTTAAATACTTTAATTTAACAGTGGTTTGAGTTACTAAGTCTTCTTTTTAGTTTCACATTTGAACTAAAACCCGAAGTGATACACCCAACACCTTTTTGTTGGGATTGGTCTTCTTTTTAAATGGCTTCACAAGCTGATGAAAAATGGCTCAGAACAAATGACACATAATCGTATAATTTGCCAAGGGAATAGTTTAAGAAAGCCTCTGACCTTCAATGAAATCTGAAATTGGGAAAGATGACATTTAAAACATTAGAAAAAACACTACAGAACTCTTATAACTACCCACAGCATTCTAAAATACTGCTTGAAGTCAAGAACGAGTAAATGAATGCATCCAATGTTTTGCTTGGTTGCCGACTTGGAAACACTTATTCACTTATGTTCAAGCTTTTGGGAACTTCACTATTACTGTGATTGACACGATAGAAAGAAAAACAAGGAAAAAGATTTATGACTTCTCCTTATACAATGGGGTTTTTGGCCAGACATCATTTTTTTTTCAAACACACATTTTTCTTTGTCTCCGTGTATATTTCTTCTGTCAGTGGTAGAATAATCGAACTGCAGCAAAGATAGCAGCCTAGAAATCTCAGAGTGCCTGTCACTAACCTGAAATCTTGCAGTATCCCTACAGTTCATCCAATTAGGATTTTTTTTTTCAGTGCATGTTCTGAGACTCTGACCCATTATATACAAGCTCAATTTGCAATAAATGCCTGGAAATCTTCGAATGTTCTTGTGAATTGAACAACTCAACAAAAATTACTTTGCCACAGTTGTTAGTTTTCTGACCCTCTATCTAGTGTGTCATATTGTTTTTACACACCAGAACCAAATCTACATCAGCAATTTTTTTTCATGGGCCTCAGTGTCAGAGCCTGGTGAAATATCTGCTTAGAATTTTCCTGTTAGTTACGTCCTCTATATTTAAAAATGTGTATATTTACCACAGAATGTTTTCTTCATTTTCATTTTTTATTCAAGAAACACAAACAGGCTTTGAAGTGAATTGAAATCCATCACAGCTTCTCCTGAGCTGCTAAGTAAGCTGTATTCTTTAGGAAAATACTTGCCCAAGCCAGCTAGTGAATGCTGCAGAAATAAGTGGTAAGACTGGATGTTTTTGTTATATAGTAAGTGCCATGATAACAGTAAACAACTGTAATTTCCAAATACAATTAAAAAAGAAATAAAAGAAAGAACGGTCAAAAATATCAATTTGTACTGGTAAAAATTCATTCTGGATTACAATTTCTGCCTGCTTTGTATTGTGCAATATTGAATACATATTTCTCAATAGAAAAAAGATCTCTTTCATCACCTTTTAAAGTTTCTTTGAGATTAGTACATTTCCACAAAACACTTCCAATCTATCAACATTTTTAGACAGGAAAATAATCTAAAAAATCTCTGGCAAACTCTAGTATACAGTGATTTGTTGTCTGTCTATACCAGACAAGCTTCTTAAAAGAGAAATTAAAAATGCCCTCAGACCTGACAAACATTTAAGGAAGATCTGTGTGGAAAGCAGGGTTTTTTTTCTGCCTAGTTATCTAAATTCTCTGTGGTAATCTTACAGTATCAGGATTTTTAATTTCCATCATAATACCTTGATGTACATTTCTTTCCTGAAATATACAAGAATGAACTGCAAATCAGGTCAGGAAATTACAGGGAAATAACGCTGAGAACAAGAACAGAAATAGTTTAGTTCACGGAGACACCCATTCCCCAAAGAGACTTATTTTAAAAGGAGTTTTAATTATTCATTATAAATCAGCCATCCAGCTCCTGAACGTAGCCATAAAATATTCAAAATTTAGTATGAGGAATGACAAATAAGTCTCTTATGGTACTTTTAAAAGTGCACGTCTAACTTCAGTTGTTACCAAAAATGTTTCTCGCTAGTCATTCTGAGATATAAGAAATTACATATGTCAATTACAATGGAATTATAAGAGAAGTCTTCAGTCCTAACTATTTAAATATGAGGTTGCTTATTTAACTTCTACCTGAAAGTAACTCTCTGTTATGGACAGAAGACAGTAAATATATATGTGCCATTCTGAGCCCATATAATTTCATTTCTTTGCCTATGACATCACTATATGAGCCTCGTACATCCTCTAAGATTTCTGATGATCTTATTTTCCCCCATATCTGCGACTTACACAAGATTATTTCTGTCTGTTGATGCCATAGCATGGGATGTGGAATCTGGCTTCAGAGATATCTTGTTGATGCTTTCTGTCTAATCACAAAACAGTTAAGATATTTAATTATTTCTGAATTACGGACAGAAATGAAACACATATTTTCATATGATTTTTTGTGGAATTATAAAACAGGAAGAACCAATATGTCAAGACAGTCCTTGCCACTAGTATTAAGAACAATTTAAGTAAAAACTTGTCCTGTTTTGGCTGAGATAGAGTTAATTTTGCTCTTCATAGCTGTCATACTTGTATTTAGTACAAGAAGAATGTTGATAACATTGATGTTTTCAGTTGTTGCTGTGTAATCAAGGAATTTTTTCCAGTTTCTTGTATTCAGCTAACAAGCAAGTGTGCAGGAGCTGGGAGGGAGCATAGCCAGGCAGACAACCAAGCTGGCCAGTGGAATTCTTCCATACCATAAAAGTCATGTTCAGTTTACTAATGGAGGCTGGCCAGGGGGCAGGAATCTTTCTCTCTCTTTTTTGTTCTGTGAGTTTGAATCCTCTCTGGTCTGGGAGATTGAACTTTTTTGGGCATTCAGTCTTTTTTAGGGAATTTTGTGAAATTTGAGATTTATGAGTTCCACAATTGATGCTCGTGGACTGTCTGTGAATTGGTCAACAGGTGGTGAGAAAAATGGTACTGCATATAGTCTGTTTTGCATATTCATTATTATAATTATTACTGTAATTATTAGTAGCAATATTATTACTAGTATTAGTATTTCCTTAGTTCTATTAAACTGTCTTTAGCTCAGACCATGAGTTTTACTTTGTGTTCATTTCTCCTCCCCGTCCCACTGTGGGGGGGAAGGGGATGGGTGAACGAGCGGCTGTCAGGTCCTAGTTGCCAGCTGCCAGGTTAAACCATGACAAAGCTACAGGATATATGATTTTCTCTGAAAGTAAAGATTGTATCTCTGTGTTAATCCGAAAATGGATATCTTAAATCTAGGCTGATGCTCATACATAGGGAAGAACAGTGAAGCAACACTGTGTTACAAGTTCAGCCATTCCTCTTTTTCTTTGCTTTCAGAGATCCACAGACAACTAAACCACATTGATGACTATCATTCATATGTTCCAAGAAAATATCAAATAAACTCAAATCTCTAAAGTATGTTTTCATATGTATTGTGAAGTGCTGGAAGCAAGGACTTGCTGAGACAAAACCAGCTGCCTCTGCATGTGTTGATTGGTGCATGGATTAAGAAAAGAAAATGTCTCTTAATTCTTGCATTGACCTTTACTGCATTTTATTAAAAGTTTAATGATAGTACTCAGAAAAACTCAAGGATTAGTATTGGTGTGTTCAGTTGGGGACAGAATATTTTAGGAAAATGTGTTCTTACTAATACATGTCATTAAAAGGAAGAGATGCACGAAAAGTATAACTTTGCATTCCAGTAGTAACTTTCAAGCATGTTTTAAAGTAAATTAATATAAGCAATAAAGCATATCGAAAACCATAAACAATTGATGTTTTCTGTGTCTCATCAATCTCTTAATCTGTTAGACTATTTTAAAAAGTAACCAAGGAAAGATGGGTAACACTTTCCATATAATATCGATACTGTGAGAGGATTTCTTGTGTTGATTTCCGGATATCAATGTATAGAGCTGAAGTTTTCATACGTTGTTGCCAAAATAAATTTTGATATTAGGATTTAATTCAGTTTCACTTGATGTGGAGAATAATTTTTAGGGAAATAGTCAACAGAATACAAGCTTATACATAACTGTCACATAAGTATCACCATTTATTTCAAATGGGAAAAATGACATGTAAAAATGTCCTCTCACTTATGGAATAATTTTTTGGCACAGCATTTTCTAAGGATTGATTCCTAGTTCACATGACTTCATATTGCTTTTGCAATAGATATCTACATAGCTATAGCTTTTCACTACTTTGCAACATCTTTTTTTACCCGGAGAAAGAAAGACTCCTCCATTTTATCAGCTCTAACACAATATTGACAAGGTCTTTTTTTTACTTTTTAGTTCTACCTATTCTCCCAAGATATCTGCTTCCTGTTTTTCATTTCTCCCTTGCTTTTAGGGAAAGCACACAATTCTGATGCAGTACTCCTTTTCTCTTTTTCTTCACCAGTGTTTCTGATACAGATAGAATTTTGGATAACATTTTAGTTTATTCTGCAAAAATAATAGTAGTAAAAAATTTTTCAGGTTGAGGATCTACTAAACTTTCAAATTATTTTTGGTTTTTTTCCTCTCTATTCCAGTGTTGGATTTTTTTTTTTTTAAATATGTGGGCGCATCAAATATTCAGTATATTGGGCAATTATACTTCTTCTTTCTTCATTTATGATGCCACTCCTGTTTCCATGGCCCAGGACTCATAGAGGTCATCCTTTTGACCACACTAGTTTATTTTAATGAACAGCTACTCTTTGTTCCTAAGCTAAAGGTTGAGACACGATGTGATAACATCTCTTCCTCTTTGTGAATCAGATGGATCCATTATGGTTTCAGCATGAATACTCTTGATAGACTTTTGTTGAGTCTTGTTAAAAATGACATCTTTCTGTTTTCTTAAAGAGACAGTCTAATGGACTACAGCTGTTGTCCCTTCTCACTCAGTGGTTAACGGGAGGTGAGATTTTTCAATTCTCTGCACAATATCCAGGAGTCACAAAAATGACCCAATAGATTCAACTAAAAACAAAGTTTTACTTGAAATTCATTGAAACCACAAAAGAAGGCAACTTTTCAACTTTATAAAAACATTACTTTTAATGCTGTGGGGTTACAATGGATATTGACTTGGCGAAGCTTACAATACAATGTCTGATTTTGCAAAACTATAAAATGTTTTGGATTGACAGACTTGAACAACATTACCCTTATGTCCCTATGAACCAAGTATTGACAAACTTACAACAACATTGCCCTTATGTGCCTGTAAATCAAGTCAAAGATAGAGAAAGAGAGGAAAGGAAATGAAGAGATAACAGAAAAGGTGTCACCACCCTTGGATCCAGTGGTGGTTTCTTCTGGTGGTCAGGGTCCTCTGGTGGTGGGTGCGCACCAAGAGGCTTTCCCATACTTCTTTTATATCCTTCAGGTGCCTGTCATGCCTCCTCAGGGGAGGAGTACTGTTGTGAGTCCGTGTGTGGAGAGAGCTCTTGGTAGTCTCAAAATCACTCTCTGCGGAGCTGACCTTCAGCCTCATGCAAGAGTTAAATTTCCTGCCTATGGGGCATCTCAGAAAGAGAGAGATGGGTTTTGTAAGACAGCATCCTGCCTCCTCAGGGTTCCACTTGCCTGCCACAGTCCCTTATCAAGTGAAGATGTTTGCTTGTGAAAGTACAAGGTACAATGCCTCATTTGTAAGTTTGCTCGATTCAAGTATCTCTGTCTCGATTTCTCAAGACAGATGTTTGCGACAGTCACTCGTGCTGACTTGGGGCTCTGCAGCAGCTCTGCATCAGTAGATTGTGTCATCTATGTCTTTAGACCAGTTATTTTGCCTCTTGCATTATCAACTGATATTTTGTGTCTCAGAAATCCTTACAAATTTTAACATCTACTAAAACCAACTCATTCTTTTTTCCCCATTTTGTATCAGAGAAAAAGATGACAACTAAATTTTTGAGTTAGAAAGCCATCATAAGCAATTTGGTCAATATAGTGGTCTGAAAATGATCTTGGAAATAAAAAAATATTTTCAATTATAACATTAAGCCAGATTAATTTGACTACAATTCTTTACAGCTTCACTTATACCCAGGGTCTTAACTTTCAGATCTGCTTTTTCTGGTGCTCTGCAATAAGCACACTACAAACATTTAGGAAATGTTTTACTCAGACAAGTACTTTTCTTCTGCTTGTCAGATATAATCACAATATCTGTTGGGTATGCAGGGTAGATTACCTCATGTAGCTTTATTCATATGTGTATGTCTGTTCTGGACTGTTGAATCCAGATGAATCCAATACTTGCTGCCTTGAGGAAAGCTAAGTGTTACATTGAAAATGTGGTGGAAAAACTGTCATTAACACATCTTCAACTGTTTGTCGCCATTCAGCCTCTGTCTAAATCCATTTGTTCAATAACATCTATATTTTTGGTTATCAGATCGAAACTTTATGCATTGAAATCTCCTCGGTTTCAAGAGATTCTAGACACCTTTAACTCTGGGCCTTTACAGAACACTGATACTTGAAAATCACAGTCTGAAACTCATTCATCACTGTTAATCTTCCTTCAGATTAAGCTCCTCCCTCTGCAGAACTTTTGGCCCAATATCAATGCAGTAAGACATTTTTATACTTTCCACAGAATTACAGAAAATTCTAGGCTGGAAGGGACCTCTAGAGGTCAGCTAGTCAAGCCTCCAGTCAAAACAGACCTAGCTTTAAATCCATTTTCTCCTACATAAGCATCCATATTCCAATTTATCGTGGCTGCTGTGGATCACAGTATAATAGTTTAAAGAGAAATCAAAGCTAAAACCAAGCTTTTGGAATTTATACATTCTACATTGTTACAAAGTAGTTAAGTTGTTATGCATAATCATCAATAACTATCGCATGTAAGCAAGGCTAAATTTCAGTAAATTTCAGTTCTTATAGTAAGGCAAAGCCTTTCTGACCTTCTTCCTCCAGCTGAGATGCCTTTTTCTCATGGCCTCCTTTGTTGACAAGGGTGTCACTGAAGGCAGTCTGTCGCACTGTCCTACATCCCTTCTACCTGTTCTTGCACTGAGGTAATTTAATTTTCCACTGTCTCCAATCCTGGAGGTAATCTGTAGCTGCTTGTCACAGAGTTATTAAGAATCAGTGCCTTTCCTAACACTAACCACATTTTCTGCACAGAACAGGGCTATTCTGTTTTGATGACTCTTGCATAACTTTATTCATTTTACCAGACATCATCTACTCTTACTACATAACGGAGATCCCAATCTGTACTGAAGGTTACTATCATAAAGGATAGTTCATAAAACAAATAGGAATCCATGGGCTCACACATACCTTCCAGACCATCATGACTTTAATTTCTTTTTGGTAACCCAAATAAAAAATTGGAAAGTTTTAGGCAGTTATGTAAATCAGACGTTTTGGATAGAACCTATGGATTAACAACAGTATTTCAAAGCAGGAGAAAATGGCCTCTTAAATATCTGATTTTTTATTTTGTTTTGAAGATTCAGTTTGTTCAATAATTTATGACACAGCACCTTTCAGAATTTGGAAATACTCTGTTGTTTGACATCTGCTTTCTGCAGAGGTTTTCTGGAGTAAATTATTTTTAAAATGTGGGATTTTCTCATTTTACAAGTGAGAAATGTTGCTGGCAAGAAAAAAATCTTCAGCAACTGCACAGCGTGAAGTCCTAAGAAAAGAAAATATGCTAGGAATACTGATACACGCCATACTAGGCATCACTAAAATGAATTTACTTAATCCAGGAACTAGTTGTTTTCACTGTAACTGAATTCAAAGAGATCATATGTGCTAAAAAATTTATTCTTTTGTAGCTGTAGCTATTGATTTTATCTGTGACATTATAGTTTTTGAAGTCTTTGCTATACAACAGTAGCTCCTGTTAGGGAATTAGTTTTCAATACTACAGAATATTCAGTATTCCAACATTGGATGTCTCTGTCATATTTCTGTAAGTATAGAATTTTGATACATCAACGAAGTTTGCTTAAAACTGTGGACCTGAATCTGCTGAAGAGCAAGACTGTATAAGAAAAATCCTCTTGAAATTTACCTGTATTTCTGGTTGATTTTAATAGACATTCAGGATTTTTAAAAAAATATTACAACTTTACTTTGTCATTAACATTGGAAAAGATTTGCAAGGACAAATAATTTCCCTGAGATAAAGTTAATCATGGATAGACACTTGTTGTTGACTATGATAGAAGCGGGATAGAGACCAATGTTCTGATTCAAACCACTTTAAAAAAGCTATTAATTTGGCTGCTGAGACTCTAGCAAACCTGATCAGCCTTTACTGAAATAGTTTTCCCGGAAGGGTGCTCATCCGTCTGTCGATCACCATTTATGTGGCTACAGGTAAGTCACTCTTGGACATACAGAGAGTAAGTTTTCGATCAAGTTTGTTATTGATTTTACCATAGCATTATAATTGTGCACAACTCAAATCTACTGATATTATTTCAGCTTTTTTTATACCATTATGTAGCCAAAACATTCAGTTATCTCACTAGAATTCTGATATTCAGATACTTGATACAAAAAAGGGATTATGAAGTAATAATAAGCTTTCATATTTTCAATTTATTTTTCTTCTGATTCCACAGAAATATGTTTGTCTAAGAAGGAAAGGATTATAATAGGGAAATAAAAAAGTGAAAGAGTGTCTTAGTGCTTTTAAATCCTCTTGATACATGTAATTATAATTTGTATATTACAACGTATATAATGAGATTCACTTGAAATCATACTTACGTAATTCTGTATTTAAAGGAGTCATTCTAATTCTTTCTTGAAAAGTTATTTTACACAATGCTTTTTATATTTGTTGGAATGTCAAAATTTCCTTACTTTTTCCCATATTGTCTCTTATGACTTTCTTTTCTGACTTAGACTTCAATTTTACATCAGGACATTTTTCACAAAAGAAAAGTTCTGTACCATCTTTTGAGACCTCACATTTAACTTCTTTAGCAATACACAGAATTGTCCAAACTGTCATATTGTGGCAAGGACAAGATGAAAAAAAACTCCTTTCTGTCTCTCTCTGTGATGAATCTCCCATTGCCTAAACTCTCTTTGTGCAATGCAGTATTCGATACATTCATACTTTACCACTCCTGTCTGTTTTTTTCATAGATAAACATTTATCCTTGTTAGACATTTGCTTCTTTTGGAACATCTTCCTTATGCAAGTATAATTAAAATAAAACAAAAAATTCTCTTTTGTACCTGTCGATTTGGGGGACTATCTAATGATCTTTATCCCAGTCCTGCCTGTGTAAAGTTGCACAGAAGAAGTAGGGAAAACATGTTTTATCTGTATTATGGATGTGCTGCTTGCTAACTAGTTTACTTATTCTACCCATTGTTGATACTGCTGATGTTGAGGAGTAGTAGAATTCTTAAGTCTATTTATTACATAAGGATAAATCTAAACTCCATTTGCAAATATATGACCATATTTCTGTATCTGAATAGATTCCTCCCTATTTCATTGTACAAATGAACAAAGTACAGATTTTACTTCATCATTAAAATGCGGATTTGTCTAGATCTGAGCTAATGACACTGTTTTTCTTCATAAACCATAAGGTTTAGGTATTTTTTAATGGAGTACAAATTTTCATTCTAATCTCTGGATAAAAGATGCTTGGCAAAATCACCTAACACTTGGTTATTTTGCTTCAGGCTATAGCAGTGACTATCTTTAAGGTCAATTGAAGCTTTGCAGAGGGGAAGGAGAACTTCCAGGCAATCTTATTTCCTTGCCTACACCACAGGCAATAAGAAGTGTAAATGGGGCACTCAGCAAATCATCTAGTGAGCTTTTGAACTAATTAAAATGTGATGAAGACTGTTTTGAAGATCTCAATTTATAATTATATTGCAGTGGAAGTGAAAAACCTTAAAGCTGTTTTTTGTAAGTGTAGCTCACAGTTCTGACATGGTAAATTTCCTCTTTATCCAATTACGACATTTTTTTTTAGAATGTGAAAGAAATGCTATGATAGATCTTTTTCATCACAGAATACAGATTAAAAGTCTGCTTGGAGAATTTGGATAACTGGAAACCTTGGAATATTTTCTTGAGTGAGAAGAAAAATGTCAGAGATTGATTGAATGTACTGCTTACTTTTATCCCTGAACACCTACAAACTGTATGAACCACTACTTCTCTTGTCTTATAAGAACTCCAGGAGACAGTATTGGGTAGAACATAATCAACATGGAAACACATACACAAAGGAATGAAAGCTTTTAAACTATTACTTGTCCTTGATTTCTCCATGCTTCAGTTTCTAATCTCTATAAACCTTTGGTTCCCTTTTTTAAGAGAGACCATACTGCTTTCTGGAAAAAAAACAAGATTAATGATAAATACACTTAGGTCAGGGTCCTGAAAGCATGCTCTGGTTTGGAAACACAGGGCAATATGCCTATGAGCATCTACAGGAGTCATACCTTCTCAGTGTCCCCCTTCAAGAAACAGGAAACTGCATAGTAGTGCAGAGCATAAATGGCTTCCAGCTAAAACCCACAGGTTTGTTCTTTTTTCAGATAGTTCTGGTATTTATATTCCAGAAGAAAGGAAAGATACTTTGGAGAAGGAAGGAAAAGAGAGAAACAAAAAAAGAGATATGAAGAGATTAAGAGAAAGAAAGAAAGGAAGAAAGGAAAAAAGGAAGAAAGAAAGAAAGGAAGGAAGGAAGAAAGGAGGAAAGGAAGGAAGAAAGAAAGGAAGAAAGAAAGAAAGAAAGAAAAAGAAAAAGAAAGCAAGCAAGCAAGCAAGAAAGAAAGCAAGCAAGCAAGAAAAAAGCAAGAAAGCAAGCAAGCAAGCAAGCAAGCAAGCAAGCAAGCAAGCAAGAAAGAAAGAAAGAAAGAAGGAGAAAGAAAGAAAGAAAGAAAGAAAGAAAGAAAGAAAGAAAGAAAGAAAGAAAGAAAGAAAGAAAGAAAGAAAGAAAGAAAGAAAGAAAGAAAGAAAGAAAGAAAGAAAGAAAGAAAGAAAGAAAGA
>Ga0065711_1039398_pt1 | contig 17879 bp, 9 predicted proteins | sample Hoacrofraction12_FD_59098 | JGI IMG/M metagenome (GOLD analysis project Ga0065711, IMG submission 59098) | Hoatzin crop microbial communities from Cojedes, Venezuela - Epithelial fraction 12 v2 (version 2) | ecosystem: Host-associated > Birds > Digestive system > Esophagus > Crop | place...
CCCTCGACCTGCTGGCCACACTCCTCCTAATGCATCCCAGGATCCCATTGGCTTTCTTGGCAGCCAGGGCACACTGCTGGCTCATGGTTAACCTGTTGTCCACCAGGACACCCAGGTCCCTTTCCACAGAGCTGCTCTCCAGCAGGTCCACCCCAAGCCTGTACTGGTGTATGGGGTTGTTCCTCCCCAGGTGCAGGACCCTGCACTTGCCCTTGTTGAACCTCATCAGGTTCCTCTCTGCCCAGCTCTCCAGCCTGTCCAGGTCACGCTGAATGGCAGCACAGCCTTCCAGTGTATCTACCGCTCCTCCCAGGGTACATGGAATGTGGAAAGAGGGACAGGCCACTTGGGAAGAGTACAGGAACGTGGTCAGAGCATGCAGGGATGCAACGAGGAAGGCCAAGGCCCACCTGGAATTGAATCTAGCAAGGGATGTCAAAAAACAACAAGAAGGGCTTCTTCAACTACATCAGCAGCAAAAGGAAGGCTAGGGACAATGTGGGGCCGCTGCTGAATGAGGCGGGTGTCCTGGCGACAGAGGATAGAGAGAAGGCAGAGCTACTGAATGCCTTCTTTGTTTCAGTCTTTACTCCAAGGCTTTCAGAAGAAAATCAATACAGTACTTCAGATGGAATGCTAATGTTGCTTTAGGATTAACTTGAATTTAGCTAGATCACCTACAGCACTGACTTCTTTGTTGACAATATCCATGCAGCTCCTGTCAGTTTCCAATGAGCTTTAGGTTTCTTTCTTCAGGGTCAAAGAGTATTCTGATTTCAGTGCTAACAAGAATGACAACCTTGAAACCAACCTCTGTGTTAATATTTGGCCAGTTTTTGTTGCAGACATCTTAGGCATCAATGACTTGAAATTTTTCACTTGACATTTGAGACTGGACAAATGTGAAAGATTTTTGAGTTCCGAGATCACACAAAAAGTCTGTCTTAAAAAGTGTACATTTTTTGTTGCATCTCTGAACTCACAGCTTCTGGTAGACATTAAGATGATAAATAATGATCAACTTCAAATATGGAATTTTTTCAGAGAACCAGTTTCCCTCTGTCTGTAAGACAAATCTTCCCCATCCCAGTTTTTAAAAAAGGTTTGAGCTTAGTATTTGAGACTTAACAGGGAGTTTAGTAGGGACAGTAAATGTGGAAAATCAAATCACGTTAGATAATTATGTGCAAAATTCTAAAATGGAGCTATTAATGGACAGTCTAATAGAGTTCAGTTTTTTACTTTTTGAGGAATCTGTAAAAATGATCAGCTTATGCTAAAGTCCATTGTGCTGGATACTGCAAAGTTATATAACTCAGCTACAGACTGATGGTTTTGAGGCAGCAGGTCAATCTCCCTCCATCTATGATATTTCAGAAGCAGGGAGGACTTGAGGATCCATTCCTATGGGCATTAAGTACAGTTTCTGTGAAAAAGAAAACAGTCCTCTTCCTTGGAAGCTACCTTTTCTTACAGAGGTGTACAACTCTTTCTGAGCATAATTACTTTCATTAGAACAAAAAGGTAAACTGAAAATTGAGAATATGGATCTTAATGATGAGAAAATGTTAGCTGTAAAGAATATTACAGTTCATTGCTAATAAGAAACAATTGTGGAGGTTTTACATGTCTCTCTCAACAAATCTTTCCATTTTATACTGGGAATTTTTCCTTCAAGTTTTTTTCCTTTCACAAGACAGAACCATTTCCCAGCTTGAGAAAGTATCATTTGACATGATTCACAAGCTTAAGAATGTGTTTTTTTTAAAAACCCATCATCTGAAAAAGAAATAGCACACTTTTTAACAAAGTCCTCTCTTTTTTAATGCATTACAATTAACGAAATTTCTAATCAATCTAAACTAGCCTATATCTAGCCCAGCAATTCATACATTTAACTTCAACAAGGCTTAATGTATTGAAATACTACAGTTTCGTGACACATGTACTTATCTATGTTATTCTCCCAACACCCTCAGGCAAATAATGCTTTTATTTTCTCAGACTGAAAATTCTGAGGGCTCGTTATTCCAACACTTTCACCATCTTCATTCAAACACATAACAACAAGAACTCTATCTTATTGATCTAATAGATATAAAAGAGGTAAATTTATTTTACTTCCAAAAGAGATTCCTCAAGCTTAGCTATCTCTATCTTCTTAGCTTCTTCTTGTTGTAGGAGTTTTGTCTTCTCTTCTTCCAAATCCGGCTTTTCATGCTGAATTGTTAAAGCCAAAAGCTAAAAAGAAAGGAGATTATTCAACAGGATAAAAAACACCCTAATATTTTATATTATATATTCATTAATTATACAGCGTGATAAATACTCATTAATCATATACCAGTATATAGTTTATATTTTTGACAGTAGACTTCTGAGGGTTTACTCATTTGCACCAGACATCCAACAGCTTTAAATCTGTGTACACATCCAGGATATCCTGCAGCACCAAGTATAACCCAGGAACTACTGTGCCCCGTGCCTTTGTGTATAACAGCAGATGCAAGCCACGTGAGATACTCCAGGACACCTCAAAAGGCACTGGATCACTTACTAAGTACACTGACTGCCACCCTTTTACACTGAGACCTAAACCTTTGCACTACAATCTGAATCACATCCGTGTTTAAATGATTGGCAGTCTTCTTTAATGTATGTACTGTTATTAGACATAAAAAGAACTAGATGATAGAAAGCACAAACTGGAAAGAACGGCAACGAATTTCTTTCCAGCAAGTCTACCAAAAGTCAAAACCCTCTCCTGCCAACAAAAAGAGAAAACAAAAAACAAAGCTTTTTTCCCCCCTGTATTTCCACTTGAAGAGAGGGTGATTGCATGATGTTGATTCCCTATTTTCAGTGCGGAGAGGAAATCCATACGGTTATCCAAGCTTCACGTTTTGAATTATATCTTACTTCTCAACTTCTCATTTACATCTCATTCTAAGCCTCTTGTTAGTTTGGAAAAACTTGTTTCATACCAAATAATGTGGTGTTTTTCTTCACTTAAATTATCTTCTTTTTTTTTATCTCTTCCATCTGTACACTACGTTTTGCTTCCCACATTTTATAGAAAAAAACTCAAAAGCTATTAGTATTTTGGAGGAAACAAAATATACTTTTTTGTTATTTAATTACATTTTTCCTGTACACAAAGTATCTTCATGCTAGCATTACTCTCTAACTAGGACACTGGAGAGGAACAACAGAAATGTTTTCATGGTACCATAAATGCATCCTGAACAGAAAATAGAAGCTTAGGAATTAATCTGTTGCAACTGAAGCCAATGAGACAGTTTGTATTTTCTCAATTGGACTGACTACTTGGTTCCAAAGTACATAAAAACAAGCTTTTAAAATTTAAATTTAGTTTCAGTATCAATTTTACCATTAATATTTGTGTGCTAGAAAATGTCTCCATGACCATTAATACAAACTGCACCACTGGGCTTCTTCCACAAGCTGGATGTAGCTATGAAAGTCTACTACATATAGATTGTTTTTATTCTAAAAGCCTACCTGTCCTCTTAAGCCACTTCCTGTTGTGGTAAAGTTTACTTCTGTAACAACAGAAGAAGCATCAGGTGGAAGGAAGAGATTTGGGTTCCTCGTTGACAGAAAAAGACGGAACTCTTCATTATAATCTATCATTTTTTCACCTATTTGTATAGCGTAACGGGGTCCTGTAAATAGTAAATAGATGTTATACTCACTCTGATTGGAACATTCTAGAATTATCTTAAAATAATGGTATTTCTATAATACTTTATGACTAAAAGATGCAAATATTATAAAATTTATCTATAAATTGTACAGAAAGAAAAATAAATTTAAAAAATTGAAGGAACATAAGCTATCCTGCATTGTTAGACAAGAAAATGCAATAACATAGCAGTAGTGTAAGAAAGTTACATAGTGAAACTATTTGATACACCAGGATAGCTTAATTATCCTTACCCAGTACAAAAAGCATAAATAGCAAAAAATGCACTTGAAGTAATATTAATGAGTCTTTGAAATCTTCAAAAAATGAAGAGGAGACTAAACACCACAGAAGACGCACTGGAGAATCCCCCTTTTGTCTAAGAATCCTGCATAATTTAAACATATTAATTTACATTTCCACATGGATACACCACTATCAAAACACATTAACCATAATTACATATTGGCTAACTAAGATGGTTCAGCATTTTCTGAATGTGATCCAAACCCATTAGATTTCATCTCTGGATCTGTTACATTTATTTGCAGAACGTTGATGTTGCTGCACAATCATAATTCTATTAAAATATTACTTTCTAAGATAATCGTTATAGAGAAAGTCTATGAAGGTAAAGGTGTTGGAATATCTCGTCATTAGCTTGAAAGAAAAATATTCCATTAAGAAACTGTCCATAAATTTGTCTTACTATAACTCCGCTTAATTCAATCACAGTATGAAAGAAATAGTAATTTATTAAATTTCTGCTGTCATGGTTTCAAGCTCTGTTTATAGTCCTAATATTTTGGCATTTCTCAATGCACCTGTCACAGAATGAATGTATGGCCTCTCACCACTCTCCTTCCACCACAGGTTTTCATTCTAACAGGGTCAGAAAAGAATAGACTCAAACAATCATATGACTATGTAAGACTTTGTCTCCTGATAACAAAAAAGAAGGAAAAACAGAATTACAAGATGAAAAGTTTCAAAGGGAAAATTTCCCTTCCCAAGAAATTTCTGAGGTGACATAGCTAGGTGCTTCTCTATTTTTAGTGCTAGGAGCAGATCAGAAATAGAGCTCTAAGCATAAATCTCTTGCTAAAACACCGCTAGAGATGAAAATCACATACCAATTTTGCTTCTGTGCCAAGCATCAGAATAAATTTTAGGCCTATGCTGTAAAAATGTCAAACAGAAAATGGAAGCTGGACAAAGACAAATTTATTGTGGTACATATATATTCACATTTTTCTTAATGTTTCATTCCAAGTAATGAAAAGATGTACAGTCATCACAAGCAAAACAATGCAGCCAGGCCTCACCTCCACATTTTGACAGAGGCGTGCGTGCTTGCTTGTGAAGTGACTGAAAAGAGTCAAACAGGGGCCCATGCTGCCTTTTCAAAAAACAGCTCCCTAGTTTGGACTGGTACAGACCTAATATTGACATAGCTTATTAATATGCAAAAGAAAATGCCTGAGTGTTACAAGCAATTTCCCTGAATAAACCAGTATATTTTAATTTAATCTGCTTTTTCCATACTTCCACAGACATATTAATCTCTTAATTATGTGAATTATCACTGAAAAATCAGTGAAGACTCCAGTAATACTGTATCTCTGCATCCCAAAGTTCAGCAGAAGCTAGTGTAAAAAAAATAAATTGTAAAGATGTTCTACCTAATCTCCTACAGATCTCTGAAGTCACCACTTTAGTGGTGCTCTCGACTTCTGCTGAGCATAAACAAGCAAGCACATCTGTAATGGAAGAAAGATTTAAACTAACATTTTCATTTCACTAAACATATCTTTCCAATACAGGAATCATAGACTAGTAGAACAGTTTGGGTTGGAAGAGACTTTTAAAGGTCATCTAGTCCAACCCGCCTGCAATGAGCAGGGACATCTTCAACTAGACCAGGTTGCTCAGAGCCCCGTCCAAACTGGCCTTGGATGTTTCCAGAGATGGGGCATCTACCGCCTCTCTGGGCAACCTCTTCCAGTGTTTTACCACCCTCATTGTAAAAAATTTCTTCCTTATACCCAGTCTAAATCTACCCTCATTTAGTTATAAAGCATTACCCCTTGTCCTATCGTAACAGGCCCTGCTAAAAAGCCTGTCCCCATCTTTCATATAAACCCCCTCTAAGTACCAAAAGGCAGCAGTAAGGTCTCCCTGGAGCCTTCTCTTCTCCAGGCTGAACAACCCCAACTCTGTCAGCCTTTCCTCACAGCAGAGGTGCTCCAGCCCTCGGATCATTTTTGTGGCCTCCCCTGGAGCCACTCTAACAGGTTGATGTCCTTCCTGTGCGGAGGGCTCCAGAGCCGGATGCAGTAGCAGATAAATGTGTCTAAGAACTCTGCAGCACCTGCATTTACTTTTACCATGTATTTACATTTAAAGAATTACTGCTACCTCACCTATTAGATTTCAGTATCAGTTGAAATGACAGCAAAAAAGAGTCTAGAGTTATTTTCAGTGCCCAAAGTTCATACTGCAAATTACATGCGCAGTCTGTGGTACATGCTGAGGAATTAATACTTGAGGCAGTAATGTAATTACTAAGGATAATGCAAATATACTTTAATTAATTATAGAAAATATTTAAAACATACATTGTTATATTTTTTTAATCCACTCAGTTTTTTTGATATAATTTCATCATACGCAACATAATTCAACATAATTCATGGTGAGATACTTCTATCATTAATATTTACCTTTGCTAAACTTTTAACACAATTTTTCATATCAGCCTTTCGAAGCACCTAAATCCAAAGCAGTTTATATATAGAGTTATATAGAGTACTTTATCTCTCCAAAGCACAGATAGCATAAAATGTGAATGTGTAGGTGTTTTTTTTTCCTTTCATTGCATCAGTTAGGGAGACTGCTTTCACCAAAATCCACCATTTTGCTGATCTCTATGACACCCCCCAATTCCAAAGTCACATTAGGGACAGACCTGTGTGCCGCCTTTAGTTTCAGACAAATGAAAGAGAAACAGCAACACCAACATTCTAAAACTCTGATTTCTAACTGCACAACCAGTTGTCTAATTTCTGGTCTATTTAAGGCCCAAGTTCCCAAGTAAAACTATGTGTTTGAAACAATCACTAGAAATTAACTTAAAATTTAAATTGTGAAGGGTTGATCTAAGCACTTTAATTCCAGTCAAAAAATGTTTTAATACTTTTCAACCCTTTTCCACTTACTAAACAAGAACATATCTCCAGCATATTTCATACACTGAAGTGTTAGCAGCAGGTTAATTTAAAAAAAAATGTTAAAAGTTAGAGGAAAACACTACACAATACTCCTGTTCACAGAAAATTGATTTTTTTATGATATATACATAGATAGATCTAACCTACAGAAGCTTAGAGTAAGCATTTGTAAAGATCTCAGTCATTTACCTTGAGCAATAAGATCTTTTCTTAGCAATGGGTAAAGTACAGGCTCCACTCCATCCATTTCCTGTATAATAAGTGTTTTCCCAAATCTCACTGCCAGCTCAAGTGCAGTTAGGAAGTTGGTGTCCTGCGCAAATAAAAATAAATACCTTTGATACATGATTTTTTTTTTTAATATTAATACTTCAGAATGAACAGGAAGGCATTATACCAGGAGTCTAAATCTAAAAGTCAGTAGTACAGCTGAAAAAAGCTATTACAATCATCATATGATATTTCAGGGTTTACCCACAAGTGTTTAACTTAAGCGTGATCTATTCAGCTGCTGACATACAGGCAACCTATTTAACACACCTAAATCTCCAAGCACTGCACCAGAAGACAGCAGGTCTACCACAGGTCTTGTGGCACATCTGTCAGGTGCACCTGGAAGTCCTGGCTAATTATCTCAAATGTTATTGGGCAGCTATGTCTCAAAACTATGTCTCAAAACTGAGTCAAGACCTAAGGACAGGATTCACATCGCTATTTAGATATCTAAATGCAGTCTTTTCCATGTAGGTGTCTAAACATGCACACAGTGTTTAAGATTCTGTTACAGTCAATGGAGATCCCAGACAATGCAGACAACAGAGCCTAAAAGGTAATCAAGCTCATCAGCTAGCAGGGAGAGCGTTCAGTCACCCAAAGATAAGTACCTAGTACCATCAGAGAGTATATAAAAGGCCTGCACACAGCTGGCAGGGATCTGCGGAACATCTACTTTCTGTTGAAGCAGTACCTTGAGGCTAGGTGGGTTCAGTAAGGGACTTTGGAATGGCACTAGACGCCTGCCTATGTGCATGCAACTGAGCCAAACCTCGCCAGTCATGTAGACAGTGACATATAGACAACTAATCTTAGGTACCTTAATCTCAAACTAAAATCCAACCTATTATTTCCAATGCAGATAATACAACAAAAAAATCATAGGGAAGAAATGCATAGAAATCCACTGAACTGCAACCAAGAATACAAAAGACCTCTCTGTTTACAAATCTTTTTCTATCTCCCTCTCAGCAGGATAGGGCAGCACAGAGGCAAACTTGCAGAAGTAATACCAGATGTGACCCTCCAATTTTAAATACTCTTATCTCCTCCTTGAGTAAACAAAATTTCAGTACCATGTAAGAATCATTGTAACCTAGAACTCTGTGAGAGATTATACGCTTCATGGAATATAACTCTATTTTTGGTGGTTGCTATCACACCCCTTCAAAAACTGTGCTCTAAAGTCTGGAACAGAATGAGCTCAAGCAGAACAGAATTTCTAAGACAAAGAGTAAATACTGCACCTGTTGGTTAATAACTTCCAAACGCGATTCCTTCAAATGTGTCTTCAACCATTCAGTAGCCCGGAAAGAAGGGTCTATCAAAAATGGGCAAACTTTACTCTAGGAGGAAAAAAAAAAAAAATACATATATATATACACACATATATTTACTGAAATCTATTTTGTTTAAGAATAAAATTGAATGGAGTTCTTTCTTTCTCCAAACTAATGGTATAGTCTTTTTAAAATCTTTTTCATAAACAAACTATTTAAATAAACAATAACAGCCTAATAACAACAATAACCAATGATAGAAGGAATTTTATGTCTTTTATTTTATTTCTTCTTTAAAAAAACAAAAAGTACCCAAACCCAAAATTCTCAGGTGTTTGTCCTGCTGAAGTTAGGCAGTTCTTCACTTTCTCTTAAAAAAGGAATCTCTATTTAATGAATATAATCTACAGCTTTTGTTATTCACAACTGCTTTGAAACTTACAAGAGGTATTATTTTTCCTTTTTCTTTCTGTAGTGGGCAAAGTTACAGTACTTCTGATTTTGGACCTCAATGCTTTTTAGAAAGACTAATGACTATAAGTATTTTGCAGGCATAAAGATACAAATAGCATTTTACTCATGATCTCAAACAAATCCAGATCTCAAACTCACAAACACTACAGTGTATAATACTTTGGTGATATTGCCTAGTTACGTGTATACCGACGAGACAGCAGGTTTTCATTTTAATAAAACCTGTATTAACGTGTGGTTCCCATACCAGTATTGTGCAAAGTTTTACTATTTTATTATACTATATAAAGATATGTTATACACATTGCTTTCTAAATGTTGAGACTTTAACCAGTGATACACTAATTAAAGTGCTCAGAACTTACACAATGGTCACCACACAGAGTGACCACAGAGATAGTAGTAAGTGGGGCAAGTGAAGAGAGATGTATTCACAGTTGACTTGCATTTAAGATTTCACAGAATCACAGAATGGTTGAGATTGGAACAGACCTCTGGAGGTCATCCTGTCCAAACCCCTTGCTTGATCAGGGTCACCTTTAGCTGGTGGCCCAGGACCATGTCCAGATGGCTTCTGAGTATCTCCAGGGGTGGAGACTCCATCACTTCCCTGGGCAACCTGTGCCAGTGCTCAGTCACCCTCACAGTAAAAAAGTTTTTCCTGATGTTCAGAGGGCACCTCCTGTGTTTCAGTTTGTGCCCATTGACTCTGGTCCTGTCACCGGGCACCACTGAAGACAGCCTGACTCTGTCCTCTTAGCATCCTCCCTTCAAGTATTTCTAGACATTGATAAGATCCCCCTGAGCCTTCTCTTCTCCAGACTGAACCATCCCAGCTCTCCTAGCCTTTCCTCACAGGAGAGATGCTCCAGTCCCTTAATTATCTTTGTAGCCTTTCACTGGACTCTCTCCAGTACATCCGTGTCTCTCGTACCGAGGAGCACACAACTGGACACAAGACTCTAGGTGCGGCCTCACCAGTGCTGAGTAGAGGGGAAGGATCACCTCCCTTGACCTGCTGCCAATATTTTGCCTAAAGCAGCCCAGTATACTGTTAGCCTTCTTTTTGGCAAGGGCCCATTTCTGGCTCATGTACAACCCTGTGTCCACCAGGACCCCCACATCCTTTTCTGCCAAGCTGCTTTGCAGCTGGGTGGCCCCCACCACATGTTGGTACATGGGGTTGCTCTTGGGTGGCAGCTTGACTCTCTGATGTATCAACCACTCCTCCCAGTTTTGTGTCATCAGCAAACTTGCTGAGGGTTTGAACATGTATTTTCAGCAATTCTCTGGTTCAGTATGACAGAAGAACACTTTCAGGGTGGGTTTTGTTTTTTAGATTCTGAGTCCTACTATTCCAAACTGAGTAACTACACAGATCTCAAACTGAAAGATAGCGAAACACGGGCAGTATCCAAGCACCAAAAGATCATGAGCACAAAAGCTTGAGAACTGTACCATAGATTACATTGGTAAAATACCATGTCCAAGTACAGTTCTAAAAGGATGCTGAAAAAAAAAATGTATACAAAGAAAATCATTTGAGCTGAGGGAGGGCTTGAAAACACTTTTCACGCACAGTGAGATTTTTAAGAGCTCAATTTATTCAACTAAGGAAAAAGATAAAAATAAGATTCGATTATAGCATATAAGTAGCTTTAAGGGTACAAAATGGTATTATTGAAGAGCTTTTTAATCAAACTGAGAAACAAATAACTAGATCTACTATCAATATGATAAAGCAAGGTAAATTTAAATTGGAGAAATGGCTGCAACTGATTTGAGATCAATCATCCAAGTAAATTACCTGTGGCAAATGTAGATTCATCTCATGGCATTACATCTTTACTTTCTAGCAGATCTAATAAATGCCTACATTATAACTACAATATTATGTACATAACTGTGCAATTCCATACGTATATTTATTATATACTATATATCTTTATATGACTGTATTATAAAACTGAATCATATTATAAGCATAGTATTATAATTCTTTTCTCAAGTATTATTAGCTACTGGCCTTAAGCGAATGGCATTTTGTATCCTACATCACAGAGCTAATCTGATGAAATCTTAAGGTTTAAAACCTAGATGTTTTGAAAGGAATCCGCATACAGCCTTTTCCTTTTTCTGAGAAAAAAAAAAAATTAGAAATTATATGTCAAAGTGAGCATATATAGGACATAAACTTCCACTGATTGTATTGCTGTTAATGATTATTCACACTTTAAGCCTATTGATAGTAGGTTTTCGTCTGTTCTACTACTGGAAGAAAATTGTAAAAGTAAAAAGGAAAAAACATCTATTTTCTTTAACTGTTTTTTTCTTCTTGCTACAGAAAACCCAGAGTTACTTAAGTATTTGTTTCTGTGTGTGTGTTCTGTGGTGCTAGTAAAATAACAAATGAAATCGTTCAAAATTCCAGAAAGATGACATGTTACTGAAATTTGCATAAATTTAAATACTTCCGAGACTAGTCAAAAAACCAAATTTACCTGCAAGATGACAAGAGCATTTTCTATTGAAAGGTCATCTGAAGGTAAACCTTCACTTTTCCAAACTAACTCCTCACTTTCTGTACACAGGAACCGCCGTAAATCAAACTCTGATAAATGAAAGAGTGTAAGTTTGTGCTAGTATTTATAGTCTGCATAATTTTTAAGCATTTACCACTCTATATACAGTGGAGACTCTGTCTAACACAGTTCAAGTCTGTAGATTTCCCTTAAATGCATTACTTTATTGCTTGAACTTATTACTATTAAGTAATATATTACTTAATATAATAATAAGTAATATGTTATAAAAAATATTTAATGGTGTTATTAACACACATAGATAAAAATGATTACTGAAAAAGCAGAAGCATTCAGAACGCACTGGCAAACTTAAAACAGTTAATGTGAATATACTCAGTCGTAAAATTTTTAAGCAAGAACTATGGAGCTGAATCTTAAGATTTTATAATTATTTATAAATTTAATAATTAATAGAATAATCCTAAGAAATAGTCTGACTAAATATACACAAGTATTTTCTGAGTAAGAAAATGTTATCACTTTTCATTTGGGAACACAAAGACAATTGAGACTGTTCATTAGAACTCACTGGCATTTCTCACTTCCTCAGTCAAGCTTAATTACTTACACATACACGCAAACAGACACACACACAAAATTACTTTCAAGGCCTGCTGATTTGGTCCATTCATCCAAGCTGGTTTTCCTCTGATCCTCAGGAGCAGCAGAAAGATAGGTAATAAATGCAGCTGCTAACTGAGCTCTTTTGGGCAGCGTAGCCAGTTCATCTGTTATCTCTGACACCTTCAAAAAAAAAAAAGTACAGAATGTATACGTGTATTGCAAACAAAAACTGTGTTAATATTTCTCATCAGTTACTAAAAAGTCAGAATTAAATTTTCCTGCCATTGAGAATACAGTTCAGCCAGTCCCTCTTCTTGCATTTCAGGTATCCACACCTAGCTGACCCACACCAACACACACAGGAAACTATGGGAAAAATTCTTTTTAGCACTGGGCTAGAGCATGGACAGATGTTTTTGAGAATTTAGCTACCAAAAATCTATGAATTTGATTAACGGTTCACCTTGTCACTTATAAGGAACGGGTAAATAGTATTATAGTAAGAAAAATAAGAAATATGTGACCCTAGTCACAGTCAGCTAGTGAGTACCACTTCTAGTATGTATACAGGTACTAAGTACTATATATATGTCTTACAATTAAAAATGTGATTCACTGTAGACTTGCATGATAAAATACATTTATCATATCTTCAAATAATTTATCTGCAGTACATCACCTGTGCTTTGAAATGTTTCAGTATTTTGGAGGAAAATACAGTGTATCAAAATAACATACAACTGATATAATTGGTTTGAAATTACTGTCACTTTTTTACTTTACTGAAACTGACACAAAAAAAAGCTGATACACAAACAAAAAAAGCAACTTCTTATTACTCCTTTCTTACTTTAAAGGGAGATGACTACTGCTTTTTCACCATCCTCAACAGCAGATCAGTTCCTGACTAATATATCTGACAGTTTGGTCGACAGCATACCATTAATCTATAGTCTGAACTTTCTAAAGACAGAGGTAATGTACCAGAGTGAAAAACTGCGAGGAACCACTTTTAGAAGTGTTTAAACCTTGGGGTTCAAATATACCCAATCCTTACTATAGCAGATGGAATAGCTGTAAAGCTACTTTCAGAAGAAAATCTTCCATTTCTTTCCCTTAGGCTGGTTAACCTAGAAGAAGGATTCATCTAACCCTAACTTTGGTTCTTCAGAATTCAGGCATTTAGTCTAATTGTTCAGGCTTTTTTCAGAGTCAGTGGAGAGACAGGACCATGTCTCTCAGCAGGGAGATTTTTTCCATTTTAAGATACACAAGAAAGCTTTGTATCGCTTTCTGGAGATGACAGCTATTTTCAGCTTGTATACATCTTGAAATTTTCCTTTCTGTTTCAGAATGAAGAAGGGCCTTGTGTGTCCAAATGCTTGTCAGTTTCTCCCAAATATATCATTTAAGCAAATAAGATATGCTCACTTTCCCTATTTTAAAAGCAGAAAAGTTTCAAACACAAAAGTGAAGACTTCAAAAGCTACCCAACATTTTAGGTAGGTCTACATTTGCGTTTCCAACATCAATGCCATAAACAAGATATGTTTTAAGATTGTGACTGTTTAATGCTTTCCCCAAATCTGTCCCTTTTGATTGTATCTCAGCTTGGATGGTGCAACAGCTGACATGTTCAGCCCTCATAACAATTACCTTCTTACTATGATTTAAAAACATCAAAGAGCATTGCATGTTCCATATTAAATACTGGGGGTTTTTTTACATATTCTGTACGTATGTGATATAGATAAGGTAACCTGTACACTGAAGTAAAAGGAACTTTTGGAAAGAAGAAACTTAGGAGACATGCAGAATGCAATAACTCACGCTCTCCGAACAGTGCAAAAATTGTATTTTCAAATTATCAGCCATAAGATGTATTTATGAAAATTTTCACTAACCTGGGTGCTCCATCTTTTGTGCTCCCTATCGAGTTGACTTATCAGTACCTCTGCAGCATTCAGTGTTTTCTGAGCTTTACTTAGTTCTGCTTCAAGTTTTGCTACTTCTGTTGTTCTACTCTGGAACCTGTAAAACAACCACTGTTTGTAACTGTTGTCATGAACAACTAAACTTATGGACAGTTATTTTCAAGGCAGTTTAATTGACTGAATTTGTTATGAATTCCTCCCTCATTGTCCATGAGGAACACTCCTACAATTCTTTTTTATACCTTCTGCTTCTAATTGGCAGATGAGCTTGTTAGACTTTTAACTAACCAAATTTAGATAGATGTACAGATGAGATTTAAAAATACATTTGCAATATAGACTATAATGTCTGAAAATCATTCCTTCTTCTGATTGTGTTAAGTTTTGTCCTGCACCTAGTCAGGACAACGGCAGGCTCAATGTCATACTACACATTTGTAACTTCTTGGTAAATTTAATCCATGAAACTTTTAAAGGAGACTATTGCTAATTCACACAGATGACCCCAGTTCAACGCACAGTACTCTATGCTGTAAACTACTATGAAGCAGAACATACTTCAAATAACAGGCAAGGTTTAGGTATTATTTTTTAATGTTTAATATCTAATTAGCTCAATATTTAATTAAAATAATTAATGCATTTAATAATCCACCTTTTCAAACTAATATATTTAACTGCAATATATAGTATAGAGTATCTAGTTAATGTAAGACATCACTATACAGCTGAATGACAAGAAGAATTCTCCAATTCATTTTTTTTCAGACTACAAAACAGACTTTGAGTAATGTGCACATATGTCAAGTTGTGAAGTATCTGCTATACTATGTAACACAAACATTGAACTAAAAGACTACAGCAATATTTATGTCACTGTGAGTCATGTGCTTCATGAGATGCTAACAACAAAGGAGACAGCTAACTATCAAACTGTCAGAAAAGTAGGCCATCCTAACAGAAACAGAACTGCTTCTTCAAGCTGTGATCAGTATTAGTCTTGTATAGGAATGCTTCCAAAATCCTGAGGAGACGTTAAAGTTGTCTTAGATTTAAAAGGTGAGTGACATACTGCTCATCTTTGCCAACTACAACATCTACACTTCAGGCTTCCAACACAGTCAGTAGTGAGAAGCGGGTACTTTTAAGCAGCATTTCATCTGATCGATAAGATGAACTGTGTTCTAACAGTATTTATTTAACTCCACTGAGTGTACAGATAGATTATTGCAACTTCTGATTTAAGTATCTTGCAGAGCAGGGAGTTACATTTGCTTAGACAAATTTCATTACTCATACTGTAAAATCATCAATGTTTTTATTTATATCATGAAATAAACAAACCCAACTTACTTATCTTTCAGTTCTGATACTTTTTTACCAACAGAGTTCAGAAGATTTTCTAACTTCTGTTTTCTGTCTTCAGTTTTCTTGAGATTACTACAAAAATGTAACATATATTTTAAGACTATGGATCCAAAGGGGAAAAAAAAAAAGAAAACATAACAGGAAAGTAATTCACATAAAAATAGTTCAGAGGTAGTTCTTTCTTATGATTTATATTAACAAAAATCTGTTTTCACAAGTAAAAGTTTTGACTACTTCTCATCACGTAGCTTTAAAAACGGAAACCAAACACCCCATTCAGACGTATTCTCAAAGATCAGAACAAACACTTCCAATGTAGAATTTTAGGACCTGGCAAAACAAACAGTATAGATTCCTCAGGTTATGGATGGTCATAAAACTATGTCATACCTTTTTTATCTTAAGGAGAAACTGACCATGCCTGGTACATGAGTAAAAAAAGAGGAACTACATATCTCATAAAATAGCATGGGTTTCACTGCCAGAATACATTTTAAGTGTATCTGTGATCTTCATTTCTCCCTGACACATAACAGCTAAGACAGGTAACTTGTGATTGGCAAAAAAATATCCAGAGCATAGCTTCCGGGAAAAACAAGATATTGCACACTTAATTTTTCTGTCTTAGCATGACCATTTTATTACCTATGGATGAGGTACAGATTCTTGTATCTTCTGTTTTTAATAAACTTCAGTTCCTTCTTGGTAACTTTAGTTTCACCCACCACCACTGGAATTAAGAATATCTATTTTGTAACAGTGTTAACTTACGCTTCCAAGCCAGCCTTTTCTTTTTCCAAAGGCTGAATTCGTTCTAGGACATAGGAATACTGGACATTGGCATTCACCCAAGATGCTAACGGAGCAGCTGCGGCACTGGCTCGTTTAGCATTCTGAAAAAACATTAAAAGTTACAAGAAAGTTCCTGAAGTATAATGTAGATGACATACATACAGGACACATAACTACAACAGATTTATGAGTTATGAACTTAAATATGCCAGTTAGCCAGCTCTTCTACTGAACTAATCTTTTAAATTGTTATGAAGAGATTACACTGTAGGCCATCAATCTGTGTAAAAAAAAGAGGGGTATCTTTACAACCATGAAGCTTCACTGAAGTTAAGAAGTTTTAAACTAACGCATAATTTATCAGTGTGTTCCTTCTCAGGGAACTACAACTTTCTCTCTAAAAATAATGTACTAGTATTTAAAAATACCTTTTTATAGCTACTGCCAAATCAATTCTCAAAGATCACACATACATTTAGTCCCTCTTTTTTTAATTAAGTGTACTGTTAAGACTCTTACTGCTACAAGGAGGCCAGAAGGAGCCAGTTACAATTCCTTGATCTGAGTTCTGATTTATACCAGTGACAAATATCTCTGAGGACTTGACTGCATAATGACTTCTCATCCCACCACTCCTCAGTCACCAACAAAATTCTCACTGTTAGAGGCACTACACAACAGAGTAATCTCTGCTACATTTTCATCTCTTTATACTGACAAATTCTGTAAGCAGAATTCATCATTTTTTCTCTAATTTAAATTCATTTTAAAAATTATCTTGGCTAATCAGACAATCATGTCTTTTTTTTCTTTTTTGTCTTTTTTCATTTTACTTAATGCAATCAGGAATTACCTTTGGATCAAAAGATGTTCTGTTTTTAGAAAGAAGTTCTTCAACACTCTCTCGTATTTCTTTCGGAATATTACGGGCATCAAAGGTTGCTATGTCCTCCCTCACGCCCCTTTTGGCCAAGAAACTGTAAAAATAATTAAACAACTAAGTAAAGAAGAAACAAGTATTAAAGAAGTTATTTCCCTATGAAACCAAAGAATTCTGCACACGTTATTCCTGAATATAATAGAAAGTATTTGATATTGTAAATTACTGTTTAAGTTCAAAGCTTAAATAAAATCCTCACCTCTTCATGCTCACCCATGATGTATCAAAAATCCCCATCAGTCGTAAAACTCCTTCTAGTATGTCTCTGATTATGTCAGGGGGCATTCGTAGTGACCGGATTTCTGACAAAGACTCTGGCTTTATATTTCCAACTGCTAATTTAGCTTCATCAACCAGTGGCTTAAAACATAAAAACACATTAAAAAAAAAGAGATGAGGGTACAAGAAACCAAACATTTACCACTTCAGTTTTCACACAATTTCTTGTTATTTTTACATATTTTATTACCTATCCAACTGCCATTGATGCATATTCATGTGCACCAGTTATTAAAAAATTGCCATGTGTTTATGAAGTGATAGTAAGTATATTTCCACATAAAACAGAATCTTATAATCCTGACATCCCCTAACTTTTCATGCAGCACTGTAATTCATAAACATTATATAGATACTAGTATCAGTCACGTTTGTTTGCTCTTTCATTGCGTAAAAGTTCATTGTGATACAGGTATGTTTTAATAATTATGATAATTACTATTTATAGGCATGC
>Ga0065711_1006961_pt1 | contig 17878 bp, 15 predicted proteins | sample Hoacrofraction12_FD_59098 | JGI IMG/M metagenome (GOLD analysis project Ga0065711, IMG submission 59098) | Hoatzin crop microbial communities from Cojedes, Venezuela - Epithelial fraction 12 v2 (version 2) | ecosystem: Host-associated > Birds > Digestive system > Esophagus > Crop | place...
CCCCGCCGGCGTCGCCGAAGGTATGATGCTCCGCAAAAGCGGCAGCGGCAACGAAGCCCCGGGCGGAGGCACGCCGGGCGACCTGCTCGTGGTCATCGAAGAAACACCCGACCCCCAACTCACCCGCGACGGCGACGATGTGGTGTACAACCTTATGCTCGACTTCCCCACCGCGGCGATGGGCGGCAAGGTCGATGTACCCACCATCGAGGGACACGCGCGCGTCACCATCAAGCCCGGAACCCAACCCGGCACGGTGCTCCGCCTGCGCGGCAAAGGCTTGCCCTCCACCGACCGCTACGGCACCGGCGACGAGCGCATCAACGTGATGGTCTATGTGCCCGAAAACCTCAGCGCCACCGAGCAGCAAGCCATCCAATCGCTGCAAAACGGCGAGCACGTGAAGCCCAGCGAGACCGCTAAAAAACGCATCTTCAGCCGATTGAAACACATCTTCGAATAAGTTTGCGATGGCGAAACCCGCCCAACATAACGTGCCGCGAAAACCCGACAAGACGTTGGCATTCGAGGTTAAGCAGAACGACAAGCTGCTCAACTTCGTTATGCGCTGCCTCGACGGCATCAGCCGCAACAAAGCCAAATCCATCCTTGCCCACCAAGGCGTGACCGTGGACGATGTCACCCAAACCCACGTCGATTTCCCCCTGGAGCCCGGGCAGGTCGTGAAAATCAGCCGACACCCGCAGCCCCTCACCGCCGCGACGCCCTACTACCGCATCGTCTATGAGGACAAGTGGCTCGTCGTCGTGGACAAAGCGCCGGGCGTACTCTCGATGCCCGTCGGCGCGGGCAGCCTGAACATGAAGCATTTGCTCGACTTCCACTTCGCCGAGACGCGACAGCGCTGCACCGCCCACGTGGTGCATCGGCTGGACTGCCGCACCTCCGGACTGATGCTTTACGCCAAGTCCACCGAAATCCAGCAGGCACTCACCGCCGACTGGCACGCCACCATCCAAGACCGACGCTACGTTGCCCTCGTCGAAGGCGTGATGGACCGACCGGAGGGTAGGGTGGAGAGCTGGCTGAAAGACACGCCCGAAATGAAGGTCGTCAGCAGCCCCACCAACAACGGCGGCAAATGGGCGGCAACGGAATGGCGCGTGCTGAAAACCGGCGCCAAACGCACGATGGTGGAACTCCACCTCATCACCGGCAGGAAAAACCAAATCCGCGTGCACATGGCGGACCTCGGCTATCCCGTCACAGGCGATGGCAAATATGGTGGCGGAGCGCCCGACAAAACGCGCCGCGACGACCACCGTCTCTGCCTGCACGCCTTCCGACTCGCCTTCCGACATCCAGTCACCGGCGAAACACTCTCCTTCGAAACACCCTTCCCGCCGCTCTTCTCCAAACTCCTCAAATAAATACACCTATAATAACCTTATAAACAAGAATGACTATGGAAGAGAAAAAAAAGTACACTTACAAGATGGTGCCGCGCAAGCCGGGCGAGGAGGACACCCTGGAAGGCAGAATAGCCCGATGGGAGGAAGCAAACCACATGAAGCTAAGCGACCTGACGGAGTCGGAGTGGATCGACGTGGTGGCGATGATAGCGCCGATGGCCAAGTTCGAGGCGGCGGAGCTGCTGACGTACCTGCGTGTAAATGACAGTTGGTAACACCCCCTCTAGCAATAACAAAAATCGAGCTACTCGGTACCCCGATGGCAGGTGATATAAAATCACACAGTCAACGAGTGGGGGATGAGAGTAACTCGATAACGGGAGCAAAGTTACTACCAGGAGTTGAGAAATCCTACGATGCGGGCGTAAAAATTTAAAACGCAAGCGCAAAAACTACGGAAAACCGACGATTAGAGAAGCGTTTGACGCCATTAAACACCATAAAATAATAACACGTTATGAAAGACTTGACAACAATGTCGGCTACGGAGATTCTCCAAGAAGTTTGGAAAAAGGCGGAAGAGATGAATCGCCTGACGCCAACGTTCAAATGGATTTACGAGGAGGCAAAGAAGGAGATGTTGGAAGCGGAGGCTCGCGGGAAGAATCCGCTCAAGGGAGGCAAGGACGCGACGTACGCCCTGGAAGTGTTCATGGAGAAACCGGAGACAGAGGATTACGTTCTGGAGATGTTAGCGACGATTCCGTAGAGTCCGGCGCCGAAGCACCCAAACAAGAATGGCCGCAGGCCGAAGGGCCCGGAGAGGAGAAAGCGAAGGGCAGTTGGCGCGACTACATGACGGATGAGGAACGCGCCGATGAGATGGAGCGCCCGTCGGATACGAAAGAAGCCCTAGAGTCGAGACGACTGCCGCCGCTCTTCTCCAAACTCCTCAAATAATCACCACCTCAACAGAAAAAATCATGACAAACCAGGACGACAACAAAACAAACACCACCCCGACCGAGAACCCGCAGGAGACGGGCAAACAATCGCACGGGCAACTGGCGGCGGAAGCGCTGAAATTTTGCCGCGAGAGGGAACTAATCAGTGAGACGGAAATTGAGGAAGCAATGAAACACGGACCACTGAGAATGAAGGCGTTGCTGAAAGTGGCGGTTACGATGTATCTTCTGATAACGGAAAGAGAGAGCAAGAAGTAAACACAAAAAAACATTTTCTGCCGATGGCTCTGAGTGGTACTTAGCCAAGGGTCAAAACGACCTGCCGGACCTTGTTCCTACGCAAGCAGAAAATGTTCGTTGCACAGCCACTTCACCTTTCGGTGGACATGCTGCGCTGCAAATATACGATCTAATGCCTTAATAACAAAACTAAAAGCAACAAAAAATAACCCCACCAAAACTCAGGCTATTCTTGAAGCAGCAAAAAAATCTTCCAAAATTGTTGATGAGCAAGCAAAAACAACAGAAATCGAGCTACTCGGTACCCCGATGGCAGATGATATAAAATCACACAGTCAACGAGTGGGGGATGAGAGTAACTCGATAACGGGAGCAAAGTTACTACAAGGAGTTGAGAAATCCTACGATGCGGGCGTAAAAATTTTAGATGCGAGCGCAAAAACTACGGAAAACCGACGATTAGAAAGGCGTTTGACGCCATTAAACACCATAAAATAATAACACGTTATGAAAGACTTGACAACAATGTCGGCTACGGAGATTCTCCAAGAAGTTTGGAAAAAGGCGGAAGAAATGAATCGTCTGACGCCAACGTTCAAGTGGATTTACGAGGAAGCCAAGAAGGAAATGCTGGAAGCGGAGGCACGAGGCGAGAACCCGCTCAAGGGAGGCGAGGACGCGACGTACGCCCTGGAAGTATTCATGGAGAAACCGGAGACGGAGGATTACATTCTGGATCTTCTGGCGACGACGCCGTAGGGCCCGATACCGAAGCGCCTAAACAAGAAGAGGCACGGACCGAAGGGCCCGAGACGAACGTTATAAGAAAAAATCCAAATCCTTATAACCCAACAGCGAACGATTCTCGCTGAGGTGAGTTATTTGGACTTGGATTCTGACGCAAAGGTAATGGAACTTTAGAAAATTCAACCAAAATAACCGAAAAGTTGCAATAAAGTCCCAAAAACTGCCCGAAATATGACAAAATTGGCGGTCGGGCATCGTGGCTCGCGCCAAAACGACATAATAAAAAGTGTTGACAGTCAAGCGATTGTCAACACTTTTCGTGATGATACTTAGTGATTCCGTTGGGATTCGAACCCAAGACCCACAGCTTAGAAGGCTGTTGCTCTATCCAGCTGAGCTACGGAACCCTCTGCGGCGCTCTATGCCCCACAAAATCGGGTGCAAAGGTACAAAATAGTTTTGAGAGTTGAGGGTTGAGCGTTAAGATTTTTTTATTCGTGCGTTTTTTGCGCCTCACAAACAATAATGTATGAGAAAAAATAGTTATTTTTGTGACATCCTTTTGTGAGTATGAAACTAACCAAATTATTGTCGGCGGGCTTCCTGCCCGTTGTGATAGCCGCGGCGATGCTGCTGCCCTCGAGCGGGTGCTCGGGTGGCGGCGAGGCAGCGATGCAGGACACTACCGCCTGGGACTACGTGGCGCCGCCCCCCTTGGCTGCCAATCCCGAAATCCGTGGCGAAAACATCCTGCTGCCCTCCACCGTTTACCATATCCCCTCCTATATCGAGCGGCGTCCGCTGGCGGTGCTCTTTGCCGACACCAACAGCATACAACTGCCTGCCGCGCAAGCCAATGGCTTCCAGCCGGTGATGACCTTGTGCGACGCCTACGCCATCGACAAGCCGTTAGTCAAGATCTATTCGTGCGACGCCTACATGCTCGACGACCTGGTGCATTCCGTGCCTTACCTCGTGCCGAAAGCCGCGCAGCTGCTTAAGGAAATCGGCTATGCCTTCCAGGACACTATCCGCACGCGCGGCGGCAAGGCGTACCGACTGAAGGTCACCAGCTGCACCCGCACCCGCTACAGCGTCGGCAAGCTCGTGCGCCGCAACCGCGCCGCCACCCTCAATTCCTGCCACCTCTACGGCACCACCTTCGACATCAGCTGGGTGAAATTCGACTGCCAAGACATGTCGATGCCCATCTCGCTCGAAGACCTCAAGAACATGCTGGCGGAGGTGCTGCAGGACTTCCGCGACCGCGGACGCTGCTACGTGCTGTTTGAGCGCAAATCGGGGTGTTTCCACGTCACCGTGCGCTGAAAAACGTGGCGTGATTTTTGCACATCAGAAAATGAGAATCAAAACCTACAATAAAAACGAATTAAAACGATGACTGAACAAAACGCAATTGCCAACTACCTGAAGTATTCGGGACACAAGTCGCTGCCGATTGATACGGCGCTAATTGACTGCGACGGTGTGCTTTACGACTCGATGAAAAATCACACCCGCGCGTGGGTGAAGCTGATGAAAAAGAACGGCATCAAGTGCACACGCGACGAGTTTTATGCCTACGAAGGCATGGTTGGCAGCGAAATCATCAAAATGAAGTTTAAATCCGGCGCCGGAAAGAACATCACCGACGACGAGGCGCAGGCGCTCTATGGCGTCAAAACCCGCTATTTCCAGGAACTTGGCGGCGCACCCGTGATGCCCGGCGCGACGGAGGTGCTGCAGGCACTCCAAACCGCGGGCGTTGCCAACGTGGTGGTCACCGGCAGCCAGCAACCGACCATCGTCGAGCGGCTCGACACCGACTTCGCCGGCTTGCTGAGCGAGCTGAAGGTGACGGGCAAGGACGTCCGCCGCGGCAAGCCCAATCCGGAGCCCTACCTGCGCGGCATGGCGATCACCAACAAGAAGTCGAACCAGTGCGTCGTCATCGAAAACGCGCCCCTGGGCGTGCAGAGCGGACACGCAGCCGGCTGTTTCGTCATTGGCGTCACCACCGGCCCCATCCCCGAAAAAGATATGTACAAAGCGGGTGCCGACATCGTCTATGCCGACATGGCATCGCTGGCGGCGGCGCTGCCCTCGCTGTTGGAAGCCCTGCGCGCGGCGAAAGGCGAGTAACTCGGCGCGATGCAAAACATCCGGTACACCAACGACGTTGCCGCGGCGCTGGGCGATGCGCTCGGCGCTGACGCTGCGCGCGTGGTCTGGATTGTTGACGAAAACTCCGCCCGCCATGTGCTCCCCGCGCTGCGCTGTGTGGCGCCCGACGCGCCGGTGGTGACATTGGCGGCGGGCGACGACCACAAAACCCTCGAGGCTGCGCGCGCGGTCTGGGACGCCATGGAGGCTGCCGGAGCCACGCGCCAATCGGTGGCGGTGAACGTGGGCGGCGGTATGGTGACCGATTTGGGGGGCTTTGCCGCGGCTGCCTTTAAGCGCGGCATCAGGTTTGTCAACGTTGCCACCACCCTGTTGGGCGCCGTTGACGCCGCGGTGGGAGGCAAGGTGGGGGTGAATTACCATGGACTGAAAAACGAAATCGGATTTTTTGCCGAAGCGAGCGATGTGATCATCTCGACTCGCTTTTTTGCCACGTTGCCCGACCGCGAGCTGGCGTCCGGCTTCGCCGAGATGCTCAAGCACGGCTTGCTGATGGGCGCGACGGCGTTCGACGCCTTGCTGGACGTGGATTTGAAGGCTTACGACGACGAGGCGTTGCTGCAACAGGTACGCGCGTCGGTCGAATACAAACTCGGCGTCGTGCGCGATGACCCGCGTGAGCAGGGTGTGCGGCGCGCGCTGAACCTCGGGCACACCGTTGGTCACGCGCTCGAGGCGTTGGCGCTGCGACAGGGTGCTCCCGTCCCGCATGGCTATGCTGTGGCGTGGGGCTTGCTTGCCGAGACGGTGATCTCGCATCTGACGCTGCAATTCTCGTCGGAACTCGTCTATCGTTTGGGGCATTTCGTGCGCGACGTGTATGGCGTGCCCGCCGTCACCTGCGACGACTATCCCGCGCTGCTGGAACTGATGCGCCACGACAAAAAGAGCCGCGCGGGCGAAATCAACTGTACCCTGCTTGCCGCCTGCGGCGATGTGCGCATCGACCAAACGGTAAATGCCGAAGACGTGCGCGCCGCCCTCGACATCACCCGCGACCTCCTCGGCTCCTAACCTTTTTTAAAAAAACTCACGCAGATTACGCAGATCTAAAAGGATCAAAATCCTTAAAAATCCGCGTAATCTGCGTGAGGAGAAATTATCTGCTGGTTTACATGACGTGGGGCCTGCGCGGAGGCATTTTCGGCGCACCCTTTTTCACCGCAGGCGTTTCCTCACCCTCTATATCGAGCCATTTTTTTAGCTTCGACATAATCTCGTTGTATTCCGTCGCGCCAAACGATTTGATTTCGGTCTGGTGGTTTCCTTCCTGATAGACATACACCGCCGTGTTTTGTTTGGTTGACGTGTCCAGCCACCTCGTCACGCCCACGGAATACCACGGGTCGCGCCCACCGTAGATGAAAATATGCTGCGGGTCGTTATTGGTGAAATAGTCCACCACGAAGTTGTACAGCTCGTCGCTATATGGGAGCTTTCCCCACAATTCTTTGGGCAGGAGGAGCCGATAGTTCGCGTCGGTGTAGTCGGTAATGGTGGCGCCCGGCAAAATGCTCATGTCGCACGCATAGTTGCCTAACTCCTTGGCGCTCTGTATGTAATAAGACAAATAGTGCGTCGATTTGTGCTCAGCCTCTGTAAAGCCTTGCTTTTGGCATAGATAATCCCACCATACCTTGATGTCGTCGCTCTCTTGCGGAATTTTGGCGTCCTTTACGTCATACGACCAATAGCTGAAAGGCAAATCCGCTACAGCCAACTCAAAGTTTTCTTCTAAGGTCACGTTCGGCTCGATGTTGTACTCCTCGAAACGCTGCTCCATCAGTTTTATCAGGGTGTCTTTGCGCTGCATATAGCCTGCCACCATGTTGACGACGCGTTCGCGCTCGGCGGCAGTGCCCACCTCATTCAGGATAAACTGGTAGGCGCGTGGGTCGGAGATGCCCTTGCACAGCGGCGCGACGTACGAAACCGTGGCGTCCATGTCGTTGGGGTAGAAGGCGCGATAGAACATGGCGCACATGCCGCCCTTGCTATAGTTCGACGCCATCCATTTCTTCGGCAAGAGCGTTTTCAGCGTCGTATAGATCACATGGTGGTCGTGCGCGGCATTTTTCGCGTTCAGGTATTGGTAGTCGCACGGCGAAGGTATCGACTTCCCGAAATAGCGATGCTCGCAATACACCATATTGGCGTTCAGCAGCTCGCTCGGCTCATCGCGATAGGTCGGTTTTTCGAAATAACTGATTATGCTGTATCCCTCGGTGGAGAGTTGCGTGGGGCGGTCGTCGCCGGCGTAACCGATGATGAGCCGCTGCTTGAACGTGCCCGCCGTAGCGTCCTCGCCGTTAACGTATTGCGTGATGTAGCACTCGTACTTCGCGATAAACGAAGCGGAGTCCTCTAATTGCTTGACGTCGGAGATGCCCGGCGTGTTAATCAGTTTGGTCATAAACTCATCGGCTGTTGACGGCTCCGTCGGAACATCCGGCGTGTTATCATCGGAACACGAGGATATAACTGCCGCAAACAGAAAGAAAAACGCATAAAGGAGGTAATGTCTCTTCATCATCATTAAATTTAGTTATTTCAATTTTTTTGCAAATATACAAAATTAGTTAGGAGTTAGGAATTAGGAGTTAGGAGTTTTTTTTCTCCCGCATCGATTTTGCCTCGCGCAGAACTCTTATCTCGCGCAGAACTCGCGGAACTCGCAGAACCGGCTTAGTGGTCTTGGGAGGCGATCGCACGCAAAATCTGCGTGATTTGCGTGAGTTCTGCGTGTGGAAAAATTAGGGGAGGGATTGGTATTGGTCGTCGGTGACGGGCTCCAACCACTCGTTCGACGCGTTCGCGCCCATGTTGGTGTGGTAGGTGAGGTGCTGGAACCAGGAGTCTTTGGCGGCGCCATGCCAGTGCTTCGTCTCCTTGGGGATGGCGATGACCTTGCCGGGCGTCATCTCCACCGGCTCCTTGCCCCATTCCTGGTACCATCCGCGGCCGGCAACGCATATCAGCACCTGCACGGCGTCGTGGTGGATGTGCCAGTTGTTGCGGCAGCCCGGCTCGAAGGTGACGTTCACCGGTCCGCCATTCTCGGCATCCATCGGCGCGGTATAGCTCTGCCCGATGAAGTATTTGGCGTAGGCATCGTTGGGGTTGCCAATAGGATAATCTGTACTTTTCTCAAACTCTTCTCGCGTTTGCGGTGCGTCGCCCCACACGTCCTTCGCCATGCGGAACACAGCCCAGGCTTTGGGCCATCCGCAGTAGAAGGCGGCGTGGGTGATGATTTCACTGATTTCTTGGCGGGTGACGCCATTGGCTTTTGCCGACTGCAAATGGAATTGCAGCGACGAGTCGGTCAGTCCCTGCGCCATCAGCGAGAGGACTGTGACGATGCTGCGGTCGTGGAGCGAAAGTTCCTGCTGCCGATTCCACACCTCGCCAAAGAGGATGTCGTCGTTCAGGTGGGCGAACTCCGGCGCGAACGAGCCCAAGGCGTCGCGCCCCGCGGTCTGTTTAATTTCTTTCTGTTTCATAGTGTTTTGTGCGTTAGTGCCGAGAACGGCGAGCACCGCCACGGCAATCATTATACCCCATCGTTTCATAAAATGTCGTTTTTTATCGTTGCTACAAAATTAGGATGAATTCCGCAAAAAACAGGTAAAAATCTCACAGAAATTATCTCACGCAGATCACGCGGATTTTTAAAGATCCTTTTTTGATCCGCGTAATCTGCGTGAGATTTATATAAAGGGGGAGGGGGTTATTTGAGGAGGAAGATTTTTTTGCCGCCGTGGATATAGATGCCCTTGGTGGGGTTGCTGACCACGCGACCGCTGAGGTCGTAATAGGTGTCGTCCTGCGCCGCGGCATCGGCATTGAGTTCGGTGATAGCCGACACGTTGTCGTAGTTGATGTCGTTGAGCCATTCCGCGATGAGCGAGTGGCAGTTGGAGGTCTGCGACGAGCGAATCCAGAGGCTCGACGAGAAGAAATTGCCCTGCGGGATAAGCCGTTTGGCGTCGCTCTCCACGCCGCTGATGCCGCTGCTGGCGCTGCTGACAATCAGTCCGATGTTTTTGCCAGCCATTTGCGCGCCGTAGGTGAAGAGGAACGTCTGCATCGGCGCCGCCATGTTGCTCCACCAGAGCGGGGTAGCGACAATCACCGTGCTGTAGTCGCTCAGGTTGTCGATGGTGGTTTTGATGGCGGGGTAGGATGCCGCGTCGTTGGGGTTCTCGCGGATAGCCGAAATCAACGCGCTGCCGATGGCGTAATTGTTGGCGGCGTAGTCCAGCCCCTCCTCGGCGGGGAGCACCTCGAGCACATCGGCATCAATCTGCGTGAGCAAATCGTTGACGATGGTTTTGGTGTTGTTCGTAAAACTGTAATACACAACGAGCGTTTTCGCTTGCGCAAGGGTGACGGCTGCCACCATAAGCGCCAAAATCATTAACTTTTTCATCTTTTCTCTGGTTTAAAAAATTATACTGCAAAATTAGGATACGTTCGGTTAGCGTCCGGTAAACAAATTACGGAGAAGATTACCAATGTTACTGATTTTTCGCCTATGGTGTTTTGCTTGGTATTTTTTGCGCGCAGAACTCGCGGAACTCGCAGATTTTTTTGGGGGGGGACGACCCTCGGAGAGGGTCAATTTAGCGAAGCGTTTAGTAGCCCCAGGCCGAGCGAGCTTGCGAGCGAGTCCTGGGGTAAAGGAGATAGAGGGGAAGGGTCCTCGAAGAGGCCCAATTTGAAAAACACCCGCCTATAACCACATTGGGCCTCTTCGAGGACCAAAATAATGGGGTGGTGGTTCACGTTACCCCAGGAACTCCTCGGTCGCTGGCGCTCCCTCGTCGTGCCTGGGGCTACTAAACGGGCTGCGCCCTAAATTGACCCTCTCCGAGGGTCTCTATTTTCTGCGAGTTCTGCGAGTTCTGCGCGAGACAAATCAAACCTAATCCGTAGCAAAGGAGAAAAAAATCAACCCCAATCAGACCTAATCTCACGAAATTAAAATATCGTCTGCGTGAGTCTGCGTAAGTCTGCGTGAGGTTTTATCTGCGAGTTCTGCGCGAGAAATAAAAAGGGGAATTAGTTGACGAAGCGGACGGAGACGCCGACTTGGAAGCGTGCGGGGTTGAGGGGGTAGTGCAGCACGGAGAAGTAGTTTTTGCTGCCGAAGAGGGTTTGGTTGCAGTGTGTGTATGCGACGAAGAATCGCGCTTGTTTCATTTTGAAGTTGGCATACAGGCTCATGATGGGAAATCCGCCGAGTTTGGTTTCGGTTTGGTTGTAGAACGACATGGTGGCGGGGTTGTATGCCGGCGCGTAGTATTTGGAATAGAAGTTGCAATCGACGCCGAGCTGTGTGTGCAGCACCTTGGCGACGGTGAATTTGACGTACATGTTGGAGTAAACGGCGAACTTGGGCAGGGGTAGCACGTCCTCGTTGCTGCTGGTTTGCAGGGTGAAGCGGGTGTCCCAGTGGAAGGCTTTGAAGCGCAGGTTTTCGGTGAAGGTGGCGCTAAGCACGTGGATGGGCGAGGAGCATTGTTGCGGTGTGGCATCGGTTCCGAAATAGATGTAATTTTTCAGGGTTTCGTAGCCCACGTTGATGTTGGTCCAGGTGTGCGGAATGTCCAGCTCGCCGCCGACCCGGAAGCGGGTGGTTTTGCCGAAGTCGTTTTGCCAGATGTAGTGTGTGGACAGGTAGTTGCTCAGGAGGTAGGGCGCCTCTTTGAGCTTGAAATGCCCGTAGCCTCGCAGCGAGACGGTGTCGCCGAGCAGTTTGGCGCGCGCGGTGATGTCGCCGCTCACGTCGATTTCGCCGGCGCATTTCCCGACGAGTCCGAATTCACCCATCACGTTGTACTGCAGGTGTTTGCCGCGCTGTTTGGTGAGTTGCGCGCCGACCCACAGGCGGTGTTGGGTGGATTTGCGCGGGATGGTGATCCCCAAGGTGTTGAGTTCGTCGGCAAGGGGGACGTTGTTGACGGTATCTTTCAGCTGGGTGTAACGCGAGAGTTCGTAGGTGACGTAAGCCGCCAACCCGAATTTGGCGAGTTTGTTGAAGCCTTCGAGCATGGAGATGCCGACGGTGTTTCGCAGCGACCAGTAGCGCGTCGTGTCCTCCGTTCCGCCCAGCCCTAGGTAGGTGTGGGGGAAGAAGGTGGTGTCTTCTTTCGTGCTACCATTATAAAAGGTGTGGAACTTGTTTTGGTAGTCGAGCGTCCAGATGAAAGAAGTGACGGGGATGTAGGTTTTCGAGACGATGGTGTCGGTGATGCTGTCGCGGCGGTAGCGGTAGAAGCCCACTTTGTAGCGCTGGTTGAGGTAGAAGTGGCTGCCCTCGAGGTGGCTTTGCGCGGCGTTGAGGTTGGTGGGGATGGATTTGTTGTCCACGGAGGTCTCTCCGCCCTGCACGGCAGCGGGGTCGGTGATGTATCGGTCGTCGGTGATCCCACCGCTCTCTAACGTGGTGAAATTGTGGTGGTTAAAGTAGCCCTGCGCCTCATAGCGGTCGCCGATGTAGGAGCCCATGAAGTGCCACGAGAAGTTTTTGTCGCTCTGGTTGTCGTAGCTGCCTTTGGAATAGACGTAGTCGATGCCGGCGCCGAACTGCAACCGCTTGTTGACGTTGCCGGAGAATTCGACGCGTGTGCGGTCTTGCGTGGTGTACTTGCTGCCGCCGGTGGTGTAGCTCGCCAGCGTCATGGGGATGCGCGTGTTGTAGAACAGCAGGTTGTCGTTGTCGTAGAGCCAGGGCTTGATGGCGTCCTCGAAGAAGAAGTTGGAGGCGGCGGGGCGGTTAAAGAAGATTTGGTCTTGTCCCGGTCCGCCGAAGTTGCCGGTGGTGGCGTAGGCGTCGCTGAGCAGCGCGGGCACGATGAATCGGTGGTAGCCTTCGAAAAGGGTGTCGATGGTGGCGGTTTCGCGCAAGCCCAAGGGTCCTGTGGCTTTCCATGCGTAGGAAGGTCCTACGGGTCGGTTTTTTTTCTTTTTCTCGGTTTTTTGCGCGTTCGGGTCGTTGTTCTCACCATCCCGCGACGCTGCGGGTGGCTGCGCAAAGGTGGCGCACGCGACGAGTGAGAGCAATAATATGACGAGCCGATGTTTCATTGTCGGCGCAAAGATACAAAATAAGTTAGGAGTTAGGAGTTAGGAGTTAGGAGTTTTTTTTCTCCCGCATCGATTTTGCCTCCCGCAGAATTTTTTTATTTCGTGGGATTAGGGCGGATTTAAAAGATTTTGGTTCAACTTCTTCGAAGTAGCATTGTGGGTGTGCGCTCCTTACCCCACATTCTCCTCGCTCGCTGGCGCTCGCTGCGGGGAATGCGGGGTTTTGTGAGGCTTCTTCGAAGCAGTTAATCCTCTTCGAGGAATTTCTTATGCAACATGGTGCGCTATATGCAAGGGGAGGAACGCCGGAGGCGTTCACTTTAGCCACGAAGTGGCGTTTACGAGCCCCAGGTTAGGAGCGAAGCGACGCACCTGGGGCTAGGGGTAGCTAAAGCAATGGTACCTCGAAGAGGTTCACTTTTGATGTGGCAGGTGAACGTCTCCGACGTACCAACTCTATATCCATCCTAACCCCAGGTGCGGTCTGCTCGCAGGCTCGCAGCCCTAACCTGGGGCTCGTAAACGCTTCGCTATAGTGAACCTCTACGAGGTTCCTTTTTTTTGCGCGCAGCACTCGCTTTTTAATCTCACGCAGATCACGCGGATTTTTAAAGATCTTTTTAAATCCGCTCAATCTGCGTGAGAAAGAAATATGGGGGGAGGCTTAGTGGTCTTGGGAGGCGATTTCGTCGGCGGTGAGCTTTTTGTGGTCCATCTTGTACCAGCAGTAGGCGATGTAGGCGAGCACGAAGGGCACGAGCACCGAAACCCAACTCATCACCTTCAGGGTGAAGAGGCTCGAAGAGCTGTTGCGGATGGTCAGCGAGCTCTGCAGGTCGGCGGTGGAGGGGTAGTAAGCCGTGGCGTTGTAGCCCAGCACCCAGAAGAGCGAGAGCACGACGAGCACAGCACCGATGCCGGCGAACCAGATGCCTTTGGTGAACTCCTTGTCTAATAAGGTTTTGATGATGCCATAGAGCGCGCCTGCGACGCCTGCGACGAGCAGCACGAGACACCACCACATCTCCACATAGTTGGTGGCATAACGGTAAGCGACGATGCGGCAGTTGCCGTTGTCGTCGTGCGCCACGCCGGGCGAGAGGAGGATGACGGCGAGGGTGGCGAGGAAGAGCACCACGAAGATGGCGCCGTTGTAGAGCAGGCATTTACGCTGGCTGTCGCGCACATAGTCGTCGTTGATGTTGTTGATGAAGTAGAGCGACGCGAGGGTGCGCGCGAGGAAGAACACCATGAAGCCGAAGAGTAGGTTTTTCCAGCAGACGATGGCTTCCAATCCGTGCCATGCGCCCCATTTGCTGATGGCGGCATTTTGCGGTCCGCCCAGCAGGTTGCTTTTTGTCACGGTGAAGTCGGCGCCGAAAAACATCGTGCCAACCGCGACGCCGAGCAACACGGGACCGACCACGCCGTTGATCATCAGCAAGGCATCGAAGAAGCCGCTGCCGTAGGTGTTGCCGGGCTTTTTGCGGTATTCGTAGCTGACGGCTTGCAGCACGAAGCTGAACAGGATGAGCATCCACAGCCAGTAAGCGCCGCCGAAGCTGGTGCTGTAAAACAGTGGGAATGAGGCGAAAAACGCGCCGCCGAAGGTGACGAGGGTGGTGAACGTGAGTTCCCATTTACGCCCTAAGGAGTTGACCAACAGGGCGCGACCTTTGTCTTCGGAGTAGGCGTAGAGCATTGACTGCCCGCCTTGCACAAAGAGCATAAACACCAACAGGGCGGCGAGGATAGAGATGATGAGCCACCAATAGCTTTGGAGAATATAGTAGGTATCCATTGTTTTTTAGTTAGAAGTTAGGAGTTAGGAGTTAGGAATTTCGTTTCGTGAGATGAAATTTTTAAATTTCGTAAGATTGGGTTGGATTTAAAGGATTATTTGTGCGACCTCTTCGAGGTCGAGATGCCGTGGGGTTTCCTATGTTTGACCTCTTCGAGGTCCTCTGCGTGCGGGACATCCGACCTAATCCGTAGCAAAAGTGAAAAATCAAACCAAATCAGACCTAATCTCACGAAATATAAAATTGATCTGCGGGGAGGGGATTAGCGAGTGGAATCGAGGTCGGTTTTGGAGCGACGCGCGATTTGTTTGCAGAGGATGCTGATGTCGGCAATGAGCAGCGCGGTGAAGATGACGGCGAACACCCAGAAGGTGATTTGCACGTGGGTCGCGCTGAGGTCGCTAATAGCCACCTTGTTGGGCATCAGGTCTTGGATGGTCCACGGCTGTCGCCCGACTTCGGCAACAATCCATCCCGAGGCGCTACAGAGGTAAGTGAGCGGGATAGTGAGGATTGCCAGCCGGAAGCCCCACTTGCGCAACTGCTTGCTTTTCAGCAACGTAGGCTTGTAAATCAGCACGAGAGCGCACACGAGGAACAGCAGCAGGTAGCCGCCGATGGTGACCATAAAGTGGAAGGTGTAGAAGGTCATCGGCACGTTTGGCACGGCTTCTTCGGGGCTGTCTAAGAAGGCGTAGCCGAAGTATTGGAAGTCGCCGACGATAGCCTTGTCGAGGCTGTCAACGGCGGTGAGGTTGCCGTTGCGATGCTGCGCGCCGTATTCTTGCAGTCTGTTTTTCACCGCCTTGCCCCGCTCGATGCGTTCAGCGTAGGAGACGGTGTTAATCGCGTTGCCGTCGTTGTCGTAGCTGACGCCCGCGATGATGTCCTCGATGCCCGGCACGAAGCTTTTGGGGTCGTGGTTGGCGAGGATAGAGAGTCCGTAGGGTAGGGAGATGTCGAACAGGTAGGGGTCGTTGTTGTCACCCGGCTGTTTGGCGGGGTTGAGCACGCCGAAAGCGACGATGCTCTGGCTGTGTTCGCCCTTGTAAAGTCCTTCCATCGCCGCCAATTTCATGGGTTGGTATTTGCTGACGTGGACGGCGGAGGTGTCGCCGCTGATGCTGGTCAGGGCGATGCCGATGACGCCTACCCATGCGCCGACCTTGATGCTACGCCGGCAGTGCTCGACGTTGCGTCCGCGCAGCAGCATCCATGCGCTTACGCCGACGACAAAGACGCCCGCGAGCGCCCATGCCGACATGACGGTGTGGCACACCTTGCTCATCGCTACGGGCGAGAGCGCCACGGCGGCGAAACTGGTCATCTCGTTGCGCATCGTGGCGGGGTTGAACTCGCAGCCGGTGGGGTATTGCATCCAGGCGTTTGCCACCAAAATCCAAAGCGCGGAAATCGATGCGCCGAGCGCGGTGAGCCAGGTGGAGGCGAGGTGGAACTTCGGACCGACCTTTTTCCAACCAAAGAACATCACGGCGATGAAGGTGCTCTCCATGAAGAACGCCAGGATGCCTTCGACGGCGAGGGGCGCGCCGAAGATGTCGCCGACAAACCAGCTGTAGTTGCTCCAGTTGGTGCCGAATTCAAACTCTAAGACCAAACCTGTTGCGACGCCGATGGCAAAGTTGATGCCGAAGAGCGTCATCCAGAATTTTGTTGTTGCCAACCATTTTTCGGCTTTTGTTTTGTAGTAGAGCGTTTCCATGATAGCCACGATAACGCCCAGTCCCAGGGTTAGGGGGACAAAAAGCCAGTGGTAAATCGCTGTCAGCGCGAATTGCGCTCGCGACCAATCGACTACGTTAACTAAGTCTTGCATAAGCTATATCTTTTGGAGGTTTATCTCACGGGAATCAAAAATCTCACGCAGATCAGGTTGGGCCTCTTCGAGGACCCATCTCCCTTTGTCTTCCTTACCCCACGTTCGTTCGCTGCGCTCACGGAACGCGGGGTTAATAAACGCTTCGCTATGGTGAACATCTTCGATGTTCTTTACCCCAATTACCAAATTTAGTCTGCGGAAAGTCTGCGTGAGGGAGTTATTTGCGGGAGGTGACTTGCTCGCGCACGTATTCGGCTTTTCCCTCGTCGGTGTCGCTTTTGGAGCTGAGGAAGTTAGGGAAAAACAGGAGTTTTACCACCACGAAAATCACCACGAGTTTGATGGCGATGATAACCCACAAGGTCTTGCCGATGGTCATCGAGCGGAAGCCATCGTAATAGAGGTCCCACACGCGTCGCCAGAAGGGCTGGCGCGGTGTTTGCTCGGTATGGGTTGGGGTGGTTGACATGCAGCGATACGGTTTAAATTTTGACAAAATTAGTGAAAAAAAATTAAATAACCAAACTTTTTGTCAAAAAAAACGCTGTTTTTCTGTAAATTTGACTCTTGGCTGGGTGTGGGGCTCACGCAGATTGAGCGAATTTTTAAAGATATTTTTGTGCGAGTTCTGCGTGGGGGCAATTCCTAACTCCTAACTCCTAACTCCTAACTAAATGAAGATGGATGAGAAGAAGGCTTATGATCGTGTTTCCTTGCTGTGCGCTCGCAGCGAGCAGTGCGCCTTTGACGTCCGTCGCAAACTGATAACGTGGGGGCTGTCGTCGTCGCAAGCCGCGCGCCTGATAGACCGGCTGCGTGACGAGCAATTTATTGACGATGAGCGGTATTGCCGCGCGTATGTGCGCGACAAATTTCGTTTTAACGGGTGGGGGCGGCAGAAAATCGCGTTCAACCTGCGTGGCAAGCAAATGCCGTCGGAGGTTATCGACGCGGCGCTCGAGGAAATTGATGAGGAGCAGTACCGCGAAATGCTGATGAAGTTGCTCAAGGGGAAGCTGCGCAGCCTCGCGCAGCCCTCGCAGAGCTCGCAAAACTCGCAGAATGATGAGGATGACGCTTTCAACCCCCGGTTACAAAAGCGACGGGAGGCGTTGATACGTTTTGCGGCATCGCGCGGCTACGAGCCCGACGTCTTTTTCCCCGCCGTCACACAAGTAATTGAACAAGAAAATAATCCTTAAAAATCCACGGAGCCGTTCGGAGCAGCGAGAGCAATGGAAAAGCGAGCCTGCGAGTTTTTACATTGCAGAGTCGCGAACGAACAACGTGAGGCTTCTTTGAAGCAGTTAATCCCCTTCGAGGAATTTTTTAGCGAGTTTGTATGGGAAAGGACGTCGAAGACGTCCCGCACACCTCGAAGAGGTATGCTTGTTTAGCCCCAGGTTGAGGGAGCGCCAGCGACCGAAACCTGGGGTGGGAGATGGATGGGAATGGGTCTTCGAAGAAGCCCAGAAAAAAATGCCCCTCTGGGCCTCTCCGAGGACCAAAATAATGGGGTAGGTGGTCGCGTTACCCCAGGTTCTCCTCGCTCGCAAGCTCGCTGCGGGGAACCTGGGGCTAAACAAGCGAACCTCTTCGAGGGTCGCGGAACATCTTCGATGTTCTTTTCTTTTC
>Ga0065711_1039399_pt1 | contig 17878 bp, 13 predicted proteins | sample Hoacrofraction12_FD_59098 | JGI IMG/M metagenome (GOLD analysis project Ga0065711, IMG submission 59098) | Hoatzin crop microbial communities from Cojedes, Venezuela - Epithelial fraction 12 v2 (version 2) | ecosystem: Host-associated > Birds > Digestive system > Esophagus > Crop | place...
AGACGCCTAAAGGGATTATTCAGGAGTCCCTTGTCTTGCAACCGTCCCAATATTCACAAAGAACCAAGACTTGTTTCTGACCACCTGAAGTGATAACATCCCCTACATGTTACATTTGTTACAGTTATCAGATTTTCTTTGCAGGTTTGTGCTGGCAGGCAAGAGTGAAATGTGCCTGATGCCTGAAGCTGCTCACAGCTCCCTGGCACTTGCCCAGCCGCAGGTGGCCAGAATTGGGGTGGGTAGGAGGGCAGCTGCTCACACCAGCACTCTGATGGTGTTTCAGGAGGGTAGGGGTGTGCGTGGTTTAGATCTTAACAAACACCTTCCAGGTTGCGTGAGGATACCTTCTGATAAATATCTTCTGATATCTAGAAAATTAATTTTAAAATATTTGCTATATGCATATACTGCTTCTGCTTATTTATGTGCAGTCCTATAGCCTTCTAACACATGCGTTGACTGTTGGGAGAAACACCCTGCATGGCCTCTAGCTTGCTTTGCCACGCCCCTGGGCAGTGGCTGTGATGCCGCTGCTGAAGGCTCAGCACATTTCTCACCAAGATGTGCAAGCCTGGCCGGGGCCCTGACAGCACAAAGGGATGGCCAGGCAGGCTCTGCAGAGAGAGGAGAGGGCCACAGCAGTGCACTCCTGTGTTCAAGCACCAGAGGAGAGCAGCTCTCAGGCTAATGGGTGTTGTTTCCATGTGGTCCCTACCAGACCAGCTTTGTTTCACTTCACCTGGGAGGAGTTTGTCTGTGTGATGTTGGTCCCTGCTTTTGCCCAGTGGTTTATTGAGCCACTTGTGCTTGCAGTGTCTTTTCTTACAGATGGAGGCCAGAGTATTTACCTGTAAATTCCTACAGTGACTCAAGAAAATAAGATAGGAAGAAGCTGATTTTTTTTTAAGGTACATTGGCTCAGAAATTTTTATAGTAATAACTATTGAGCCCAGACACAAACAAGTTCAGTAAGTGTGTTATACCTACCTATACTAGTAAGGCTTTCCACAAACAGGATGTAATTTTTCATTTTTGTTTAATGATTGACCTTGTTTGGAGAGCAGGGGAAGTACACCATTTGCTATTTCATTCCTCTGCTTCCATCTTGGATTATACATTTTGCCTGTGGGGAGACATAGCAGGGAATTACCCATCTGGGTAAAATGACCTCTGGCCAGGAGGTGCCTTACCACTGCTTTCATAGGCTGCGACCATGCAGCCATATTGTGCTGCACCCCACTTCTCTCAACAGCTCCTGGGGCTCAGCTTTATACATGTTTAAACGCTTTGCCACCTCAAGAGCAATTGCAAATACACAGTGAAATGTGAAAAAGGTCCCATGTTTGGTCAAGTTCTTCCATGGTTAGGAAATGCTTTTGCAGTCGAAAGTTTGACTCATTTCTTTGACTTTGAACGAATATTCTGCATCTTCATATGAGCTGTGTATGAGAAAATACACATATATATGGTTTGTCAGAACTGAATATTTCTGTGTAGTTTTTAAGATCACTTGAGATCAGAACAGGGTTTGCCATGTCAAACAGGATCACAAAGCATGTGCATGTTGTGGCATATGTTCAATGTCTGGAAAACTGCATTTATCGATTGGGGGAAACAAGTTGCTTTTGGCAAGCTAACTGTCATTATAGGTTACGGCAGCCCTTCCCAGACCACTGGCTTAAACAGGAAGGGAGAGAGACGTCTGCCCTGTCTTCGGTTTGACAAACCAAACTCGTCACGGTATTTTGAAATGCACAAACCATTGCCCAAAATAACCCCATTCTTGTGCTTTGGTTTATATTTGCAATTATACTTTGCAACAGGAAGAAAACTATGTCAATTACATTTAACAGAAGAAACATTTCTCTTGTGTTTTCCTAGAACCTTCTGTAGGGAGATTACTATGTTGAAACAAAAAAAACCAGACAAATAAACCCATAGCTGTTTTCGTTGGAAAGCCTGATTTCCACCTTGCCACTCTAATATTAGAGTAGGGCCTATGCTGATGAAGAGATTTCCTGGAGAGTAACAGCTGAATAACCTATGCGAAGAATAGCTCCTGCTGGGCACAGGCCCTGCATGTTGACAACACACAGAAGTGTTTGCAGACCCAGCATGACAGATGCTGACCCTACCAGGCCCTCACCGAGAGGGAGAGTGTACGTGGGTGAGACCCCTCTGAGGGGGACACCTTGCATAGAGCAGCTGGGTTGCACCACACTAGGTAACCTGAAAAGCTGTGACGCTGCTTCTTATGTACAGAGATACTGAACAGGCGTCAGGCAGAAAGGATACTCCACTTGGGGATTTCCCCTATGCTTCTGCTTTAGTTCCATCAAATCCAGAAAAGTTATTCGTCAGGATTTCTGCGACAAAAACTTGGATAATAAGACAGTGGACAACAGGGAGTTTGTATCACATTCAGAGAGTGATGGAGAGATACTGTTACTGGTCACTTCCAGAACTAATTTCTAGGGTTTTTAATACCTGTGTGTTTCTAATCCCCTGTCCATCAGTGATTCAGCTACTTTGACCACCTTAATGTCTTTCAGAGTTGATCACTGGGAGGAGAAATCTTATTTCCAGAAAGGCGGGAGATGTACACGCAGCCTAATGCAGTTGTGGGAGTCCCTCTTTCCCTAGAGGGCACAGACCTGTTCACTGTACAGTAAAACAAAGACTTCTTGGGCAGCAGAGACTGGAGCAGGGCGAGAAGCCAATGCTCTGTGGAGGCTTTCTCAGCTGTGAGCAGAAGGGTGCTGGAAAAAAATCTCCAGCATTGCTGTCAGGGTTATCTCTGTTAAAACTAGAATATAGCTTGTTAATCCCAGTACTGGAGGGGCTGGAATACAACTGCAAGGCTGCTGTGTTTATAGACGGCTGAATTGTGTAAATGGCATGAATAACCTCTTGCACACAAAAAGCAATGGGAAAGCCTGTGCATAATTTAATTATTAGAGTTACGGATGTGTGGTGTAGTCAGCGCTCATCAATGTGACTTCATGGAAAATGTCTTTAACACAGAATAACCCCAGTTCAGGAGGAATAACTGGATTTGGCCAAATGCAAGCTGTTAGGCTCAGTAGTATCCGGAGTTGGTTCTTCAGTCTGATTTGTGCGGGAGGCCAAAGCAGAAGATAGTCTGTTTTAGCTCTAAAAATGCACAGATCCTCGCCCTCTGGTATGTATCATCTATACACAGTGGTAATTGACTCTCTTAGTCTGTCCATACTAGAAATACAGGCCTGAAAACGTTGTTGGCTTTCCAGCAACGGTCTTATGGGTATGGACCTGGACCCCCTGGACAGTCCAAGCAGCGGCTCCAACATGTAACAAGGAAGAGCACAGGCTTGCTTTCAGCCCTGTCAATTGCTATGAAGGCATGGGATAGTGAAGAAGAGCAGCCCAAGCAGACAGGCTAATTGTCAGCAGGCCATATTGTGGTGAAACAGGAGCATCCCGGCTGTCTCAAGCTTCAATTTGCAGTGTCTGTGTAGCCCACGTAGTAAAAAAAGCCTGCCTCTTTCCCCGCCCCCAACGCACAGTCTGTGTATGTGCAAACATAGCTGTTTTCCACTGAAGTCTACGGGGAAGACTTACTGTTAAAGAAAGATATTTAAAACCTACAGCCAGAGAATGCAACTTGGCCACGTTAATTTTTTTTTTTGCTATTTTGCCTCTGTATGGTTCCTTGCTTTCCATGATGATAGTGATGGGAAATCAATGTGTTAAGAGCAACGTTAGCATAATTGTGAGTTCAGAGTGAGCTTTTTAGTATCTCTCTGCCATCTATGCCTTGTCTGATGTGTCGGCAGTATCGAGCCAGGAGTTGCTGAACAAAACAGGCAAATTGTTTTTCACTAAGTCTTATAGTTGCCCCTTTTTTTAAACATATTTAATAGTCTTTGCCCTATAACTGGACCTCACAATTGTATGATCAATAAGAGAAAGCTTGTGCCCTTATAGTAGCTTTGCAAGATCACAGACATAAATAATTTTCAGCAAAAATAATATTAACTATGTCAGATGCTATAACATCCACATGGGAAGGGCCGGTATGGTAGACATGAATTAAATGAAAGGCTACTTCAAAAAAATCTTGCCATGGTAGTTTGCATTTCTTAATATTTTGATGGTACCGTTTTTTTAGTAATCATTTGAAAATTTGCATTATTCCTATCATCTTAAGATCCCAGACAAGCCAGCAGTCATGCCTTGTAACTTGCCTGTAAAAGCACCAGTGTTATACCCCAGAAATGACACTCATGGCCCTGGCCAAAAAAACGCCCTAGTGAGTTATCCCTGGACAGCCCACCTCCTCTCGCCCTTGCTCTCAGGCTTGGTCCTGCATTTCCTTTTGTAGGAATCTGTGTCAAATGGGACTGCTGCTGTGTTACGCTGATCCCTCTCATGATAGCAGCCGCCTAGCAAAGAGGTAGGATGAATGAATCAACTGATCTGAACGACTGGATGGTATACCTAAAGAGACCTAGTGCATCAGCCTGGCTTCTTTGCCTTGGGGCAGAAGCAAAGGAGACATCTGTGGCTCTGAGTATTTGTTGAAATTAAGCCCTTCTCTTTCCATCTTTACTCAAGCCTGAAACAGGTGGCTTGGACTAGTCTCACCGGGACTCGCCATGGCCCAGCACTCTCTTTCGCTGTTGATTCTGGGGTTTTTTTTTGTGTTGCCTCCATGTGACTCAGAATTCCAGAATTTCATTTGGTCCAGAAAGTGGAATGTAAAATATTAATTATGTGTGCGTATATATGTTAGTACACACATTCATCTGTGTGTGTGTATAGCAGTGGCTGAACCAAAGCGAAGTAGTGCTGCTGGAAGCCTGCTCTGATCAGACTTTTAGCCTGGGATGTAATTATTCCTCCAATTTTCAATCAGTAAAATACTAGCCACATTGTGCATGGAGGCAAAACACTGGGGCGTCTCTCCATACCAAAGCCTGTCCCATGCGAAGTTAGCTTATTTTTGCAAAAGGTGAATATAGAACCCATTCTGCAGAAGTCATTTCTCTAAGCAGCTTTGCTAGCTGAATCCTGACCTGCAGCCAGCTCTGTTTTTTGCTGTAGCCACCACACTAGTTCTTTTCCTCTGTTTAGCACACCCAGAGAGCCCGAGTAGTGTGGCTGATTCTGAATGCAGTCGCCTGGACTACTAGGGTAGTGCAGGAGTAGGTGTCAGGGATGCAGGCAGCGGCGCAGTCCTGCAGGGCTCAGACAGATTCCTGTGACTGTGTCGGTGCCAATGAAGGTACAAGTGCCAGAGTTTCTACAGTGCTTCCTTCAGGGACCAGGTGCCATAATCAATGCTTTTCAGCAGCGTGCTGAGGGCACAGAGTTGTCTGTTAACAACCTGCCTCCTTAGATCTGCTGTTTCCAGTCTGGCTCAGTCCATATGTCTCTGCACTGTTACTGCCCTGCTACGTGAGGTGAGACCAACACAGCTCCAACAAGTAGTTGTGCTTCCTCATTTTGTCTAATCAATTGCTTAGATGAGATACAGTCTGTGTTTCAACATCAGTTATTTTGAGTATAGCAGATCAAGTTTCTCCATACAGAACAGATGTTCCTTCCCAAAATTGCTTGTCATCCTCTGTGTTCACATTTTCCATGGGTGAGGAGAAGTCATTTGACTTCGTGATAAACAGGACTCAGTGAGCAAAACAGCAGTTCTGGCTTTTTATTTATTGACTGGTAATGTTCTTCCTAATGCAAAGAGCCCTGATGCTGCATATACTCCTCAAGAGTTAGTTTCCCCATCAGCTGCCCCTTCTTATTGTTTGCTTCAGAGCCTGCTGATTAACCCAGTTTCTTAGGCTTTACTTTCCTCTAGTTAATATATAGCTGCAGTTGGCTTCCTGCTTTGCATCCGTATGCCAACCACAGTTTGCCATTTATTCCGCCAAATTTATAGCTACATGCTCAACCAATAATCTGTCTAGGTAGCCAGTATGAATTATGTGCAAAATGTTATTTCTTAAATCTGGATGTGATTATCTCTCAACTGTGTGTTTTCAGAAAAGCATCTCCCTTCCGAAGAGAACTGGTAAGCAAGGAAGGAGAGCAGGGGCTTGCCAAAAGTGTCTATGCTGCTGTCCTCCTGTACCTAGCAGGCTGTCTGTCCTCCTGCATAGCCAAGCTCAGTGTGCCTCTGCGCAGTCCCCTCCTGTTGCAGGCTGCTGGGCTTCTGGTCCTTGGTGCTCGTCAGGGTCAGGAACTGGCTGGTCCAGGAGGTGACAAACCTGAGGAGTAAGGACACCTGCCCCGCGTACGTGAACTGCCAGTTCAGCAGATAGTACACAGAAACTTTCCAAAACAACACATTTTTGCATTCCAGTCCTGCTAAAGGGAAGGCTGGAAAGGAAAAGAAAACTGACTGGAGAAGAGAGTGGGCGGGAAGGTACCTTTCTAATGGAAAGAAACTTTTTTACTTTTTTCTCAGACACTTGTATTACCCATCATCTGAACTATTCAATATATCAATTTATCCTATTTACCTGAAAAATTACATAATTAAGAAAATTAACATCTCCTTTGACTTGCTGATGGTAATACCTGTCAGGTGTAAGTCACTACTTCCATTCAAAAAACCTCCAATTTTTTAAAATTGAAAGGATTAATACAATTTTAATAGTCAAAACACAAGGAGAAATTGCTGGATCTGAGTGATGTTCTCTATTGGCCCATTGATAGCTTGTGTACAAGAGGTGGCTACCCCAATACGAATTAAGAAGAAGTATCCTGACATGCAGGAGATGTGTCCTGGCTATCCAAGCCAGAACCAAAATGATCCATTGCTGCAGTGAAGCCTGATTCCTGCATTGCTCCTGTCTGGGTGGGCTTTGAGGGAAAACCACCTCATCACCTTCAAGCTTGAGCAAGCTGTGGGGAATCTCTCCATGATTTAGTCAGGATGGCAGAGGCCTTGACCCTAGTCTGCTGGTTTTTGGTTTCCCCACAAAATCAAGTCAGTTTCTCAGCCGAACAACTTCCTTCCCATATCCAGTCCCAAACTCTTTAATTTCCCTTCATCAGGCCTACAGATGGGTTTTTCCTCCCACTCTGCTGGCAGGGGGTCCACAGCCTGGTACACAGTGCCCAGGAGATGTTTGCTTTCACACTGACTCAGTTCTGCATTCGTCCCACCTCAGACCACAGCAACTGTAGATTGAGAGTTACGAAAACTGCTCACAACAAAACCTGAAGCCATGTGAAATCTGAAGGCTTTCTGGTGTGTAGCCCAGCCTGGGTCTGAGGTCAGGCTTACTGTCAGGGTCACAACCCATCCTAGCAGTCCTGCACTGCTTGTACAGGACATGCTTCACCTTCCACAGACCTTCTGGAGACAGAAAAGTCAGGGCAGGCAGCAGAAAGGATGCCTTGTGTACAGACAACCACAGGTATGCAGGCTGCGATCCTGCATTGCGTAATACCTGGCACCTCTCCAAATTATGTTTTGTGCTGGCCTCTTGCACGAGGCACTCGGAAACTGTGCCTTGTAAAAGGTTTGTCTCTGGGTTTGGTAGCAGCCTTTTTTTGGACTTTCTGATCCTCGTGCTGCGAGTCTTGTGTGGTTGTGTATGGAAACATGATGTGAGCTCAACATGGTATATGTGGAATGCAAAATCAAGGCTACTGTGTGATACATATTACCAGGGCACAGTTAGGACCCTCCCTCAGGCGTGCAGTATAGGGCTGCAGCGCTCATCTCAGTTATGCACAGAAGCAGTGTGCGGCTGACTGCAGAGGAGGAGTTGGCCCATCATCCTCCCTGTCCACCTCTTCTCTGTCACGCTGTGCTGTGATCTATTCTGTTTCTTGCAGTGAGGGGGTGGCTCTTCGTGCTTTGCCACTGGAGTTTAGTGAGGATGGGAGCGGAGGGATGCTGGGTGTGCAGAATGGTTCCTGTGGTGCACTGCCAAAAGTCCCTGCGCTAGGTGGAACAGGCAACTTGTGACTTTCCAACAGTTTCACAATACAGAACAAGACAATGCTCTTCTTTCCATACCCATTCTGCATATTCAGACATTTCCATTAGTGTCCTTTCTCACTGGGAGGAGAAAATTTTGCAGTAGGATAGGAAACAGGGAACTGAGATAGCAGGGGGGAGCGAGAGGGAAAGAACTTGTCACAAAGTTTTAGCAATGCTTGTCCAAAATGCAGTCGTCTGTGAAACTATTTCCTACCATCAAATTCCCATCGGTACTCAGACTGTGAGCCCTGAGCTGGCAAGCTGATGGTTACTTTTTTATGGGCATACAGAGGATTTAAACACATGCAACTTGGGTTCTTTCCTTCATCCTGGAGCGTTTTCTCTGCGGCAGTGTTCGGGCTTCAGAGCCAGCATCTTAAGAGAGTAGATTGAGCTCAGCTTCTGTTGAGATGCTGAAAATCTCATCCTCCTGTTCTCAAACAATTGCTTTTTGAGGGTTACATAAATCACAAAATGGCAGTCATGAAAACATGATGTACACCATATATACTTTCACTGGTTGCTTTTGTTTCTAATAGTAGTTCAGACTATTCTTGTGTTTATTAAATTTTCCAGTTGAAACAAATGCAATTCTTCTGTCAGTTCAGAGTGGAAACACAGCCACAAAATCAGCACTGGAATATCTGGTGTTTTGCTCTTCATGCTGGTAACTATGATGACCTGAAAACAACATCATGTTTCTGTGCTGTTTTAAATTCCTGCTGCTGCTCCTCCATGGACTTCAGGATTAAAATACATGAATTTCAACAGGGGAAAAAGATCTGGAAACATTGTTTTTTCTAGCTGGCTGTGAATGTCAAAGGAGGAAATGTCAGTAGGGCTCCATTTTAGGAAGTTACAAACAGCTGGACTGTATTTATGCTGTAGTAGGAGCAGCCACTTGGCTTTGTGAAAGCTGGGAGCTGACTCAGGCTGTTCAGACTCCACGATTTGTGGGCCATAGCTGTATGCCAGTTTCTCAATGTTTTTTTTCTTCAGTTTCCAAAGCTGTTCCTAAAAAGGCATTTAAAAATGTGAAGAGGTAGCAACTAGTTTCAGAACTCAGAGGAGACAAGCAAGTGGGCTCTCTTTATGCAGAGAGAGATAAGGACTGCTGCTGCTTGTTTGATTGCTGCTCTGGTTTGGAAATGCTCTAAGTGGTGCAAAGCAAAAGATATGCAGTTGTGCTGCTCAGCATGCGTTATCGAGGTGCCCTGCTCACACATGCAAGGAGCAAATCTCTGTTGTAATTTCTTTATCAGATAAACAGATCTGACACCCGTATCCCTTCTGCATACCAAGTACTCCCCTAGGTCTGGACACAAACACCATGGTGGTCGGTGTAGTTTATTCAAGAGGCATAAGGTTTTTTAAAGCCTACCAAATACTGAATGTAAGCTTTTCCCCTCTTTTGAAGCTTTAATTGGGAAAATTTAAGGACTTTGGGGGCTATATTATATTGGCTGACATGCTAAGTTTCCAAGGTACTTTTCAGGAGTATTTTATGTTAGCCATGCAAGAAAGTTTTGGTTTCCATCTGTTTTTCACAGAAACCAATTTTTTCAAAGTCTGCTTTTCTTCGGGACATTCTGGTTGCAAACCAGTTGTTTCTAAGATCACTACTAAGCTGGGGTTTCTTGGGGCTTTTACTTTATAGCATTCTTAATGCTGCTGAAGAAATTAATCTCTCTCTCCCAGTCTTAGCCTTTGTCATCTAGAAGGTGCTGCTCTGCTCTCCCCTGAGACTAGCATTTTGGTGAACAAATCTAAACAAAAGCCAGCTCTCCTGAAAGACTGGGCATTACATGTTGCTGCAGACAGGCTGGGATTTCCCACGCCAGCCAGAGATATTGCCAGGGATTGCGCTGATGTCTCAGCTTATGCTCTTAGGTACGTGTCGGAGGTTACACGGCGAGGCAGTGATACTGCTGCTCAGTGACATGAAACGGCAGCCTGACCACATGTTCTTAACTCAGCCCAGGATGGAAGAATTGTGGTCAAAAGCTTTGTTTGACAGGGTAGGCAAGTAGAAAATGTCACCTATGTGCAACAAATTACAGCCTGTCACGGTTGTGCTCCACACAGACCCTGACAGCTTTTGAAAGCTGAAATCATGTACCCTCCCACCTGTACAAATTTGAGCAAGTTGCTTCTGCTGTGCCACCACCAGCCAAGTGCTCTCTCCAGAATTAATTGCGTTCATTTTAATGTGGGACGTGAAAATGGTGAAAGTTCTCCCCTTTCTGCCCTGCTTGTTTGTTATCTCTAAGAGGGTGAGAAGCACTACCTCCTACCAACGCAAAAGATTTCTCAGCTAGATGAAATGATTTACATGATGAATAACCACATAATGACAGGCATGAGACAAGTGCTAAATTTACTACAGCTCTGTACTGGCTGATCTTGCACAAAATGAAGCTATTTAGTAATAACTGTTGCTTCATGTCCTGCTTCTGGATTAGTGCAAAACATCATTGTTGTCCCTCAGTTCTTACAAAATAAACCATATAGCTTTGGCAACGGTACTCAGAAATGCTGCCACCTGTGGTATTTCCACACTGGAACTATCAGTTGTTTGCCAGGAACAGTTCCCTGGGGGTCACGCAGTGCCTCTGCTGGGAGACAAGTGTTCCAGGTACCTGCAAAACCTTTGCCTTGAAAAGCCACAGTGATAACTGACCTGCACAGGAAGGTCTTTAACAAACTGCAGGAAGACTGTGTTTCTAATGGCTCTGGCCTTCTCCATTAGCGTGACAGATAACTGCTGCTGAAATTAGTAAAACAGGTTGTTTACAAGTCCTGACATAATCTGTATTTTTCTGAAAGTCTGATAGACAGTAATATGCCATTATGCAGACTGCAGGTGCTGCAAGGTTCTTTTTTTTTTTTGACAGACAACAGCTCTAGGGGATTTTTCAGTATAATGTTCTTTTTTCAGTTACAGGTCTCTTGATGAATGGTTGGTAGAGAAAGTAGATCTTTGCAGGCTTAAAATTTGATCCAGTGTATGTGGACAGGAAAGCAGGACCCAGCATACCCAGTCGCACATTCAGTGGTGTGAGCCACACAGCTTGTCTCTGTCTCGCCTTCTCACTCTGTCAGATGGAAGTAGTTTTTTCTTCACAGTCAGGGGAGCTGCAAGATGCACTGTTAGTTTGTATCAGTGTTTGGAATCCAAGGCACATGGCTACCTGAGGGCCTTGTTTGGGATCCCCTGGAGTCAACAACAGTGGCCTTTTGAAGCAGTTCTAATTACTAAGTAATAGTGACGTATTATAATCCGGATGTATCAGCTACTACATAATGCTCAAGCTGAAACTCCTAAATAGCATCCACTTACAGCTCGAGTCCTACATCTGCATTCAAGGTCTTCAGTAAACTGTCTGGTTTCCAGAGGCACTGAGCTGCAGATATGATGGGAGATGACATAGGCTATCTAAATCTGCAGAAGACCATGCTGCTGAAATCCTAATCACTGAAGGCTTTTTTTGCTTGAAAAGTCTTTCCAGAGTTAGTAAAAAATAATGGTCACACAGCTCCAAAAAGAAAAACTAGGACAGTCCTTTCAGGTGGATGCATATGTGGGTTTATGGACATGCAGAACTACTAATGATATACTACCTTCTTGTCCAACTCTCCTCCTAGGATATTAGAATGTCCATTAAGCAGACAAAGTTAAACTTCTAGCTGTTGCTGCTCTCAGCTCAAAAATGTAATTAGACAGGTCTATGTGATGATGTGATGACCAGTTTCCAGCTAACTTGGGGATGTTTCTCATGGTGTTTCTAAACATGCCACAGAAGTGTTAGTGAGCACAGGACAATCGGCAACATGGACTGGGACAACAGGTATCTGTTTTGTTGCTGCTTGACTAGGGACACACCAAACATTAGCTGGGTATCAAAAATGAGGAGAAAGATAACTGCTTTGAAAGAGTTAAAAATATTCTGCCTTCTAAAAGGGCTGCTTGGAATGTTTTCCTGTGGTTGAATGACACCTCATTGTCATTTTAAAGAAACATGGAATAGGAGAGGGTCTGAGAGTCTTACAGCACATTGCAGACGAGGCAGAATCTATCCAACGCTATGGCTGACCAAACAAGGCGCTGCCAAAATAAGTCTGTCGCCTGTCAGCAGAGTTGATGCAGTGCTCTGTAGCAGACATGGAATTTCATCCCATGATGTCCCTTACTTCCCAATGCTAGTCATGGCACTGCCCATACTGGAGCTATAGCTCCTTTTTTTTTTTTTCCTTTTTTTCTCTTTTTGGCTTGAAAAGTATCAGGCATCTGGTCCCTGAAAAGGATTCTGGAACAAGTTTGGTGTAGCAGACAGCAGTAGCAGGTGACTCAGCTGAACCACCTGAGAGAGTAAATGAAACTAGAAAGGTCCCAGAAGGGATACTAATGAGTAGAAAAGGAGTGAGAATTTCTGATAATGGTGCACAAACCCTTTTTAATTGGACTATCTGTGGCTCTTGTATACCTTTACAAACAAGTTTCTGATGGAGAATGCCTACTGACGCACACTGATTTTATGGGTTTTTTTGGCCTTAGTTCAGACCAAAAAGGCAAAAGGCCATATTCTGCACCCTGTCTTTGCGACTTCTGTTGCAACAGGATATACTCTGGAGAGCAAATATATAACTTTGTGGAATCATTAACACCTTTTTTGGGAGTTTTTTGTTCAGATCTCTTCCTTCCTGCACACATTACATATTCTTACACCCTACAGAACAGGGCATGAAAGGTTTCTGGGAAACTGAGCTCTCCCTTTTCACAAGAGGAGGACAGACATGCCCCGAGGTCCTTCTACGCAATACCAAATGCTGTGCATTCAACAGATCTGCTGGTTAATGATCTTGCCCATAAGTAATGTTTTAACCATAGAGTGGCCTTTGTTTGCTTCAAAAGCCACAAAGCCAAAGAGGAAGTGTAGGAGAACGTGGGCAGGATGGTGGCCAGGAGCCTCATGACCTCATCTTTTTCCACCACGCGGGGATTGGTGGCCGTGCCTGGGACAGGGTTTAAATTCCCTGAGGCCAGGTCGGAGATGTCAGGCGTCGGGGGACGAGGGGAGAAAGCCAGAGCTGCTGGGAGCCAACTGGCTGGAGCTGCTGCTGGGATCACTGAGAGCACTCTTCTCGCAGCTGACCTCCAGCATCAGAATAGGTAACGTTTTGCTTTTTTACCTGACACGTAACATTCTGTCTGCAGCTTTAGTCAAGAAAGCATTGGACAGGACTTTGAAAACTGCTTCACTGGACAGGGACATTTGCTGTTTCTCTGTGGCAAAAGGTGTGCTTTTATAGGAGAAAGGTTGCTTTAGTGATGCAAGGTATTATACATAATCATAATTTTAAACCTGTGTGCTGATAGAGGTGACTGAAAACCCTGCCACTGAATCAACTGCTGGAAACTCAAAGCTGGTACTTAAACACAGAAAGCTTCCTCCCTCGTGTAACCACTGTTTGGCAGTGTCCCTGTTTCTCCTGGCAGGCTTGTAGTTTGTGCTGCACGCTGCTGAATGGGAAGGACATGCACCCTTCTCTGTGGGACTCTTGAAATTGAGTGTCCAGTCTGAGGGCCAGTCTTACTAATGTATTTTAAATGCACCTTTAGTAGCCTTTCTTTCCTGCTATGGTTTACAAAAGTTTTAAATGCCTGTTGTTCATCAGTAAATCAGTTTAATTTCTCAGGGATGTTCCTTATCCTGGGAACTGGTCTGTCAGCACCAAAATTTGCTGTAGCTCTGGGCTCTCCTAATTTCAGCAGGAATCACTAATTTATTAAATTGCTAAAACTGCAGTGTGAGCAGATATTTCACTTCATCTCCTGCTTGAAAATGCAGGTTATTCTGCTCAGACTTCTGGAGGGGGATATAAAGGTCTATCAATAAAAGCAGTTTATGCTCATATAAACTGAGTTTACTCACAGCCACTCCAGTTAATAACCCTGAAAACTAGTTTTAAAATACCTGAAAAGAGAATCCAAGCTGAGTGTGTCTTGTCATGTCTCTTCTGATGAAATGATGTTAAATGAACAAAGATAAACCAAAGCTGATCTTTATAGCACATCGTTTTTCACAAAGCTTTTCCTTTGCCAGTGCAAGTCAGGATGGCAGATGACAGAACGAGTCTGCATGCCTTCGCATTGTGCCTACTATCACTATTGCTCAGCACTTTTCAGGACCTGGTTTTAAAATTCTTGTAGCTTTTGAGTTGCTAAGTCATTACAAAACCAGCTGGGTGTGGGGTGGTGGTGGGGGACAGAGGAAAAAGACTGGCATGGGCAGGTTGAATCCTTAGCAGAGAGCTTGTCTTGGCACGGCGAAGTACACCAGGAGAAAAAAAAAGCCTGTGGCATTTTTGTGGTATTTTACCTTGTTGACTCACTGTTCCAAATTATTTTCTAGGTAAAATCTCACAATGAAGGTGACAGTTCTGTGTTTATGCCTTATCAGCATCACCGCTGCATGGCCAGTGAGTAAATCACAAATGCCTATCAGCAATCACTTGCATGTTTTCTTTGCGTATTAGCAAGAAATTAATACTGACAAATGCTTTCTCTTTTCTCCCTTCCAGGTGAGTAAATCCAAGCAGCATGCCATTTCTGTGAGCTCAGAAGAAAAATCTGTAAGCTCCTTTTGTCTTTCTATTCATTGTCTCTAATAAATCCTTTTTTAATTTTTTCCTCTTTAATACACATTGTCTGATACTCGATTCGTGATTGTAGCCGTTTGCAGAACATGTCCACACCTGGCTGTTATGAGCCAGTTTCTCAGGTAGCCAAAGCACAGAGCCACTGACATCATCAGACTTTCGCCATGTTAGATGTCCTGGTTGCGGACTTTTGTTAGCTGTATCTCTGGACCAGCATTGGAAACCTTTTTTCTTACTGAAAAATGTGTAAGCTGTCAGTTAAAAAGAGAAAAGGAGTGTAGTGTGGCACAACTACTATAATCCGCATTCATTAGTGTGGATCAAATGACAGTATTTGATGTTGGAAGAGCACTTTAATCTCATTCCCATGATTTTCTGGAGTGGTGTGAGTGAACACTATTAGTGTTGTGTATAGCTATTTATTTGATTTATACTCCATTGCCAGCTACTACCTATGTGAAATCAATTCTTTGCTCTGAGAATCAGATACTGCATTTAGTTTAGAGTCTTCATGATGTGGGAGATAAATCACACTTGGGAGAAGGACCTGAGAATTAGCAGAGCAGATAGTCGTTAGATGTAACTCCAAATTTCACTCAATAAAAACGAGCTGGAGAAACTGATCTGAAATTCCCCAGGCTCTGCCAGTGGGAGAGGCACATCTGTATTATATAATTTGGGTATAATGTTCATATGGGATCATGGCTTGTTCTGAATCCTCTTGCTACTGCAATGAATTGCAGAGGATACATCCTGTAAAAAAGGAGTATGTATTGCATTTGCCATGTCTGCCTGCAAATGGAGGCTGTGATGAAGGCAGCTTTGCCTGCTCCTGTATGCTCCTTTGTGGATTAACCCCCCTATTTTTTTCTCTTGAAGGACGCCAGGGGCCATCAGACACACAGATACCACCACCACCACAGGAATTCTCAGTCTTGGGAGGGTCTGCATCACCCACAGAATGACCTGGCATCACCTCAGCAGGTATGGGCAACTAACTGGAAGAGAAAGCAGAGCATCTTTCAACGGCATGCTGATCAGCTCTGCTGTGTATGCCTTTGTGTGCTAATGGTGAGTTTTATGTTGTTTTCAGACTCTGTACTCTTCAGAAGAAAGCGTGGATGTCCCAGTACAACCAGTAAGTGTTTTGAACAGCAAAATCCAGTTGAGTGCTGCAGGGCACCCAGTGTGTACCAGCACTCATTTTTCTCAATCAAATGTGGCTCTTGTGGCAACATCTCTCCCTAAATAAAGCAAGTCCTCTGGCCAAGGTGAGGCGAATTCAGAGCAATTTGTCCACATAGCTCCTCAATAGTGCATAGGCCCTGGGTAAGCAGGACAGATACCAGTCTGCATATCTCACATACATGTTTGTTTCCCTGATGCAAATTAAATGTTTTCCAGCACTTTCCTGATGTGTCAAGCAAGAGCCATGAAGATGTGGATGATGATGATGATAATGATTCCAGTGACACGGATGAATCCGATGAGGTTGTCACAAGTTTTCCCACAGACATTCCAGTAACTGTACCCTTCCCACCTTTCCCTTTCACCCGGGGAGACAATGCCGGCAGAGGCGACAGCGTGGCCTACAGGGTGAGGCCAAAAGCCACAGCAGTGAAGTCTAGCAGACTCCGGAAAGCTGCAAAAAAGGTAAATAGCGCTGAGCAGTGGTACCCAGGTTTTTGGAAAAGGGTAGTGAACTTGAAAATGGACATGTTATTTTATGGGAGTTCAGTTTTGAACAGGATTGGTGGAGGGAAAGTAGGCATAAGTGAAGGAATGTATTTCCTTTTTCTGGATACCCCAAATTAGGGGGTATTGATAGCCAGAGGGCTGTCGATGTGCTGAGGGAGGAGCATAGCCTGCTGCTGCAAGCTCTGCAATACTGAAATTTGCACTATCATGATGTACGTGAAATCTGAGGCCAGGTTCAAACATGAGTTTCTCTAAATGCGAAAGGTTCATGTAACTCCATAAAATACCACAGTGTCTTCAGGCAGAGACGTATCATGCAGGCTTTGACTGTCCCCACAGCCTATGCAGCTTGCTTTGGGGCAGCATGGCAGAGCCTGTTGACAGATCAGTTCCTCAGGAGCGACAATGGCTCTTTCTTGTTTTGGTCTCTAACACAGCTCATTGTGTATGATGCCACCGAGGAGCGTGATGAGAGTGCCCTGGATGCAGACAGCCAGCAAGCAGGACTCTCCTGGGAGGACCCTGTTGCCCGCCTCTCCCTGGGGAAGCATGCTATCAGTGGGGAGTGGGCTGACAAGAGCCACAGGCAGGACAGCAGCGAGCTGGACAGCAAGCAGCATGACCAGAGCATAGAAAACGACAGCCGGCAGAAATTTGATAGCCATGAGGTGGAAGGGGATGATAGCAAGGCTGGTGCCAGAGTGGATAGCCACCAGAGCGTGGAAAGCAGGGAGAGCCAGGTCCGCATTTCAGCTGAGGTCCCCGACGATAACAGCAATCAAACAGCGGAGAGTGCCGAGGATGCTCAAGATCGTCACAGCATCGAAAATAACGAAGTCACCCTTTAAAGGGAGGCAAATGTAATGTTTCCCTTCTTTTTCCACTCCTGCCTAAGGCGAGGGGGGAGTAGCTTCATTTTGGGTACCTGTTTGTAAATGTAGTGCGCGTGGTGACTTTTTGGGTTTGGGGCAGCTTCTTTGCCTGGTGGCCTCCTCTCAAGATGCCCGCCGTGCCAGCCTTCTGCCATGCACGCCAGGCCGGCCTCGCAGCATGCAGCCGGCCGAGGTGTGAGAGCGCGAGACGAACGCTGCCGGACACACAGGGCAAGCGTCGCCTCTCCGGCGTGCTGCGCTCTGCACCACCAGCCTGTATTTTGCTGTAACTGGATTTGAATAAAAACACAAAACCCTGCACATGTGGGGGCTGCGTTACCGTTTGCTGGGTCGGGGCAGGGGGCAGCTTCGTGGCTGCGTGCGCAGCTTTAATGCCTCTCCTTCTTAACATTCCCCGAAATAGCTGTTCCCCCGCCATTCACCAAGCGGGTAAAACCCCTTCGCGGGGCCTCCTTCTGCTTTTACCGAGGGCAAGCGGCGAGCGGCCCGACACGCCCGGCGTCACCGCCGCGCCGCTACCTCAGAGGCGCCGCCGGGCTCCCCGCCTGACGGCGCGGCTCCAGGCTCCCGGCCTGGGGGCGGGCGGTACCTCCCCGCTGAGGGCACGGGGAGGCGGGGGGGCTGAGGGAGGCAGGCG